>JACCEB011575112.1_pt1 | contig 17792 bp, 17 predicted proteins | sample 7454761 | NCBI WGS metagenome assembly JACCEB01 (sample SAMN15323454, study PRJNA562643) | freshwater metagenome | isolation source: river surface water | place: USA:Blue River Watershed | collected 2017-08-18 | reverse complement strand
CCGAACTACCGATCGATTAATGAAATCACGCCGCTGCCGTCTAAATTTGATAATTTTCAGTAATGATTGACTCTGTAACTCTGCGATCGCGATGGTCTGTCTGCTGCCGAAAGGGCCCGGGCCACCTTGTGGCCGCTGCAGCTTTAGTGCTGAATCTTCTGGTGATCGTGACCCCAGCTGTTTTTGCACAGCAGTCTGCGCCTCGGACTCAAGGCGCGCAGTTGATTGACCGCGTCGTAGCGATTGTGAATCGGGAGATCATTACCGCAAGCGAGCTCGCCCGGCGTGAAAAGCAATTTGTTGCGAATCTAAACCAGCAGGGCATCCCAATTCCCAATCGTTTGGCGCTGCGTGAACAAGTCTTAGAGCGCATGATCACTGATCGGGCTATGCTCCAGACCGCCCGCGAGACTGGTATTCGGGTCGATGATATGACCCTAGATCGCAGCATTGCTCGGATCGCGGATCAAAATGGGCTGTCGGTCAGCGGGCTGCGCAATCAGCTCGAGTCCGACGGCATTTCTTTTGCGGCGTTTCGCCAAGATATTCGCGAGGAAATCATCCTCACTCGACTGCGTGAGCGGGAAGTCGACAATAAGCTACAGATCACTGAGGCCGAGGTCGACACTTTTCTTGCGGCCCAAGGCCAGTCATTGCAGAAAACGGAAGAATTCAAAATCGCGCAGATCCTGATTCGTCTGCCCGAAAAAGCCAGTCCCGCCGTGGTCGCCGAGGCCGAGTCTCGAGTCAAACGCATTCAGGAATTGCTGCGTTCTCCGCGAACATTTGCAAGCATTGCCCAGGAATTTTCGGACTCCCCGGATCGTGAGCAGGGGGGCAGTCTGGGCTGGCGGACCCGCGATCGCTTACCAACACTTTTTCTGGATGGGGTCTCGGGCCTGAAAACGGGTGAGATCAGTAAACCGGTCCGCAGTCCAAATGGCTTTCATATCCTTCAATTAGAGGATCGACGCTCGGGCCTGCGCACCCAAGAGGTCACTGTTCATCGGGCCCGACATATTCTCATTCGGATTGATGCGCAGGTGACCGAAGACCAGGCCCGGCGGCGTGCCTTGGATCTGCGCCGCCGAATCGAGTTGGGTGCGGATTTTGGCCAGATTGCACGGGATCATTCTCAAGACCTTGGGTCTGCTCCGCGGGGCGGAGAGCTCGACTGGGCTTACCCGGGAGATACGGTGCCGGAGTTCGAGCAGGCGATGGTGGCCCTCAAGCCCGGTCAGATCAGTGATCCTGTCCGGTCCGCCTTCGGTATTCACTTGGTTCAGCTCTTGGAGCGAAAGCGTGAGCCATTGACGGAGCAGCGTCTGCGGACTGCTGCGCGGCTTGCCCTACGCGAGGAAAAATTGGCCGACGCAGTCGCTGACTGGGCCCGTGAGGTGCGCGCCAATGCCTACGTTGAAATCAAGCGTGACGATCTCTGATGGCCACGTCGCGCGGAAGCGATTCGGCCAGAATTTTCTGCACGATCCCGGAGTCATTGCAAGGATCATCCAAGCGATTGATCCCAAGCCTGGCGATCGCATTGTCGAGATTGGCCCGGGGCAGGCGGCGCTCACCGCGCCGCTGATTGCAAAAGCCGGCCAGCTCCACGCCATTGAGATCGATCGGGATTTGGTAGCACGGCTACGAGAGCGCTTTACCGAGTCTGAGCTCTCCATCACCGAGCAGGATGTATTGCGGGTCTCCTTTTCGGCGCTGGCCGATCAGCTCGGTGGACCGTTGCGCGTCATGGGTAATCTGCCCTACAACATCTCTAGCCCTATTCTCTTTCATTTGCTTGAGTCGGCTGAGCAGATCATAGATCAGCATCTCATGCTTCAGAAAGAAGTTGTCGATCGTATGGTCGCAGGCCACGGATCAAAGATCTATGGACGCCTATCCGTCATGCTGCAGGCTCGCTATCAGATGGTACGCTGCCTGACCGTTCCGCCCGGAGCATTCATGCCGGCTCCGAAGGTCGATTCTGCAGTGATTCGCATGGTGCCATTGCCGGTTTCGGCGGTGCGAGTCCGCGATTGGCCTATCTTCGCTGCGGTCGTCGCGCTGGCTTTTTCGCAACGACGAAAAATGCTGCGTAAGTCGCTGGCTGCCTACGCGGTAATGCTTGACTGGAATGCACTAGATATTTCACCCACCCAGCGGGCTGAGGAATTATCGGTCGATCATTTTGTTGGACTGGCTAATGCGGTGGCCAGCCTGCCGCTAGAAAGTCGGTAGGGTATCGAGCCGTGCTTTTCTGAGCACGGATTTGCCCTCTTCGAAGGTTGGCAGAATTTCTGCGACTTCTTCCCAGAAGCTTCTGCCGTGATCCATGGTGTGGGTGTGGGCCAACTCATGGGCAATCACGTAGTCAATAACCTCTTGGCCGAAATGAATCAGGCGCCAATTTAACCGGATGTGGCCATCCTCGGTGCAGCTGCCCCAGCGGCCGCGGGCATTACTCAGGCTAAATTTTGTGTAGCGCCGGCCGGATTGTTCGCTGATGGCTTTCAGGCGCCGTGTGAAAAGCGCCTTGGCTTGACTCTGAAGCCAGGCATGGACGGTGTCGCGGATCTGCTCCATTGAAGCCTCAGCGGAAAGTGCCAGCTGTAGCTCACGACGAAAATCATCCCACTGCGTTTGTCGAAGCTGCGGGGTGAGTAGCAAAGTGAGTGGCTTACCAAGATATTGCAGTGAGGCGCCATGGGTCCATTGCTGTTCTGGCAGTAGACGATGCTGCTCAGACTGATGCCACTCGGCCAGACGGGCCAAGAGCCACTTGGATTTCTCCTGCAAGATGTATTCAATATCGCTGATCGGTACCCATCGTGGCGCGTTGACCTGAATCATGCCCTGGCCAATCGACATACCTACAGTTTTTCTCCGCGTGCGCTTTAACAGCCAAGGCACGCTGTAGCCTTGGAGTGCAACCGTACGGTGTTTTTTTGGGGCGCCATCGGGCGTGACGGATGGAGATTTTGGATCAGCCTTAGAGGATTTGCCGGTGGTGGAGGGGGGCGATGATGCTTTCGAATCACCGATGCCGAAGGGCAAGAGAAACTGCTCAAGCAGTGTCATGCGGGGGCTCTCCGAGGTCGATCGGGGCTAAGTCTTTGCATCTCTTGATTAATCCAGGATTCCACCTTAGCCATGAGAGTAGTCGCATCTTCGGATTCAGGCAAGAGGGGTGGCCCAAAAGAAACCGTAATCGTTCCCTGTTTTTTTATAAATGATTTTCTCGGCCAGAGATCCCCGGAGTTCATCGCGACCGGAATGACCGGTACGCCGGTTGCAATGGCAAGACGCGTGCCACCGGTTTTATAACGACGATAGTCGCCGGGCAAGACGCGGGTACCTTCCGGAAAAAATACGATCCAGCGCTGCTCATCGAAGAGCACTTTTTTACTTTGCGAAAAAATATGATCAAAGGCCTCGCTGCCTTTGCCGCGATTAATTGCAATCATGCGTAGCAGACTAATACCCCAGCCAAAAAACGGTACCCAGAGCAACTCTCGCTTGAAAACAAAACAGAGTGTTTTGGGTAAATACGCAGGATAAAAAAGTGTCTCCCACGCGGATTCATGCTTGGAGAGCAGGATTGCTGGGCCTTTCGGCAGGTGCTCTGCACCCAGCACCCGGTATTCGATGCCCAAGAGCACCCGGGAGGCCCAGACCATCATTTTTGGCCACTGGATTGCGAGCCGATAACGAGATTCGAATGGAAGAAATGGACCGGCGATTAGAAACAATGTCGCCCAAAAGGCCAGTGATCCGCCCTGAAACAATAAGAAAATCACGGCGCGCGCGGCCGGCATCAGGCGGATGCTCCCACAGCTGTCGACAAAATCTGATTGACAGCCTCGGCGAGATTTTCAGCAATGCGGGCGCCCTTGGGCAGCTGTTTATCGGCATCGGTTTGGGCCGCCTGCAGAGTGCGTAGCCCTTTTCCGGTTTTCACGAGCCACAAATCCGCTGCAACCGCCTCACCCGCCTGCAGGTCACGTAGCGAATCACCCACCACCGGAACACCCGTCAGCTCACGCTTAAAGCGCCGTGCGATGTCGTGCATCAGGCCGGGCGCAGGCTTTCTGCAGGCGCAGCCGCTGCTGTTGGTGTGTGGACAAAAGAAAATCCCATCGAGCCGGCCACCTGCCTGATTGACCGCCTGCACCATCTTGTTGTGAATCGCATGCAGGGTGTTGATATCAAATAGCCCCCGCTCGATGCCCGATTGATTGGTCGCGACCGCGACGGCCCACCCTGCGTGAGATAGCCGCGAAATCGCCTCGATGCTGCCTGGAATAGGCAGCCATTCATCTGGATTTTTGATGTAGGCATCACTATCAAAATTAATCACGCCATCGCGATCCAGAATAATGAGTGGGGCCGAGGGCGAATGCTGGAGCATGGTGACGAAATGCCTCAGCCTGCGAGCCGGGCGAGATCCGCGACCTGATTCATTGAGCGGTGCAAAGTGGCGAGCAGCGCCAGGCGATTGGATCGCAGCTGGGCATCCTCGGCATTGACCATGACCTGATCAAAAAATGCATCGACAGGGGCCTTGAGTACCGATAAGCCTGCGAGTGCCTCGCTGTAGTGGCCCTGGGCGACTGCGGCCTCGGCCTTCGGCCCAATCTCGGCGAGCATTTGTGCAAGCGCGCGCTCTGCAGTTTCCTTTAAAAGCTGAGGCTGCACGGATGCAGTTACGGCTTCCGATTTTTTTAGAATGTTACTAATTCGTTTGTTCGCAGCGCATAGTGACTCTGACTCCGGCCGCATCATAAAGTCCGCGAGTGCACTCAGGCGCTTGGGCACTTGGCCGAGTCGATCGGGGCATTGGGCCAGTACAGCTTCAATGGCTTCTGCACGATGGCCCTGCTCTCGCAATTGTGCTCGTAGACGGTCCAGAATAAACGACTGCAGTGCGCTGAGATCGGGCTTGACTGCTTCGATTCCTTCAAAGGCGGCCTGGGTCTGCGAGAGCATCTGCTTTAGATCAAGCGATAAATCTTTTTCAATCAAGATGCGGACAACGCCGAGGGCATGGCGCCTGAGCGCAAAGGGATCTTTATCACCCGTCGGCGCAAGGCCAATACCCCAGATGCCAACCATAGTTTCCATTTTGTCTGCGAGTGCCAAGGCGACGCCCGCTGCGTTGCGCGGCAATTCATCACCCGCAAAGCGCGGCCGGTAATGGCCCTCGATCGCGAGGGCGACTTCCTCGGCCTCCTGATCGTGTCGTGCGTAATAGGTGCCGATAATGCCCTGCAGCTCCGGAAACTCCCCCACCATGTCGGTCAGTAGATCAGTCTTTGCAAGAAGCGCAGCCCTTTCGGCCTGATCGGGCTGTGCTCCAACGGCAGCGGCCCACTGCCGAGCCAGCCGGGCAAGGCGATCAATGCGCTGGCGTTGATTACCGATTTTATTGTGATAGACCACCGCCGTTAGGCCATCAATGCGCGATGCCAGGCTGCGTTTTCGATCCTGGTCAAAAAAGAATTTCGCGTCAGATAACCGTGCGCGCAGCACGCGTTCATTGCCAGAGATCAGGACGGCGGGATCCTTAGATTGGATATTGGCCACTAAAAGAAAGCGATTGGTGAGCCGGCCTTGCGCATCGGTAAGCGCAAAGTATTTCTGATTCTGCTGCATGGTCAGGATCAGACATTCTTGCGGTACCGAAAGAAAGGCTGCCTCAAAGCGGCCCTCTAAGACTTGAGGCCATTCGACCAGACTTGTGACTTCATCTAATAGCGCATCGGGCATCACCACCCGATCAGGCGCCGCTTTAGTGTTGAGGGCCTTTTCAATTTGGCTGCGGCGCACTTCAAAGGAGGCAACCACCTGGCCTTCTGTCAAAAGTTTTTCCTCGTAGTGATCCGCATGGTCTAAGGTAATCGGCACTTTGCAGTGGAAGCGATGGCCCTGGGTGGTGCGGCCTGCAGTGAGACCGAGACTTGAGACGGGCAGAATTTCATTGCCGTAGAGTGCTACCAGCCCATGGGCTGGCCGCACAAAGTGCACGGTCTGGCCAGCTTTCAGCTGATAGCTCATGACTTTCGGAATTGGCAGGCCTTCGATGGCCTGCGTGAGGGCGGACTGCAGCGACTGGGCTAGCGATGCACCTCTGGCGGTGTATTCATAAAAAAGCTGCTCTTGCTTGCCATCGTTCTCGCGCTGAAGATCCGAGAGTTCACAATCCTGACCTAGCGTGACACCGAGTGCGGCCAGCTTCTTTATTAGAGGGGCAGTCGGTTTGCCGCTCGCATCCAGTGCGATCGCAGTTGGCAGCAGCTTTTCTTTTTTCGGCCGGTCGGGCGCCTGCGGCCGGATTGCAGTGAAGTGCACCGCTAGGCGCCGCGGGCTGGCAAAACGCCGAATCTGTGTCGCAGGCTCAATCAGGCCGTCTTGCGTCAGTCCCTTCAGAATGGAGTCAGCAAAGGCTTCACCTAAGCGCTTTAAGGCCTTCGGCGGGAGTTCCTCGGTCAACAGTTCCACGAGCAATGAAGCAGTGGTCATGTCGGCCGATCCTTTAGCATTGGAAATCCGAGCTGCTCGCGCGACTGAACATAGGCTTGGGCGACTGCTCGCGAGAGATTACGAATTCGCCCAATGTACTGGGCCCGCTCGGTCACCGAGATGGCACCGCGTGCATCTAAAAGGTTAAAGGTATGGGCGGCCTTCAGGATTTGTTCGTAGGCCGGTAGCGTCAGGCCAGCTTCAAGCAGGCGTTGGGCATCGGCCTCATGCTCGGTAAATCGTGTGAATAGCACTGGCACATTGCTGTGCTCGAAGTTATAGCGGGACTGTTCGACCTCATTTTGGTGATAGACGTCGCCATAGGTAAGCCGCTGTGTCTGGCCGCGTGATTCCCATGCGGTCCAGGTCAGATCAAAGACATTCTCAACACCCTGTAGATACATGGCCAGCCGCTCAAGGCCGTAGGTGATCTCACCGGTGATCGGCGCGCAATCCAGGCCGCCCACCTGCTGGAAATACGTAAACTGGGTGACCTCCATACCATTAAGCCAGACCTCCCAGCCTAAACCCCAGGCGCCGAGCGTTGGATTTTCCCAATCGTCCTCGACAAATCGAATGTCATTGATTTCAGGATCAATGCCCAGGGCCTTTAAGGAGCCGAGATAAAGCTCAAGAATATTTTCCGGAGAGGGTTTGAGCACCACCTGATATTGATAGTAGTGCTGAAGCCGATTGGGATTTTCACCGAAGCGGCCATCTTTGGGCCGGCGCGAGGGCTGCACGTAGGCCGCGCGCCAGGGCTCAGGCCCGAGTGCACGCAGAAATGTGGCAGTGTGTGAGGTGCCGGCGCCTACCTCAAGATCGATCGGCTGCAAAAGGGCACAGCCCTGCGCATCCCAGTATTGTTGCAGCGTCAGAATGATGCTTTGAAAGCTTTGCATGAGCGGCATTTTAGCCGACCCTTGCATATTGGTTATGCCCGGCGGGCCTTTAAACCGATTCCGATCATCAAGAATAAAAGACTGATCGCAAGAACGGGCATGTTGCCCCAGCGGCTATAGGGTGTGATGCCTTGCATCCCCTTGACTTGCGCAAACAGCAGACCCGGACGACCAAACGCGACTTGATCGGTCACTACGCCCCGATAATCAATCGCTGCAGTCGCGCCAGTGTTGGTTGCGCGAATCATTGGCCGGCCCGTTTCGATTGCCCGCATCCGCGAGATCGACAGGTGCTGCGAAAGCGCGATCGTATTTCCAAACCAGGCGAGATTGCTGATGTTTAGAAGAATGGTGGGCTGCTGGGCCGCTGTCACCTCCGGCGATAGCGGCGCAATGATCTCTTCGCCAAACAAATCTTCAAAGCAGATATTCACGCCAATCCGTTGATCCCGAACCGCGATCGGCTCCTGGCGTTTTGCGCCGCGTTGAAAATCTCCCAGCGGCATTTTCATCAGGTCCACAAACCAGCGAAAGCCCCAGGGAATGAATTCACCGAATGGCACCAGGTGATGCTTATCGTAGCGGGCCGCAAAGCTTCCAGGCGGTGTGGATTCATGGATTGCAATCAGACTATTGCGATAACCATCCGCGTCTCGCAGTGGAAGTCCCAGCATGACCGAGGCGCCAGCGGTCTGCGTGAGCCGGTAAAAGGCCTCGCGATAGTCGGGCGGGGCGAGGTCCCACGGCCGGACCATGGCGGTCTCAGGAAAGACAATCAGATGTGCGCCCCCTGGACCCGCGGCCGGCCGGGCAATTTCAAGATGGGTCTGCAAGGCCTGGGCCTCGCGATTCGGATCGAATTTCATGGACTGCTCAATAGCGCCTTGAACCAGCGCCACTTTGAGCGGTGAACCTGTGGGCTCAGTAAATCGATGGTGGCTCAGCCCAAATCCACCGGCCAACACCAGCAGTAGTGCACCAAAAGCCGGCCAGGACCGATGGCGGATTGTTTGCGCTGCCCACATTACGGCAAGCACCGACAGAAAGCCAACTCCATAGACCCCGACGACGGGCGCATAACCGGAAAGCGGCGTATCGATGGCGAGGTAACCAATCCCAAGCCAAGGAAAGCCAGTAAAGAACGTGCCGCGACACCATTCCGCCAAGGTCACTATCGCAGCAATGACAAAGGGCGCGGCCCATTGTTGGGTGCCGAGCCTTAACCAGCGAATCAGTGCAAGCGCTCCGAGTGCATAGAGTGAAACATAGAGCGACAGCAGCAGGGTCGCGAGTGCGGCGAGCCATGCTGGCATTTCGCCATAGGTGTGCAGGCTGATGTAAATCCAGTGCAGTCCCGCCGTGTAGGCCAGCACCACCGCAAGACTGGCAAGTCGCATCATGTCGCGTCGGCGACGGCGGAGCTCCGCTGAACGATCAGCACATGGATTTGGCGCGCATCGGCCCGCTGGACCTCAAATCGAAAGCCCTCAATATCGATCTGCTCGCCACGATGGGGCATTCGGCCGAAGTGGTCAGTGACGAATCCCCCGATCGTATCCACTTGATCATCGGCAAGCGTGCAGGAAAACGCAGCATTGAATTGTTCCAGAGGGGTCAGCGCCCTGACCCGGAAGCGGCCGGGCTGTCGCGGCATCGCCACGATATTGTCATCGTCTTCTTCGATATCGTGCTCATCTTCGATATCACCCACAATCTGTTCTAACACGTCTTCAATCGTAATCATGCCGGCGACCCCACCGTACTCATCGATCACCATTGCAATGTGATTTCGATTGACGCGAAAATCCCGCAACATGACATTGAGACGTTTTGATTCCGGTACAAAGACCGCCGGCCGCAGCATGCCTCGCAGGTCATCCTCTTGGTGGGCAAGGCAGCGCAATAAATCTTTTGCCAGCAAGATGCCGATGATGTTATCGCGCTTGCCTTCCATGACTGGAAAACGCGAGTGGGCCGTATCCACTACGGTCTCTAAGATTTTTTCAAGCGGATCATCGATATCGATAACGTCCATCTGCGAACGCGGGATCATCAGATCGCGGACCTGAAGATCGGCAACCTGCATCACCCCTTCCATCATCGAGACGGCATCGGCATCAATCACTGCATGCTCCTGGGCCTCCCGGAGCTGCTCCATGAGATCTTCTTTGTCATCGGTCCGGCGAAAGAGCCGGGCAATGAGGCGTTCAAACTGAGATTTGAATCCGGCGCGCGGGTCGCCGGAGGGTCGATCACCCATGCGGTGAAATCAGAGTTTAGGAACTTGTATGGTGCCACAAGGCCGTGGGCCTGTCGTCACGGCCAGCGGTCCGTGGGCGGTGGACCGTCAGGCGTAGGGGTTGGGGATGCGGAAACGGCTGAGAATGGCGGCCTCGAGCCATTCCATCGCGTCGGCATCGCTTTTGTGCTGATGATCCATTCCGCTGGCATGCAGTACACCATGAACGATGAGGTGGGCGGCATGGTGATCAGGCCGCTTGCCCTGCTGGCGCGCCTCGGCCTTGATGACGGACATGCACAGGAGGAGGTCGGCCGATAGCATCGGCGTCTGGGTATAAGGAAAGGTCAGGATGTTAGTCGCGTGGTCCTGGCCGCGGTAATCGCGATTCAATCGTCGGGCCTTGGCGGTGCCCATCACCACAACATTGATTTCTGCTTGCGCACAGTTCGCCGGCAGGCTTGCCAGAATGAGACGCCTTAATCGCGGCCGAGACAGCGGCCAGTCATCGGGCCGAGCGCCCGACTCGAATTGAACACTCAGCCGAAGAAGCGCCAATTAGATGAGCTCACCGCGCAGTGAGTGCGGGTAGGCCTGCACGATCCGCACCGCACACAGGCGACCGATCAGCTGCGCCTGTCGTACCGGTGGCACTTCAACATTGACCACACGATTATTTTCGGTTCTGCCCTGCAGGGCTTCGGCGGGATTTTTTTTGGATGGGCCCTCAAAGAGAATGCGTTGTTCGGTGCCCACCATTGCATCGCTGATGCGTCGGGCGTTGGCCTCGATGGTGGATTGCAGATCTTGGAGCCGCTTCAGCTTAATGGCCTTCGGCGTGTCATCGGGCAGATCTGCCGCCGGCGTCCCTGGCCGCGCACTGTAGACAAAACTATATGAGGTATCAAAGCCGATCTCATTGACCAGCGCCATGGTTGCCGCGAAATCGGCTTCCGTCTCCCCAGGAAAACCAATGATGATATCGGTCGATAAGGCAACATCCGGACGGACTTTACGCAGCCGGCGAATGATGGATTTATATTCCAATGCGGCGTAGCCCCGTTTCATTGCGGACAAAATGCGATCCGACCCTGACTGCACGGGCAGATGCACGTGGCTGACAAGTTTGGGCAGCCGGCCATAAGCCTCAATTAACCGCTGACTGAATTCGCGCGGATGCGAAGTGGTGTAACGAATGCGCTCAATACCCTCGATTTCGCTGACCAGCTCCAACAGAGCCGTGAAGTCTGCCCGGCCTGCCTGCGGATCTGCAGCATCAATTGCCCCGAGATAGGCGTTGACATTCTGACCAAGCAGAGTGATTTCACGTACCCCTTTTCCTGCCAGCTCAGCAATCTCGGCGATGACATCCTCAAGTGGCCGGGAGATTTCAGTGCCGCGTGTGTAGGGCACGACACAGAAACTGCAGTACTTGCTGCAGCCTTCCATAATGGATACGAAGGCCGTCGGGCCCTCGACGCGCGCCGGCGGAAGATGATCAAACTTTTCAATTTCAGGAAAACGAATATCAACCTGAGGCTTTTGGGTGCGTCGCCGCGCCTCGATCAGTTCGGGCAGCCGATGCAGGGTCTGCGGACCAAAGACAATATCGACGTAGGGCGCCCGCTCAATAATCGCCTCGCCTTCTTGGGAGGCGACACATCCGCCCACACCGATGATTAGATTCGGGTTGAGTTTTTTTAATTCGCGGGCACGGCCGAGGTCCGAAAATACCTTGGCCTGGGCTTTTTCTCTGACCGAGCAGGTGTTGAGCAGGAACACATCAGCTTCTTCTGGCGTCTGCGCAATCTGCATCCCCTGCCGGGCACCAAGAATGTCGACCATCTTGTCAGAGTCGTATTCGTTCATCTGGCAGCCAAAAGTGCGCACGAATACTTTCTGTGGGGCGGCCGGCTTGGCCGCTGGGCGGGGTGTTTTTTCAGTCATATCGGTCGCGTCGTGCCAGGGGTTGGAATGGAGGACGCAGCCTGAATTTTGCCTCATCATAAGCCCTTATGCATCCATCCCCGTCTCTGCTGCGTGAGGGCCTAAGCCGCAAAGAAGCCATTGCCTGGGCTAGCCTGGATTTTGCGAACTCGGGCTACACCACTGTAGTGCTAACCGCCGTATTTAATGCTTACTTTGTCTCGGCAGTCATGTCTGGGGCTGCCCACGCTACGCTGGCCTGGACACTAGTGCTCTCCGTAAGTTATGCCCTGGTCATCATCACGGCTCCAATTCTCGGGGCGTATGCAGATCTCCGGGCACAGAAAAAAGTATTGCTGGTGATCACCACTTTTGGCTGCGCGGGAGCAACGGCCTTGTTGGCTACTGTCGGATCGGGCATGTGGGCCTGGGCCATGCTGCTGTTGGTGATCTCAAACTTTTGTTATGCCACCCATCAGGATATGACCGCTGCTTTTCTTCCTGAGATTGCAGACCCGGCTTCCTATGGGCGGGTCTCGGGATATGGCTGGGCCTGGGGCTATCTCGGCGGCCTAATAGCGCTGGCCGCCTCATTGGCCTGGGTGAGTCTGGCGCAGTCGCAACAGATGGATGCACAACAGACCGTTGGCGGCACGATGCTTCTGACTGCCGCAATTTTTTTACTGGTCGCACTTCCTGCCTTATCGGTGATGCGTGAGCGTGCGGCGCCCGCGACCAGCACGCAGGATTGGGGCCTGCGGCAGTGGCTGGCTGCAAGCTGGGGCCGGCTGCACGAGACCTGGCGTTTGTCCTCTCAGCAGCCTGATCTGCGGCGTTTTCTGTATTGCGTGGTGGTGTATCACGCTGGGGTACAGACGGTAATCGCACTCGCTGCGATTTACGCACAGCAGGTCATGGGATTTACGCTTGCGCAAACCATTCTCTTGATTCTGGTGGTCAATATCACTGCAGCACTCGGTGCATGGGGCTTTGGACTGCTGCAGGACCGGCTTGGCCATGCCCGCGGGCTGATGCTGGCCCTTGTATTTTGGATCTGCATGGTCGCAGTTGCATGGATTGCGACAACCCCAACCCTTTTTTGGATTGCAGCCAATTTTGCAGGACTTGCAATGGGTGCCTCGCAAAGCGGCGCGCGTGCAGCGGTTGCTGCTCTCGCCCGGCCGGGCCATCAGGCCGAGACCTTTGGCCTCTGGGGTGTGGCGGTGAATTGTTCCGCCATTCTTGGCCCCGTCAGCTATGGACTGGTGACCTGGATCACGGATAACGCACACCGGACGGCCATGCTTTTTACTGGCCTATTTTTTGTTGTGGGCCTGCTGTTACTGGCACGTGTGGATTTTCAGCGCGGGTCTCTTGATGCCCAATCAGGAAAGTAAAAATGAACGAATAGCGGGCCAGTAGCGATCAAAATCGCTGATGCTGTGATCAGAGCCCTCTAACACCATCTGTTGCGCACCCGGATATCGGGCGACCATCTCTTTCCAATCCAGTAACTCATCGCCTTTGGCTGCCACCAGCAGATAGCGTTGAGGAAGACGGATACCGACTTCGAGCGCTTTCAGATCGTGCAGGTACTCAGCCCGAAAATGCAGGACTTCATTTGTGTGCCAGGCGGGTAACTCGCCGACATGGTCCTGAAGATCGCGGGCAGGCCAGGGCGCAGGATTCAGAAGCGCAGCCTTAAATTCAGCCGCCCGCGGATGCTGCTCCATGAGTGCGCTGGCAAAAAATCCACCCAGCGAGCTGCCAATGAGCCTGACCTGATGGCCGCGGGCAAGGGCCGCATCAATTTCCTGCTGGGCCTGGGTCATCGCGACCTTGGGCGCGATATCCAGCTGGGGGCAGCGGTAGGTGATGCCCAATTGCTCCAGATTAGCCCCCACCATCATCGCTTTCGATGACTGAGGCGAGCTGCGAAATCCGTGCAGATAAACGACCGTAATGGGCTTCAATTTGAAATTACACTCTGAGGTTTAGCAAAGTCTCATCTTACTTGAGCAAAGGAAGCTGCAGCATGACCGCATCTGATTACTCATCAGCAAAGTCCGCGCCTGGCATCGCAATTGTTACCGGTGCTGGAAGCGGTATTGGCCGCGCCAGCGCCCAGCGCCTCTTGGCGCTTGGCTGGCGGGTTGCACTTTTCGGCCGGCGCGAGGCGCCACTGCGCGAAACGGTTGGCATGTCAGAGGAAAGCGCCTTCATTGTGACGGGCGATGTATCAATTGAGGCAGACGTGGATCGGCTCTTTGCCGCTGTGGTGAGCAAATGGGGCAGAGTCGATGTGCTTTTTAATAACGCAGGAATTTTTCCGCCCGGCCAGTTGATTGATGAACTCTCAGTTCAGAGCTGGAAAGAATCTGTTGAGATTAATTTGACGGGCGCATTCCTGTGTGCCCGGGCCGCCTTCGCACAGATGCGGCATCAGTCGCCGCAAGGTGGCCGCATCATCAACAACGGCTCAATCTCTGCCCATGCTCCCCGGCCGCAGTCGGTGGGCTACACCGCCACCAAACATGCAATTACAGGGCTGACCAAGTCTTTATCGCTGGATGGCAGACCTTTCGACATTGCTTGCGGTCAAATTGATATTGGTAATGCCGCCTCTGAAATGACGACTGGATTTGGGGCCGGCGCGTTGCAAGCCAATGGCAGCCGCATGGCGGAGCCAAGAATGGATGTCGCTGATGTCGCGGATGCGGTGGCGTATATGGCCGGCCTGCCGCTATCGGCCAATGTGCTCTTCATGACCGTCATGGCGACCAAGATGCCATTTATTGGCCGGGGCTAATCAGTCTCTGGCCAAAGGCCTGTGCAAGTGTTCGGCTTTCGCCAACCGCTGAGAGAATTCTCTGAAGATCAGCGCGCTCGGTGGGGCCCAATGCGGGATGCAAGCCCACAAGATGGGCGCAGCCTGAAATGATTTCGAGTTGATTCATCAATTGATGCATGAGCTGCCGCGCTTCTTGTGTGTTAAAGCCAGGGTCTGGGCTATTGGGTGCTGACATCGAAGGGTAAGAGTGGGATGACATCATGGCCTTTCTTGTGCAAATCAATATGGCTTTAATTTAAAGCACCTGCTGATTGGTGCAAGTCAGAAGTGCCTCGGTCTCATGGGCCGCAGGGGGCCGCACTAAGGTGCAGAGCAGGGCCTGCTGGGCCTTGGGGTTTAAGTAAAGCGGCAGGCTGTCGGCAGATTGCAGATCGGCGTAGCCATCAGCGGTTACAAATACTGGACGGCCATGACGATCACGGGCCAAGACGGCTTCGGTTAATCCGATGGACTCAGGCGCAAGTATTCTCCAGTGTTGCGCTCGGGACCAGAGCCCCCGGTAATCCACCAGATAGGCCCGATTGCTAGCCAATGGAATGGCGACCCGATGTGCGGCGAGCGTTGCGCCAAATGGCAGGGATTTGGGGTCCACCGTGTAGATTGAATCTGTCCAGGGTGGTGCTTTTCGAAAGATCACTCGGCCCTGTGTGTCCGCCACCTGTGCATCGCGGCCACCATGCCGCAGGCGGACCGCCGGCTGCCCGATGTGCTGGATGACGAGGTTATCTTCACCTGCGGGTGCAAATAGAAACGCCTCGGGGGTCATCCAGAGCCGAGTCGATGCTGACCATGAGAGTTTATTTGTGACCGAGTCAGCCCGCATGGAGCCATCGCCATAGGGACTCGCGTAGCGGGCAAAGATATCAGTTCGATCAGCGGGCCCTAAGTTCTGGGCGGCATTGATCTGGGGGCCATAAAGATTTGGGCTATTGAGGTTTGCTGACACTCGGAAATCCGGGCCCTGATTTAGGCTGCTACGGTTAGAGCCAAGGCTCAGCGCGCTGCTCACTGAAGTGTGATGCCGCGCCAAGGAATAGAAAAAACCCAAAAGTCCACTCCATCCGTGATCGCCCGAAAGCAGATGATGCCGTGCCTGAAATTGCAGGCTGGCATGGCCGGACAGCCTACGCTGCAGGCTGATCGCGGTGATGCGCTGGCTGGAATCAGGTCCCTGCCCCTGTGTAATCAGATGCACATTGCCTGTGAGCAGCGGCGTGATCGCGCCAGAGAGTGTGAGCTGTACAGCGCGTTGTTGTTGGGCGTTAAACGTGATCGGAGTAAGGTCAGAGGCAGCAAGAATTCCGGTGAGTCGTTTATTCAATGTCGCGCGTGCTTCCGCAAACCATTGAAGCGCACAGCGGTGATGTTCGCAAGACTGGCCGATCGCAGCGGTGGCCAGCACGCTCGGCATAGCCCGCGAATTTAGCTCAAGGCTTTGGCGATGCCGTGATGCAAGCCACTCAGCATGCAGCCCGATGGTGTAAAACTCATGCAGACCCCAACGCAGCCGCGCGGACACTAAAGCCGGCGAGGTCAGTTCGGCCGCAAACTGCCGCGGTCTGCCTGCGAAGGCCTCCCATTCAGTCTTTCCGGGTGAGAGCAGCCGGCGGTCAGCGGACCAAGGAAGTGCCACCGTCTGTGTGATGCCATTGACATCCACCAGTCGGGCCTCAAGAAATCCCGGAACCGTGCTTGCGCCATAGCCTTGAATGACATAGTTACCCGGCGGTAGGATTTCGCTGGAAAAAACAGCGACGCCATTGCGATCAAAGAATTGCACGCGTGAGGGATTCTGAATTGCTAGAGGCGCCTCAGCCTTACCATCACCGCGAAGCGCCGGCGCGCGGTTGGTGACCAACAGTCCTTGAAATTCACCAAAACGTTGCTCAACACCCGTCTCGGTACGGAAATCTCCGGCACGGATCTGCGCGCCATCCGAGAAAAAATATTCCGCTGATGCACGGCCAAAACCGAATTGCTTCGTTCGTTGTTCAAGCGCTGTCACGGAGAGCGGCCCGCGGGCCAGGACCAAGCCTGCGCCCATCAGATCGGATCCCGCAAAGAGATCGAGTGCAGCCGATGGCAGGACACGGGCAGGTGGCTGGGTTAAGAGTTCTGGCTGCGGACTTAAATGCAGGGCATCGTGGAGCAGCGCCACGCTCTGCAGGCCTGAGGACTGGCCTAGGGTCAGGGTCCTTGAGGCCAGCGCCTGTTGGGGCAGCCGAATTTTTAAAAGCCCCTCGGATTCATCAAAGCTGCAATGCTGAGCCGGCACCGACCAGGCTGGGCCTTCGCGGTGTCGGGCGAGATGTTCGGCAGACAGTGCCCTGGCAATTGCCGAGATCTCAACGCTGCAGTCACGCTCAGAAAGCTGGACCTGGGCGCCGCGTGAAATCAGTGCGCCGTTTAACTCAACCGCAGCGAGTAGCCATGCGGCAGCAAGCATGGCTAGTGAATCGTGACGCCATGCGGAATCAGGGGATCCTGTCGTGAGCGATAAATCGGCAGACTGAATCGAAATCGAAAATTCACGCCCTGATTGGAGAGCGCGTCATCAGGAATCTGTTCAATCAAGAGCCGGTAATGGCGTGAGCGGTCCATGATCCGGGCGCGAATGACTTGCCGGCCATGGCCTGCGAGCGAGAAAAAACGCGGTGAGATCTCGACCCCCAGGGGATGGCCGGGAATCGCCAGGGGGGAAGGCGGCATGAGGTGTGGCGATGGTGTTGAGAGTGTTGCAGGTGCGCCCTGTGTCGCCACATTGCTTGCAGCCGCACTGGGCGGCTCGGTGAGCCCCGGATCCCAGGGAATCACCCGTACCGACCAGCGGGTTGGGGCGGCCAGGCTGGATTTCACCTCAGTTGTAATCACACCCTGATCATCCGGCGCAAGCTGTGGTGGCGTGATATTCAGTGCTGCCTGTGCCCAGGGCGCCATGCACCATCCCATGGTGGCGAGCAGCAGCCCGCCGAAGCGTTTGAGAACCATGGCGTTAGTAGGTGATGGTGGCTACTATCGTGTCTGCATAGGCACCGGTGTTCGTAACGCTTTGGCCAGATGGGACGCGACCATACACGGTCAAGCTTTGGTCACTGCCGGTACCGGTGCCCGATTTTGTAGCGGTGGTGTTCCACTGGGTCGATCTGCTACTGTCTGAATAGAGGTAGTAGTTGATGTAGCTTGCGCCACTCGCCATTCGTCGACCCGCTGAGTAATTGTTACCGTTTCCTAACGAAATCGTATACGGCGTCCCGTTCGAGCAGTTCACGGTCAGGGTTGAAGTGGCATCGGTATTGCTGGTGGTGCCCGTAGTGATGCTGCTAAACGTCATATTGCTTGCGCTGATAGCGCAGGT
>JACCEB010190825.1_pt1 | contig 17800 bp, 7 predicted proteins | sample 7454761 | NCBI WGS metagenome assembly JACCEB01 (sample SAMN15323454, study PRJNA562643) | freshwater metagenome | isolation source: river surface water | place: USA:Blue River Watershed | collected 2017-08-18 | reverse complement strand
TATGTTGTTGGTGTTGTGCCGCTTAATTCACTACTTGCTGATGTTTGGTTAGTAATAAAATTATAACTTAATATACTAGTGTTAGTTGAATATCCGCTAAATCTTGCATGTATATCAATAGCTGTAGAAGTTCCTTTTTTACAAAAAATACTTACAGTATATATTTGTTGACTTCCGGCTGGAACAATACCATTAACCGTAACTGTTAGGATAGAACTTCCAGATAATGATGCTACTGTTAGTGTTAGATCGTTAACATTGTCAAGACCACCTAGTTGTGAACCAGTAATTAAAATTTGATTTGTTGCAACATATCCTGAACCGCCAGCGTTAACTGCAACAATATATTGTGTACTCGTAACAGTAATATCAAATGTAGCACCTAATCCTGATCCAGATATATTAGTTCCGCTTATTGCAGAATATTGTTTACCTGATGGAGTAATAGTAATATCTTGATAAAAATAACTGCTGTCGGTGCCAGATGTGTTACCTGTAGCAATCCAAGCTTCAGAAACTCCGTACGGAGAAACTACAGATTGTATTAGAGTCACATTACTGTCACTAGTCCAACTAGTAAAAGAATTACTGTTTTTTAATAAATTTGTAACACTATTGAGATAGAATTGACCAGCATGGCTGTATTGCAATTTTACAATATCTGCAACAGCACCAAGACTACTCTGTGGAGTTGCAGTAGCTTCGTAATATTGATTATTTACAGAGCCAGTACTTGGCGTTTCGTTAACGTCGTATCCTTCAGCAATTACACCAAATGTACCATAAGAGCTATTACCGTTGGTTGCTCTTATTCTCCCGCCGTCCTCAGAAAAATATCCTGCATACGCATAATATGAGAATACAGAAACTGCTTCGCATAATGAATCAGGACCAGTACACCAAATTCCTATTCCGTCTGAAATAATTTGTGTAAAGTCGTTACAAACTATTGATTTGTTGCCGCCGTCGTGTAAAGTACCATCAATTTTTAAACCTGTTGCACCAACCCCAAAAGTGGTAACGTTTTGAATGTATGGACTTCTTCTAGTTATCCATGCACTAGTATCTTCTGGGCCAGTTCCTGGATCAAGGCTAACGTAGGCACCGCCTCGTGGCCTTCTAGTTCCATAGGAATTTTGGCTACTTAGTGTTCCAAGCAGGCCTGCTAATGTCATGTTTCGAATTCCAGTTGCATTTTGACAATAGAACATGTCTTTTAATGCATCACCGCCATATACATACATATTTCCAACATAATTTACTAAGTCAACTGTTGCGCCCCCAATGTCTTCGCTTACAGAAAATTGTGTTGGAGTTATTTCACCTACGATATAATAATCAATTCCTTGAGTAACTCCGCCGTAAACTGAATTTACACCGTTTACTGAATTAGTTGACGAAAATTGTACTTTCATTCCTGTTTGCATGCCTTCTGTTGATGCAACAGTAAATTTGTTTGTACCTGTTGTTGATCGTGTTACAACTTGATTAATAACTACCTTAGGTCTAACAACGACTCCTCTTAGCTCGTCTCCATTTAGTGCAGTATTTGCTGGAACAACAATTGGTAATTCTTCATGATACGTTCCAGTTTTTACCATAATAGTTGCAGTAACACCCTGGTTTTCTTTTGGTACACTTGTTGTATTTTCTTCTGTAAATGCTGTAATAATTATATTTCTAAAAGATTCAACATCAACAAGTACTTGACTATCGACTGACGAAATAATAGTTTGCTGAATCGGGTTCGGTACATTTAGCAATTCTTGATAAGATGTTACTTCTTGTGCGTCCAACACGTCAACAACATTGTCAAAAAGATGATTAATTGCAGCAATAAAATATGCTATCTGATCTTCAATTTCTGGCGTTGCAAATTTAAAATTGTATTCTTTATCAAAGAACGACAAGACAAAACCTATTGTTTGACTATTACTGCCCCTAATTAAGTCGTATATAATTGCATCAATTAATAATCGACTATCTCGTTCTGTTGATGACGAATTAATAATTACAGTTGGGCTAAACGGTGCTATATTATTTTGTTTTTGATATGTAATCCAATTAACTACTTCAACTGCTAAGAAGTCTTTGTTAGCTGTAAGAATTAATTTTGCTAGCGGATTTTCTAATCCAGCAGCAACCTGTTGGCAAGCATACTTAATAGACAAGTAGGGGTTGTCCCAAGTTTTTCCGCTAGTAATTTCGTCAGTGCCAGTTGGTGTTACATAGTAAACATTGGGAGTTTGGAATACGTTAGCCCAAGTTGGTACACCTTGTACAGATTTTAATAAGAAACCTTCTGCACCTATTCCTATAGCTTGTGTGTTTCCGTTAGAAAAACTTATAAGGTCACCTGGTTGATTTAAGACATTAAACCTATCATGATCGAGGTACCTTACCCAATACTGATTAGTTAGATCAAGATCAGGTCTATCGCTACTAGAAGAGTTATGAGTCTTAATGCACTTATAAGTTTTGTTCACCCATACTGCAATATCGTTTGTTATGTATGACTGACCTGATGCCCATTTTCCACGCCATTTAAATCCAGAGAAAATTATTGACCAGTATTCTCCATTAACTCCAACAAAAGATAATGATGCTCCATTAACTATGGTATTATACGGAGCCTGGCTTATTGTTAATGTTGTATTATCAACGACTTCCGTAACAAATTGTGCCTTGTCAAATCCTAGGCCAGTTATAATCATACCCGGATATATTCCAGTAGTACTAATTACTTTTAATGTTAAGTTTGAGCTTCCGGCGGAATTGTAATTTGTAGTAACTACTACATTTGTTGGATCTTGATTTGAGTTATCTTGTATTGCTACGAATAAATTAGATCCTCGAGTAACAACCATTCCAACTCTATAGAAAGTTACATTACTCCATGTTCCACTTAATTTGTATCCGGTTGTTAATAATGTCCAGTTAACTGCATCAGTAGACGGAATATTATTTTCATTATTTGTTGAATTACTTACATATGAATAACCACCATATAAAACAACATCACCAACTTGGTACGATTCACTTTGTGACCAAGTGCTACCGAACTCTAATCCAGGAATCCATAAAGACCAAGTAGTAGGTTCATCAAATTCTGCAGAGCTTGTGTGGTTTTCGTTACAAATCCATAAATTGGCTCCGTATTTTACTACATCATTTGGTTTATAATTTACTGAATTAGTGTCCCATTCTCCTTTATAATCAATGCCTGTGTAAACAATTTCCCAGTAGAGAGTGTCTAATATACCTGTACTGTCTGAGGTATACTCGTCAATACATCGATATACAATTCCGCCATATCTAACACATTCACCCGTTTTATATAAAGTATCTGCTTGATATTCACCTGCCCAAGTGCTGTCAACCGTGATATATATTTCCCAGTTTAGTGGGTTAAATGTAGCACCGCTCGGAGCATTAACTGTTCTTTTATATAATGATCCACCATATACAACAATGTTTCCAGCAGTATATTGAGTTAATGGTTCCCATTCACCCTTCCAACTTGTACCGTCAAGCATCAATGCCCAATATGGTGTTGATCCTTCAACAGGGTCATAGTGATTTAGGTCATCAAAAAAGTTTCCTGACGTGTGGGGGACTAAGCAGACGTAGGTTTTTCCTTGATATGCAACCACCGCATCTCTATTAAAGAACGTTGATGTTGCCCAAGTTCCTTTCCATGTATATCGAAGTCTGCCAATTTTAAATTCTGCTGCCATTTTAATTTTCCCTTATATTCTTAACTAACAATTAGTTCTGGCGGATATGTATAACTTTGATTAATTCTTACAATGAGTTCCCCGGCAGCATTAATATAATAATATACATTCTTGCTGTCCCAGCGATATTGATCCCATTGTAAGTTACTATAAGGTCGACTGTGATCTTCTTCGGTCCGACCATCAAAAAAGTCTACACCGTATTCAAAATCAGTATAGTCGTTTTCTGTTAATCCCGAATTATTAATTGTGATTGTATCAGTATCAATAAGTTGATCAATTTTTGCAAAATATAACAATCCTTCGTCGTCTCTTCGTAGAGCATAAAAATATCTTGCATTTCCTGCGCCTAATAACTGATTTAAATCGTTATCTTGTCCAATATAATATGTCATTTTATGCTCCTTAGATTAACTCAACATAACTTATTACTGCATCTACAGAATCAACTACATTTGATGTAATATACAATTTGTTACTTTCAGCAAGAATAAGTTTTTCTCCACCATTTACAACTCTTAAGCTACTATTGGGCGGTAAACTAATTTGTTTTGCATAATAGCCAACTACAGCTGAATCGTCTTCAACTTGAATATCAACTAACACTAATCCTTCGGTTAAATTAGCTATACTTAAACCAATAATAGTCATTCTAGAATTAGGCGCCGTTTCTAGTGCCGTAACCTGTGTGGTTCCTATTTCTGGTAATACTTTATTTCTAAAAAATGATGCCATGTTTTTTATCCAAATATAATTGCACTTACAATACCAATGTCTTGTGCTTCTGCTGCTGTCACTCCACCACCACCACCTGAGCCGGCACTAACCCACAATGCGCCGTCCCATATTTCAACTCTCATATCTGTTGTATTGTAACGCATCATGCCAACTTCAAATAATGCTGGGCGTTCTGCGGTTTCGCCAACTGGGATTACAAATCCGCCGGTGCTGTTAATTTTAACATAACCATCACCAGTTTGATTAAAATATGTAATACTGTTATTTACAGTATTAGTAATTAAGTTACTACGGAATGAAAAATTACCGATGCGTAAGGCACCTGTTCCATTAGGACTAATAACTAAATCAGAATTTGTTGTAGTAGTTGATATAGTATTATTGTCGATATTAATGCTATCAACATCAACAGCAATAACATTTAATCTTGAAGAATTTAAATCAGCTACTTGGGTTCCGTCTACAACAAATCTAATAGTATTATCATTAGCTCCAGGTGTTAATTCTGCGGTAATATATGTGTTACCATCAACATCGCTTACCCCGTCAATTCTTACCCATTGACTTCCGTCATACCCTTCATAACGACTTAGTGATGTATTAAAACGTATCATACCTGCAGTTGCAGGGCTTGGTCTTTCAAGTGTGGTGCCAACTGGTATTTTTATGCTTTGTGTAGAATTAATATTTACAATGCCGGTACCGTTTGGTGTTAAGACCATATCGGAACCAGAGTTAATTCTTATTTCGTTTTCTTGAATGTCAAACTGTTCTAATACAATATATCCAGTGCCGGCTGCTTGTAATTGTAAATTACTATTTGTTTGAGTTGTTTGTATTGTATTTCCATTAATACTAATATCGCCGGTACTAAATGTTCCAGATGTAACTGTTCCTGTATTTTGAATATTTGCAGTATATGTGGTACCAATAACTGTTAAGTTATTTGTAATACTTACATTGTTATTAGGCACACTTATAATACCAGTACCATTTGCTAACAACACTAGATTATTATTTGTTAGTGTAGTTGTAATTACATTATCAGTAATATTAATATCTTTAAACTGTGCAATATTAGAAACTGATAAATCTCCATTAAGAGTATAGTTACCAGTTTGTGTAACATTACCAGTTCTGGTTGTATTACCAGTATGTGTTAAAGTTCCTACAATGTTTGTATCGTCTAATGTAGTAGTTAATAAAACTGTTAAAGTTCTACCAATAGAAACGTCATTATTAGGAATATAAATTTTTCCGGTACCAGCAGCTTCTAATCTTAAATCATTATTGCCTACGGTTGTTGTAATACTATTAGAAGTTATCCTTATATCGCCAGTAGTAAATATTCCTGATGTAACTGTTCCGGTATTATTAATTGTAGTTGTTGATGTTGTTCCTACAACGGTTAATGTTCCACTTACTTCTGCATTATCAAAAGGAATTAAAATTTTACCAGTGCCGGCTGCTTCTAATATTAAATCGTTATTATTAACAGTAGTTGTAATTACATTACCATTAATTTGAATATCTTGAAACTGTATAACTCCACCAACATCAAGGGTTCCAGTGACTGTTAAATCACCAGTTTGATCTACATCACCAGTTTGTGTAACATCACCAGTTTGTGTGATATCGCCTACAACAGTTAGGGCAGTACCTAACGGAACGTTTAGTGTTGTGGTTCCGAGCACTGTTAAATCTTGTCCTAATTCAACATCGTTACTAGGAATACTAATAATACCGTTTCCGTTTGCTTCGATGATTAAGTTACTATTAGGTTGAGTAGTAGTGATATTGTTAGTTGAAATACCAATATCGCCGGTACTAAATGTTCCTGATGTTATTGTACCAGAATTACTTATAGTAGTAGTATATGTTGTACCAACAACAGTCAATGTGCCAGTAACTTCGGCATCATTTGACGGTATTAAAATTTTACCAGTGCCTGCGGCTTCTAGAATTAAATCATTATTGAGTATTGTTGTTGTAATTGTATTGTTAGAAATCTGTATGTCTTGGAATTGTACAGTAGAACCAACATCAAGAGTTCCAGTAACTGTTAAATTTCCGGTTTGATCTACGTCACCGGTTTGGGTTACGGTGCCAGTGTGGGTTATATCTCCAACAACAGTAAGTGCGGTACCTAATGGGACATTTAACGTTGTAGTTCCTAATACAGTTAAATCTTGTCCTAATTCAACATCGTTACTAGGAATACTAATAATACCTGTTCCGTTAGCAACTAGTTGTAAATCTGCATTCCCTGACACTGTTTCAATAGTGTTTCCGCTAATTTTAATATTTCCAGAATTTAATTCTGTTGTATATAAATTAGCCCACTGTTCTGTAAGAGTTCCTAAATCCCAACTATTGTTTGTTGCTGGTATAATATCACTGCCTACCCCAGCAACAAACTGTACGGTGTCTGTTGTTTCATTTCCAATAACAACATTTCCACCTACTGTAACATCGCCGGTTACATCAAGGTTTCCGGTAACGGTTACATTACTTTGCAAATTAATTTGATTGCTGGCCGCAGTAACATTAAAATCTTGACTTAATGTTTCAACAGTATTTCCGCTTATTCTAAAATCACCAGTTTCAATCTTAGTAGCATCAATGTATGTGACATTTCCTAATCCGTCGTCAAACGTTAAATTAGTTCCAATTGTAACATTACTATTAGTAAATGTGACCTCACCGGTTTGTTGATTTACATAAAATAATTCGCCAATGCGGAAATCGCCTTTGTGATCAACGCTTTGATAATAGATCTTGGCATCGTTAAGCTCAACTACTTCGTTTGCTTGTATTACTGTATTAGGATCGTTTGTGCTAGATTTACCGTTACCAATGTAGGCTAAGTTTTGTCCAATAAAGTATCCAATAACTCCTGCGCCGTCTCCGTAAATTCCGTAGTTTCCGTAGACTGCGGCAGACCCAATTGAACGAATTTCAGCACCAAAGTCTGAATAGTCTGCAACTTGAAGATCTGTAGTTGCACCAGGTCCATTGCTGCGTATATCTACATAGGTGACACCGTCATCAGTAATTAGCGTACTGTTATTTGTTCCGTTAAAATGTAATAAAAGTACAGTAGAAGTATCACCTAACAATGCTGTAGTTGGTGGTGTGAATGCTGTAGTGTATCTTGTGTTACCTTTAGTAACTCTAACATCGTCAATATAGCCAGTGAATCCGTATGCGCCGGCCCAGTCAGCGCCAATTCTCAACGGCTTAGAGGCATAATCGCTGGTATCTGCATATGTTGATCCTTCTTGAACACCGTTTAAAAATATTTTTAACGATTGGTAAGACTTTGATATCGCTATATGGGCCCAGGTATTTAATGGGACTTGATTCGTGCCTTGTATTACAATCGATCCGTTTAGATAATAATATAGCCGATTTAAATTGTCGATACCGATAGCTGGTGCAACATCAATAGCTGCGGTCCTCATATCAAATATTGTTTGATATACTCCGCTAGCTGACCTGTATATCCACCCTTCAATAGTAAATAGGCCAGCTGTTTGATCTCCTGCATCATCGGAAATGGTTGCATCGCCGTGGATTAATAGTACTGAATTTTGATCATGTACAAATGCCGAGGTATTAGGTGTAAATGTTCCTGTATATCTAGCACTATCTGAGATTCTTACTTCATCAATGTAACCATTAAAATAAGTAACATTATTGTAGTATGCACCAATAGTTACTGTTGATGTAACATAACTGTAACTATCAACATACGGTGTTCCGACCGCCGACCCATTAGCATACAGAGTTGTAGTTCCTGAGCTTCGTACTAGAGCAATATGCGTCCATGCTCCTACTGTTCCGGCTACAGACACACTTATTCTAACAGATCCGTTGACAAAATATTGAAGTGTATTGTTAGAGAACAATAAAATTCCGTTATTGCCTGCCGAGGCGCTTCTAAAGTCAAATATACAATTTGTTCCAAGAACTGACCTATAGATCCAAGCTTCTGCTGTAAAGTCGCCAGTTCCGAATGCAAAATCCGAACTTGATGCGACTGTTATTTTGTCTCCGGTGCCGTCGAATAAAATACTAGATCCGCCAAATTTACTCTGTATGGAACTGATGGCCGCATCGCCGGTAACAGTTATATTTTTTGCAGGACGGTTAACCTTTCCTAAATTAAAATCTGGTTGACTAGGTAAACTTAGGTAGTCGCCTACGCCGTCTAGTATTAAACTTGCTGTGCCAAATTTTTTCTGTGCCGTACTTAATTTTGCGTTACCGTTAACAGTTACAGTTTTCCTTGGGCGATCTGATGGGATTAAAAATCCTTGCTGTCTACCTGTTAGATTTATCCAGTCGCCGTCAATACTGTTAATAGTTCCGCTGGCTAAAACTGTAGTTCCATCTGTATCATAATAACTAACGGTATTGCCTACAGCCCATGTTCCTGTTCTTGTTGCTACTGGTAATTTTAATCTAGTTAGTCCTGCGCCGGCCAACCCGTCGTTGCTAGCATAAGCGTAGAATCCTTTATTAGCATAGTATGTAAAACTGTTAAGCCATTCAATTCGAGCACCATTAGTTGCTGTCACTGCATCAACATTTGGCACAATCATAGTGACACTGTGGAACAACATCGAAGCTTCTTTGCTTAGTGCAGTTGCGTAAGCACCGTCAATGTATGCACCTTTACCTGCATCGCCTTGATCAAAACCTAAAGGATCTGATAGGCTTGTCACACTACCTTTTGTTAAAACTGTGATGTTTCTTATATATGGACTGCGTGTAGTGACTGCAAAATCTGTAGCAAAACGGAATGCATACCCGTTGTCTGGAAATACTCTATTTCCGCCGTTACAACTAAAAGTAAGACCTGATAAAAATATTGTTAATCCAGTAGCATCAGGTCCAGCATGATTTACTGTTACAACGCCAGTTGTATGTGTATAAGTAGCACCAGTAACTGCATAATCTGTTCCACTAATATTAATTGTTCCACCACTTACGTAAGCATGAGCAAATGGTGCTACACCTACATTAAATGTTGTTGTTCCCGCTGCGGCACTAGTTACTGTGTAAAAATTTCCGCCGCTAAAAAAATCAGCAACAGTTAAATCTTCAATTGTAGACTCACCATTTAGTAAAAAGGCATCGTTGTATCTAGTTGCAGTAGTTGGAACAACTTTAACTGCTCGCAACCCTGTTCCTTTGATACTAACACCCGAAGGTACCGTTAATGGAAATATTTCTTGATATGTTCCTGGATAGATATAAACAGTATCTCCGTTTGTTGCTACACTAAGAGCATGTTTAACTGTTAAGAACGGATCGTTTTGATGATCTCCGTCGTTAGTGTCATTACCGTTTACTGAAACATAATAGATGTTGCCTTGGCGTAAATTTAAATCAATATTGTCAACTACTAATCCACCTGTAACAACATTATCAGAATAAATGTTGTTTACCCAAAGATCAGCCCATCTATAACTACTATTTCCTAAAGTATAAGTGTTATTTTGATCTGGAATAATATTGCTAGCAACATCTGCATTAATTGTAATATTATCAGTATTTGCATCACCAACAGTAATGTTGCCGTCTGCTCTAATGTCTCCGGTAACATATACATCACCGTACACATTAGTGTTTGCATATACATTAACGCTTCCTGTACCGTTTGGTCTTAATTCTAAATTTGTGTTTGTAGTATTTGTAGAAATAACATTATTTTCTACAGTAATATCATCTACTACTAATTTAGCTTGATAAGCAACATGGTCTCCAACTCCGTTAGTTAGATTTAATATTCCAGTATTGCTTGTAATTGTGTTGCCTAAAATTGTAATATCAGCAACATCTGTTTGATTTGTAACTTCGAGGTCTGTAGTTTTTGTGGTACCATTAACTTCTAGTTCTTGACTAGGACTTACTGTTTTAATACCAATTTTACGACCGGTAACGTCTAAGTGTAGCAGGTCATTATCAAACGTTAGATCGTGGCCGTTGCGAGTTAAATTATCTTTTAGAAGTTGACCAGAAATACGACCAAGCTGACTCATGCGCTCTCCTTAGACCCCGTGTTGCACGGTTAACCTAATTTGGATTGCTCCGCATCCCCGTAGGGCTCTTTGCTGGTTTACCACAGTTTAATCATACAGGAAATTGGTCGTTTCCTGTAATTAACAGTATTTATCCGTTTGGTAAATTAGCCCAGTACAAGGGCCCAAAGATTGGTTACTTCTTGAACTTCGGCAGCATTTAGTAGGTCTCCTGTGTTCCCTGATAACGATTGATATTCTATACCATTAAACACTTCTGCTGTAGTAAGCTCTGTGTTCCATCGTATATCACCAGTTTCTGGACTAAGAGGTCTCGATGCTGTATCTCCACTAGGAATTACAATACCGCCTGTGCCATTAAATTTAACATAGCCCTGATTAGTATTTTGTAATATAATTGGCTGAGTTAAATTTAAGTTTAAAATCTCATCGTTAGCTATTCCAATATCGTCAATAGTAACATATCCAGTGCCATTAGGACTAAATGTTATGTCAGCATTTGTTGTAGTTGATGATATAATATTATTATTAAAATTTAAATCATCAACTTGCAAAGCTATAGCATTTAATCCAGTTGACGATATAGTAGCTGTTAATGAATTTGCATTTGTAAAGTTTAAAGTATTATTTGTTGGATGTGCTACAACTTTTGTCAGTATGTTATCAGAATATACGCCGCCAAAACTTACCTTAGCAGCACTATACCCTCTATATAGTGTATCAGTAGTATTAAATCTTAAATCACCTTGTACTAAAGTTGATTTGTTTGCAGTAGTTCCTGTTGGAACTTTTAAAGATGTAGTTGTATTAATTATTACACTTTTTGATGGTGTAGTTAAAGTAATATTATAATTACTACTATCGGTACTGATTATATTAGAATTAAATTTAATTTTTTCTAATTTTGGGCCACCCGTGCCGTTAGCTGTTAAAATTAAATTATTATTCCCAATACTAGTTGTTATAATATTATCATAAATTTCTATATCACCATCTGTGAATATATCTGATGTAATTGTTCCAGTATTGGATAATGTATTTGTTGATGTTAGCCCGCTTACAGTTAAATTTAAACCTAAAGTTACATAGTCATTTAAGTTAACTATACCGGATCCATTTGCTTCTAAGACAAGATTACTATTTGTCAATGAAGTATAAATTTGATTATTGATAATCCTAACATCTTTAAAATATGCATTTGTACCGGTGATTGTTAAATTACCTGTTAAGTCAAAATTGCCAGTATGATTAACAACATTTCCTGTGTGAGTGGTTGATCCAGTATGATCTAATAAACCGTTAATTACTGTATTTTTAAAATTAGAAGTATCTTGAACTGTTAAATTATTATCAATTAATACTGGATCAGTAGGCCAATATACTAAGCCTGTTCCCGCTGCTGTTAATTCTAAATCAGTATTTCCAACAGTTGTTCTTATAATATTGTCAACAATTTCAATATTGCTATCTGAAAAAATATCAGATGTAACAGTGCCAGAATTTGTTATACCATTTGTAACTAACGTACCTGCTGTTAAGTTATTAACTATTCTTAAATTTTCTCCAAATAGTACTTTTCCTGTTCCGGCGGCACGTAGCTCGAGGTCGTTGTTGCCTATAGTTGTTAAAATTCTATTTTGAATAAAATTTATATCATCAAAATATACATCACTAGTAACAGTAAGTGCTCCAGATACTTCTCTATTTCCGGTTTGAGTATAGTCACCGGTTTGAGTATAGTCACCAGTTATTCCGATATTACCAGTAATGTCTATATCTTTTAAACTAGTTGTTCCTATAACATCTAAAGTTTGATCAATCTGCACATTAGTTAAACTTGTTTTAACTTTTCCTATACCGTTGGCTGTAAGTTCTAAATTCGTGTCTGTGGTTGTTGTTGAAATATTATTATTGGTAATTTCTACAATATTATTAGTAAAAATGTCCGATGTAATTGTTAAAGTGTTTTCAATTCCTGCCGAGACTAATGTACCAAATGTTGCATTATTAACTATTCTTAAGTTTTCATCAAATTGTACAATTCCAGTCCCGTTCGCTAATAATTCTAAATTATTATTTCCAATAGTTGTTAAAATCCTATTGTCTATAAAATTTATATCGTTAAAATATACATCGCTGGTAACAGTTAATGTCCCTGATACTTCTCTATCTCCAGTTTGAGTGTAGTCTCCAGTTTGGTTATAATCGCCGGTTATTCCAACAGCACCGGTTATTCCAACATCTTTTAAACTTGTAGTTCCAGAAACATCTAATGTTTGGCTAAACTCTGTATCATTTGTTAAAATTTTAACTTTACCAGTTCCATTAGCTAATAATTCTAAATCTGTATTTGTTGTAATTGTGCTAATGCTATTGGAACTGATAGTAATTGTATCATTAATTTGAGAAAAATTTAGATATACTTGGCTCCATCTTTTAAGATCTTCACCTAATTTATATGTTGGGCTTTGAGGTCTAAAATCAAACTCTACTTCAGCCCCAAATGTTACAACATCAATTATTTGATTACCAACTGTTAGTGTACCGTCAATGTTAAAGTTGCCTGTTATACCTAAGTTTGCAGTAATATCAGTATTGTCATTTAAAAGTATTTCATCAGTTACTGAATTAAAATTAACTGGCCCTGAAAGACTATTAAGATTATTACCTTCAAATTTAATATTACCCGTGGATACTAAGCTGCTGTTTATAATAGTTTCACTGCCAGGCTCACTAAAATTAATATTTGAAATACCATTAGCTGTAGTTGTAATTCCGTTAATACTGGCACTTCCGTCTTCGAAGCTGACTCTAAACGGATCGCCTACAGCAAAATTTCCCTTATTGTCAACACTTTGGTAATAAATTCTTCCGCCGTTTAATTCAACGGTTTCATTAGCTACTATGTTTAAACTTGGGTCATTTTCAACATTTTTTCCTGCACCAATATAAGCAAAATTATGATTTATAAGATACATTAATGTGCTTATTCCGTCAACAACCGAGCCGTAATTTCCATATACGCTTGCTGATCCAATTGAACGAATTTCTGCACCAAATCGTAGTCCTAAGCTAGCAAATCCAAGTGTGCCGTTTGTTGCATACAGCCCTCGATTTGCAAAATACGTAAAGCTATTGAGCCATTCTACACGTACTCCGTTAGTCATTACTATAGCATCAACACCCGGAGTAATAAATGTTACACTATGAAATAGCATACTAGCTTCTTTGCTAGAACTATTAACTAGAGATCCGTCAACATAGGCTCCGCCTCCAGCATCTGCTGCGTTAAACCCTCTAGGATCATTGCTTGATGTAACTGAGCCGGTAGTAATTACTGTTACATTTTGTATGTATGGACTTCTAGTAGTTACTGTAAATCCTGGAGCAAAGCTAAATGCATAACCTGGACTATAAAAATCCTTGATAGATAAATCACTAACTGTGCATTCGCCGTTTAATAAAAAGACATTTTCTGTAGTTGTAGTTGCATCTGGTATAATTGTTACAGCTCTAATGCCGACTCCCTTAACGGTAACGCCAGCTGGTACTGTTAATGGTGTAACTTCTGTATATGTACCCGGGTATATGTAAATAGTGTCGCCTGCAAGTGCTTCACTTAATGCTTTTTCAATTGTAGCAAATGGTCCTTGTTGATGATTTCCTACATTAGTGTCGTCGCCGTTAGCTGCAACATACCAAATATTTCCCTGTCGTAAAACTTGATTAATATTGCTCGATGCAATTCCAAGTAAGGTTATATTTTGTCCATTAATTAATTCGGAATATAAACCTTCCCATCGTTTTCCGCCTATAGATGGATTACTTCCTAAAGAATATATCTGATCTTGGTCAGGATTAATGTCGCTGTTAATGTCAGCAGCAAAAACTATTGAATCTGCATCGTTATTACCAAATGTGATATTTCCATCTAGGGTTATATTACCAGTGCCACCGCCGGTGTCCCAAGCTCTAAAATTGCCGGTAACATTTAAATCACTTACAATTTCTAAAGTGCCTGCACCGTTTGGTTCTATTGATAAATTTTGGTTTGACAGTACCGTAGCTATATCGTTGTTGTTGATACTAATCCCGTCAGTTTTGATATGATTAGCATTAACATAATTTGATGCAACTAAATTTAGTATTGAATCGCTTGCAATTTCATTAGAAGAAATTGCAATATTAGGCATTGACAATTCATTGTCAACTATTAAATTTGTAGTTAGTGTTTTGCCGCTTACTTGTAAAGGCCTACTAGGTAAGTCAGTATTTGCACCAACATATCTATTTGTAACATTAAGGAATAGTAAGTTAGTGTCAAATGCTAAATCATTACCGTTTCTTGTAAGATTATCTTTAAGTAATTGACCAGAAATTCTACCGAGTGGATTTGCCATTTAGTGCTCCGCTACACTATTTAGCGGCAAATTATAGATCAAATTTATGGTAAACGTATGCGTGTTTTAAATTAGGAACGTAAGTTCCAAACTCTATATAGGTTCCTGTTTGTCTTACTAACCCCGTACCGCTTGCTGTTGTGCCAGATTTAGTAAAAACGGTTCCTATAGTATTAGCTGCTGCGCCGATCGTTGTAAAATCTGTTGTTCCGGGATCAGTAATAATATACTCTGTACCGTTGTTAGGAACACCTAAAGTAGATGCTGCTATTTCAGAGCCTGTTAATGTGCTTGTAGGATTTTGTACAATATCAAAATTTGCGCCTGCAACTTGAAACACTGTGTCAACAATAACAATTAAATTCTTTGCAATTTGAACAGCGTCCCACGTTACACCTGCTTGTGCAGTATATGCAAACGGATCTGGATTTAAAGGTCCAAAAATAGTGTCAACATCATTTCCTGTTCCAAGGTCTTGTAATACAACTGCATTTGGTTCTTTAAATCTTACCACTCTCCAAGAGCTTCCCTGATACATTTCAAATTCGCCATAAGGAGTATTTAAATCTGTATTGTATCTAATCATCCCGTTGGCAGGACTAGCTGGCCTATCGGCCGTAGTGCCTTTTGGAATTAACAAATTATTTTTAGCATTCATTATGACGGAATTGTCAGTTCGAACTGCAAGTCTGTCATCGTAAATTGCTCTACGGTTAAGAGTTAACGTTTTTAAAAATCTCATCTTAAACTGCCAATGTACTTACTGTTGCTGTTAATCCTGTACTAGAACTCACTGCAACTAATGTATCTCCAGTAGTTAATACCATTTTTTCTTGGTCAAAACTAACCGTATCTCCTGCTGGTACATTTAACGCATTAACTATCATAGTGCCGGCGCCTGCACTGCCGCCGTTTGCAACAGCATACAATGTTACTGGCAAGTCTCCGCCTGTTGTGTTGCATACAATAACAGTAGTAATGGCACGTTCACCTGAGCCCGATGATAGTGTTGTATTTGTTGCTAAAATTTCTGTATTGTGTAATGCCATTTCCTATCCTTAAAATAATATGCTAAACAGTAATGCTCGATTTTTTGCTACTAGTTCATCTGATGTAAGAGTATTTACGAAATAAATTCCGCTTTTACCGGGAGTTCCAACACCGGTGCCTGGTGCTTTAGTATAAATTTTTCCGTATCCAGAAGTACTTGTTGGGTCGCTTGCTTGTTCTTCAAATTTTGTTATTGCGTCAATTCTTACATAGTTATTGGTTGCTGTTAAGATTAAATCGTTGGAAACATTTGTGTTACTAATAGTATCTGTAAAAATATTTACATTGTCAACATCTAACCCATTAACTGTAAATTTACCTCTTTCACTACCGTCAACTTTAAAAGTAACTTTGCTTGCAAGAGGTAGTACATATGACGGATTTAACAGCAATCGATATGGATTAGCTGCATCTTTATCTATGCATTCAACAACAGTATCATTTTCTGATATAGAATAATCATCAAAAAAAGCTAGATTACTATCAACATAATCTGCTAATGCTTGTACATTTGGTAATGCATCTGCATCAATAATAGTAATAGGACCAGTAGGTGGTATTAAATCATAATTAGTATAATCAAATACATTTCTTTCGTACTGATTTGTTCCTGTTACTGTAACTACTCCAGTGCCTGGAGCATTAATCAAATATAAATTTTGTCCATTAGTATTAATACTACAAGTTTGTATACCTACTAATGCACCTGTGTCATTTACAAATGTAAACGTTCCATCTACTGATGCGCCTAAACTGTTTAAATGTGAAACAGACTCATTGAACAATATTGAAGTATCTGTTAAACTGCCTCGATCAATTGTGATGCCTGCGCGGCCGCTATTTGGTGTAACGCCAGCGCCAGATTCGCCTTTGTTGATAATAATAATATTATCTTCAACTTGCATGTCGCTAACGTTAACATAAGTCGTATCTCCTTGAACTCGCAAGTTTCCTGTGATAACAACTTCTCCCATATTGCCTGGGCCTGCACTTTCCGGTGTAGTATCAAGAATAATACTACCGCCTTGTTTTACAACAATTTTATAATCGCCGTTGACAACATTTAAAACTTTCATTTACATTCCTAAATGGGGACCTAAGTCCCCAGTTAAATTAAGCCTGAACTGTGAGTGTTGCTACAGAAGAATCTACAGGACTATTAGCTGCTGTAGAGTTTGTAACTGTACACTTATACTTGTAGCCGTTTGCACTTGTATCTGTTTGTGCAGCAATTGTATAACTAGTTGTTGTTCCGCCAGTTCCTGTTGAAACGTTGCTATAACTTGATCCGCCATCAGTTGACACTTTCCACTGATATGTTGTACCAGATGTTGGAACTCCGGTAATATCAATAGTGAATGTAACTTGATCAGATGCGCTATCACTTAGGTCAAGTGTTGTAGAAGTTGGCTGTGTTAAGAACGTAATAGTTGGGCCTGCTTCTTCAGTCATTTGCGCTAGGCTATCGCTTTCGCTAGCAGTAAATGTCCAACCACGACGTGTACCTGTTTCTGTAATTACAGTTCGATTAAAAATTTTAATAACTTGTTCATATGCTCCAGCATCTGTTAACACGTTGATCACTACATCACCGTTATCTAATGCACCGTTACTCTTGTTTACAAGATATCCTGTAATTGTATGTCCAGATCCGTCAGTTACTTTAAAACGTTTTGAACCTGTTTGCTTTACTACGTAACCGTTGTATTCAGTTCCGCCTGTTTTGAATCTTACTTTAATATTGCTTCCGGATGTACCGAAATATCTTTTGTTTACTGGACGTCCCATTTGTTTTCTCCTTGACGTTCTAGGTCTACGCGGTGGG
>JACCEB011240967.1_pt1 | contig 17815 bp, 5 predicted proteins | sample 7454761 | NCBI WGS metagenome assembly JACCEB01 (sample SAMN15323454, study PRJNA562643) | freshwater metagenome | isolation source: river surface water | place: USA:Blue River Watershed | collected 2017-08-18 | reverse complement strand
CGCTCGTCACTCAAGTTCACCAGAATCACCCGGTAGTGAAACTCTCTACTTATTACAAGGCAGCCACCCAAGCCCAAAAAAATCAGTATAGCAGCGACAGTAATAATTTTCATAATATCAGCGTGGACGCTTAGGAAGCAGATTATAGGGAAATCGCCGACTGAGGTCATGCGGCATCCTGTTTCCAGTCGGAACGAAGGCGGGTAGTGGACCAAACGGAACATCCACTTCCCGACCTTGGCTCCAGATATACTCCAGAGGCGCTCTGCTCAGGTCGTTCGTGTCATCGCCATGACCGCGGCCAATATCGGAATGATCACCTGGAAAGCCTTGTTCGTGGAACCCATCTCTCATTCCGAGTGGGGTCAAAGGAAACAGCAAGCGCTTTTCATCCATAGCAATCGCCTGTGCCGCCCTTAGCACCGTAGCAGGGAGATCCATTCGGATACCTATGTTTACATGATTCCCCGGAGCACCAAATGAACCTACCGTGTCGAAAAGCCCGACAAAGCGAATCAAAAACTCGCAGTCTCCGGGGTTTGTATTTTTACTAGCATTTATCTTATATGAAAAATCCCCCCCGAAAGCGGGATCGTAACCTCGTTCATCAAGCATATTCGCAAACTCTCGTGCCAATGCTGCCCCGCGACTAAAGCCAACTATGTCCACGTAACGATCGCCACTTTCAACAGACCGAAGAAATCTTCCATAAGCGTCGTTCAAGCGATTCCGCCCACCAAAACCAGTCAATCCTCCGAGTATTCGGGTGCCAGTGACACTTCCGACCCCTTGAAAATAGTATCTTTCTGCGTCGTATGCGTCATGCAGTATCAAAACATTTGTGCCGCTCTTTCGGTTATTGCCAGTGCCATCAAAGAAGTAGCCAGCTAAACCGAATGGATCGACAGTTCCATTCGACCTATTGCCTACGAACGCAAATAGGTTAACTCCCCCGCCCTCCTCGATCGGATCCCGATTCACCCACCGCCCGGCCTTTGCCTCATAGTAGCGGTAGCCGAAATACACCAAGCCCGTTTCGTCGTCCGCATACTTCGTCGAGAAACGGATCGGATTGGCGAGCGCTGCGGAACCCTCCGCCTTCACCACCTCGCCGAAGGCGTTGTAATCATAGGTCGCGACCGGACTGCCGTCGGCCGCACGGTGCAGCGACGTAACGTTGCCGTTGCCGTCGAATCCCGGGAGCCACGTCGCTCCACTGGCGACATCTCCGATCGCCAACAAGCCGCCGACTCCCGCCGCCTCCTGTCGCGTGCCCGAAACATCCAATCCCCATACGTAGGTGCGGACCGGGCGGTTCGTGCGGTCCACTTCGGCGAGCATCAGCCAGTCGTCGTAGATAAACCGGGCTTCCGATGCCAGCACCCAGCCGGCCCCCGAGTCGGTAAACACCTTTTTCGCGACCCGCCGCGATTGGCCGTCGTAGATAAACTCCAATCGCTGCTTTGGCGCGCCTCCAGCCACCGCACTGGCCGCCGACTCCATTCCGACCAGGCGGTTCTCGGCATCCCACGCGTAATTCCAGCGGCCGTCCGCGAGCGGGTTTCCATCCGCGTCGTGGGTAAACACCTCGACCGACGGCGCCACCCAGACCGACCGCGTCTCCTCCGCCACAATATCCTCGCCCGCCGGTCCCGCACCGCTGCGCACGCCCGTCACCTTGATGGCTGCCTGCCTGCCGCCCGCGCCACCCTCGATGGCCACTTCCCGATGGAAGCGTTCTCCCTGCCGCTGCGTTGTCAGCACGGCTCCGTTCTCCGCCGGATACGAGACCGTCACCGTCGCCTCGCTCCGCGCCGCGCCCGAGACATCCACCCCAGGGGCCGCCGAGCGCTGCACGTATTGGTTCAAAAGGTTGCGCGCGTAGGTCGTCACCCGGCCGTTCGTCGTCGCCGTTTTCCGATTGCCGATATCGTCGTAGCGCCAGCCGAAATCCAACCCCAGCAGCGCGACGCCATCCGACCGCCGCTTGCGCCCGGCCGTCACCTGATCGAGCCCATCGTAGTTGAACTCCCACGCCTCGTTGTTCTCCGCCACCGCCCGCACCCGCCGGCCGACCGTGTCGAATTCGTAGGCCGTCGACCGCGTGCCGCCGGTCGACGGAGACACCGCAGTCGACAGCATCCGATCCAGCCGGTCGTGAGCGTGCGTCGTGGTGAGCCGCACGACGTCGTTGTGCCGGGCCGTCACGCGTGAGACCAGGTGCGAGAGCGGCAGAAACTCGTATCCAACGCTCAATTCCCCGCTGGCGGCGACGGTCGCGATTCTCGACGCCGCATCGTAGCCGTAACGCGTCTCACTCATTCCGGGAACCGCGACCGTCGACAGTCGGTGCAGCGCATCGAACGAACGATCCACCGCCAACCCGGCCAGCAAGCCGCTGCGATGCACCTCGTCCTCCACGGCCCCGGAAACGTGATACCCGAGTTCCCGCACCCCGGAGCCATCGGTGATCCGCGTCACCCGACCGCTGCGGTCGCGGGCAAAGTCGACCCGCGGGGTCGCGTCGCTATAGTCGACTCCCGCCAGATCGCCTCCCGGCGCGTAACGATAGGTCGTGGTCGTGCCTCGCGCCCAGACCCGCGTCCGCATCCGGCCGCCCGGCGTGTAGCTGTAACTCGGCCCCATGCCATCGGCGTAGCGCTTCGCGTTCAACCAACCACGCTGCGCATCATAGTCCCATGTCGTCACCGCACGCCCCGTATCGCCGGCATAGTCCTGCCACGTAGTCAGGGTCTTCATCCGCCCCTGCGCATCGTAGCGATACTCGACGGGATAAGTGCCCGCTCCCGCCACCCTGCGCTTGAGACCATTCGGCCAGTAGCTGAGTGACACGACGCCGCCATCACTCCGCGTGACCGTCTCCAAACGCCCGTTGCCATCGTAGGTGAAGGTCGTTTTCGGCGCATCATACCCCGGCCCCGTGCGCGTCGGATCCGGATCCGGCTGTTCGACTTCCCGCACCTGATCGTCGTCGAACCAACGATACTGCGTCGCCCCACGCCGCGCATCACGCTCCGCGAGCATCCGGCCGTGCGCGTCATAGAGATAGGTCGTCTCGCTCAAGGTGCCCGCGGCCGCGTGACTCACGGTCCGCGTCGCGAGCCGTCCCTGCGTCTGCACGTCCGTAACCGTCACGCCGTCCGGCCCCGTCGAAACCACGCGCAGCCCACCGGCACCATCGAGCGTGGTCTCGGTCGTCCGCGTCAGTCCCCGCACCGTGTTCCACGCGCGTCGGCCGTCCGGCGTCACCTCCTCAACCGCAGCCACGATCGGGCTGTCGCTCCCGGAGGCTTCCCATTCCTCTGCCGTCGTGCGGCGCACCGTCTGGCCGGCGCGTTCACCGATCACCGTGCGCGTCCGCGTCACCCGGTCCTCGCCCGCATAATCGATCACACCGTTGCCATTCAGATCGATCGCGACGACCTCCGGCTCGCCGCGCGGGTTGTAGGTGCGGAGCGCGGTCACGCCATCGGGGTCCACCTCGCGCACAACCTGCCCCGCCGCGTTGTAGAACACCTGCTCCACCGCGCCATCGGGAAACACCGTCCGCACCGCCCGACCCGCCGCATCCGAGAAAGTCTGCCGCCATTCGCTCACCTCGCCTTGATCGCCGACCAGAATCTCCCGCGTGAAACGCTGTCCCGTGCCCACGCCATACTCCCAGCGCCGGGGCGCGACCGCCGTGCCCTCGAGCGCAATCGCCGACCCGTCGCGCGCCAGAACCTCGATTGCCGTGCCTCCGTCAGGCTGGGTCGTCACCCGCCGCGTGATCCCACTCGCGGCGTCAAACGACTCCGAAATTCTCGTCACCCGACCCAGCGCGTCCCGCCGCTCCGTCCGACGGCCGGCAAGGTCGAGGCCCACGCGCTCGCTCAGCATCTCCGAGCCGTCTGATCCGACGCGATACCGCGCCGTCATCCGCCCATCGGCATCCAGTTCCGAGCGCGTTCCGACTCCATTCTGCGTCACCCACACCTGCCGGCCCAACGCATCATAAACATATGCGGTCACCGCGCCCGTGCGATCCCGCAACGACGCCAGCCCGCAGCACGCGTAGTCGCGCAGCTCGTAGGTCCCATCATCCCAGTCGATCCGCGTCGGCCGACCCAGCGCATCGATCTGCGTCGCCACGCTCAGCGTCAGGGTTCGACCCGAAGCGATGTCCACCTCCTGCTCCCGCACGATCTGCCCCTGCGCCGAGGTCTCGGTCACCCGACGCTGCCCATCGACCACGGCACCCGTTGCGGCCGCATACGCGCCCGTATCCCGTGTCTCGACGACCGAACCGTTGGCGCCGGCGGCAAAACGTGTCGTCACCGCCGTCCCGTCCGGATTCACCCGCCGACGCTCGCGACCTTCATGCGGGCCCGACGCCAGGGTGAGCACTTCGGAAACCAACCCACCCGCAGCATCCCAAGCGGCGGAGGGAACCGTGCAGATCACCTCGGTCTTCCGCTTGCAAGCGTCCCCCTCCAACACGACCGCCCGCGTCCACTCGACCTCGTAGCGTCGCGCCACCTCCACCCCGAGCACGCGTTCGATTGTCGTCTCCCGTGCTTCACTCTGCCCGTCACCATCTCCATCCGGGATGACGTCGAACATATACTCGGTTACGCGGCACTGCGCCTCGTCGTTGGTCTCCGGCGGAGCATGGAGAAACGGCCGCACGCGCTTCACCACCCGCCCCTCCGAGTCGTAGCTCAGCCGCTCCCAGTTTCCGCGCGCCTCGATCCGCAGCTTCAACTTCCCGTAGTTCGGATCCGTCGGCGCCACATCATCGTAATACGCCCTCTGCGTCGTCAGCGCCGCGCCACCCGGATCAATCACTTCACGGATCATTTCCTCGCCCCAGGCAAACGCGCGATAGGTCCGCGCCACGCGCGAGACGATGGTGCCGGCGGCATCCGTGATCGTCGTCGTTTTCGTCGTGTCGGCGCCCGCGACCTCCACAGCCAGATTCGTCCGCCGCAAGCCGCCGCCTTCGCGGTGCGTCCAGGTTCCCGTCGACCGCGCATACTCAAACTCGGTGACTTTGGCTCCGCCGCTGCCCGGAAGTTCGGAGAGCCGCAACACCGTCCGATCCGCGCCGTCGCTCAACTCCACCCGGTGCCGCACAAACGGTTCTCCGGTGACCGGAAACTCCCCGCCCGCCTGCGGCGCGTTGCCCACCTGGGCATTCACGTGAAAGCGGATCTCGTAGCTTGTCGCGCTCAGCGGCACGATGTCCGCCAACACCAGCGGCGCCCGCACCTGCCGCAGCTCGCCTCCCGCACCGCGCACGACCGCCACCCCGTCCTGCGCCGTGCTCGTCAGCCGCAAGGCCGCCGGCGAACCCAGTCCGGCCGGATCGTCGGCATCGATGCGCAGCTGCCCGACGCTCCCACCCAGCGCGTTTCGCCCGAGATTGAACCACGCGTGCACGCTGCCGAGCGTCGAGCCCGCACTGCCGGGCGGCGCCTCCGTGCACACGCGCACCGCCTCCACCGACAGCACCCGGTAATCCACATCGGTGCGGTTGAAGGCCTCGGCGCCCGCCTTCACGCGGATCCGCCCCTTGATCACCTGCTCCGAGGTGGTGAACCGCTCCTTGCGCAGCACCACCTCCTGCGGCTTCGACTCCGGCCCCGAACTGCCGCGCGGCTTCGTCGTATAGACGACCACAATGTTGTAGTCGCCCGGGCAGCAACCGGCGAAACGCGCGGTATAGTCGAGTTCCTGAAACTCGATCCGGAATCCCGTGGTGCGCTTTGTGCGATACGCCACCGGCCCGCTCCCCGCTCTCCAGACCGCCCGCCCCTCCGCATCTTCTTCGGTGTCCTCGATCGACAGGTCCTGCGTCAGCGTGCCGAAAACTTTCCGCCCGCCGGCACAGGCTTCCGTGCCGGTCAGCACGCGCTGGAGCGGAGCCAGCCGCTCGGTCGTGCGCGCTCCGTAGGTCGACTCCACCGGCGCGCCGGACGCCGTGCCACCCGCACTCATCGGCACCACCGAACTGCTGCCCACGTAACGCAGACCGGCCTCGTTGGCCTCGATCATCCGGAGCCCGGCCGGATCGTTCGCCGCGTGCTCGAACGTCGAGTTCCAGACGTCACGCACCTGCGCCAAGGGCGGACTGACCATCCGGGTCGCCACCGAGTCGATCGTCGCACCCCACGCCGCGATCTCCCGACTGAAGCTGAACACCGTAAACGGCAGCCGGCCGCCGACGGGATCGAGGTGTTTTTCCTGGCCGTTCTCGAACACGACGTCGTCCGCGTTCCCTTCCTGCCCTTGGTCCACGTAGATCGAGACCGTCACCGTCTTGTTGTCCGCCGCGCTCCCGCTCGTCTGCGCGCGATACAGCATCCGCCCGTCCGGCTCCACCCGCACCAGCGACAAGGCGGCCGTCCAACTCACGTTGCGATACGGCGCGCCCGGTGGGTTTACGCCCGATTTCCCGTCGGAGTAGTTGAGCGGATACGTGGGCGCCGAACAGTTGGCGTCCGGATAATCCACCACATACATCGTGCCGCTCGTGACCTGCCGGCGATATTTCCGCGGCGGCGTCGACGGCACTCCGAACTCGTTGAACCCGATCAGCGTCGCGGTCGCGGCGGCGGGTTCCAACTTCAACGCCACCGGCTTGTGCCGCGCTTCCGTGCCGCATCTGCCCGCAGCCGACTGCGCCTGCGAGGTCCCGATCACGGCGGCCAACACGCTCAAAATCACGAAGGTCTTCATGGCTGGATCAGCGAAGAGGGCTGTGCAGGCGCAGTTGCACGGCGCCGTTCGTGTCAGGGAGCGCCACCCGCGTCGGGTCACGCCCCTGCAAATACTCCCGTTGGTTCGTCACGCCGTCGGCATCGCGATCCCCGCCGGCATCGTTCAGCACCGGGTTGAGCCCGAACCGGACCTCCCACCCGTCGGGCATACCGTCACCGTCGGAGTCCGCCGCGTCCGGCCTCGTTCCGAGCGTGAACTCGCGCAGGTTGCTCAAACCATCCGCATCGCCATCGGCCGCACGATCGTTGGCCGCAACGTTCAGCCCATGCGCGCGTTCCCACGCGTCATCGAGCCCGTCGCGATCCGCGTCGGCGAACAGCGGATTTTCCCACCCGACATAAAACTCGTCGAACGCATGGCCCACCGCACCGGCCTCGGCCGCCAGCGTCACCCGCACCGGTCGCGTCACCGCCGCCTCGAATCCCAGATCGGCCGACACCATCCGCCCACCCACATGGAAGTCCCAACGCTGCGCCGCGTAATCTTCCCGGAGCGTAAGCCGCACCCACTCCAGCATCCGTCCTTCGCCGTCGACCGTCGCGACCGCTCCCGTCGCGCGCCACGTCCCGCCCGGGCCATCGCGCACGTGCCACTCCGCGCCGCTGCCCGTGCGCACCAGCGCCACCGCCGCCGCATCGGTCCGCAGGCATCCCGCCCCGGGAGCCGCGGTCGCGATCCCGCGCACAAATACATCCACAAACCCGACCGTTTCCCCCGCCGTCGCCGGCAACGTCAGGACGGCCACACCCGCTCCGGCCGGTCCGCCGAGCAACGCCGCCTGCGTGCCGCGCAGCGCCGGCCCACCGCCGATCACGGCCACACCGGTTGTCTCCCAACCGTTGGCCCCCGCCCACGCGCCGGCGACATATCCGTCGACGCCTTCAAAGCCCGTGAAATACGGCACGCCGATCCGCACCGTCACCTGCACCGCGCGCGAGGTGCTCGTGAGTCCGTCCGCGTCCTGCACGCGCGCCGTAAGCACATACGCGCCCGGCGGCACCTGCTGCCACAGATACTCGAAGGCCGGAGCCGTCCCCTCGCCCACCTTCGTGGCTCCCGAGAAAAACTCGACCTTGTCCACCGCGCCTTCCGCGTCACTGGCCGTCGCCGCGAATTGGATCGAAGCCGGCGCGGTGAAGAGCGTGCCCTCGGCCGGACGCAGCAGCTCCACCACCGGCGCCGAATTCGGACGCACGACCGTCACGTTTACGGCGGCCGAGACCGTCACGGCTTGATCGCTGTCCACCGCCCGGGCGTGAAACGCATACCCATCCGCAGCGAGCCCCTCGACCGTCCACCGATACGGCGCCGTCGCGACTTCGCCCAGCCGCAGCGTCCCGCGGAAGAATTCCACGCGCGCGATCGTGCCGTCCGCATCCGCCGCCGCGGCCTCGAGAGTCACCGTCGCCGGCGCCGTCAGCCGCGTGCCGCCCACAGGCGCGGTCAACGTGACCGTCGGCGGCGCGTTCACGCGCACCCGCACCACGGGTGACTCCGCCACCGCACCCGCCTGATCGATCGCCCGCGCCCGAAACGCATACGATCCCGCCGCGAGCGAGTTCAGCAACCACTCGTAAGGCGCGGTCGTTTTCTCCCCGAGTTTCGTGTCGCCGGACCAGAACTCCACGCGCGCGATCCCCTGGTCCGCATCGGCCGCGACCGCCGCCAACACCACACCGGCGCCCACCGCCAGCACCGCGCCATCCGTCGGCGCCGCGAGCTGCACCGTGGGCAGCTGATTGCGCGCGCGCACGCGCACCGTGACGGGCGCGGACTCCGTCGCCGCCCCGCGGTCATCGACCGCGCGCGCCGTGAAAACATGCTCCCCCGCCGGCAGCGCACCGACCGCATACGTATACGGCGGCGCCAACACCTCGCCGATCAACCCGCCGCCACGCCGGAACTCCACCTTCACGACGTGGCCATCCGCATCCGTCGCCGCCGCCGGGAGCGTGAACGCCGCCGGCGCCTCGAACTCGCTGCCAGTCTGCGGCCCCGTAATCGCGACGACCGGCGGCCGATTGACCGCCGACTCCACGAGCCGCAGCAGCGCGCCGCCGTTCAACGTCAGCCGATCCGCCGTCACGCCACCCACCAACCGACTCCCTCCGTTGATCGTGACCGTGCCGGCCGGGGCATTGACGTAGCCATGCAGCGCCGCACCACCGTTGAGCGTCACGTCACCGGCCGCGACATTCAGGACGAGCCACGCCGGATTCGCGGCGTCGCCGAGCACTCCGTTGACCGCCAGCCCATGCGCCAACGTGACGATCACCGGCCCGATCACCCGCACGTGCGCCTGCCCATTGCCGACCAGTCGCTGAAAATGATACACCGCCGGCTGCGTCGCTCCCTCGCTGCCGAGCACGAAGCCACCGCTCCCGTTCGCGACCAAGTCCCCGTAGGTCCCGGGCGGCACCGCCCGAAGTCCCGCATGACCGTTGAGGGTGAGATTCCGCAGCGTCGCGAAGTCCCCGACCGCCTGGTTCGCATCCGAGATCGCGACCGACCGCGTGCCGGTGGGCAGCGGAGGCGCCGCCACCGCCGGCAGCGGCACCGCATCGCTCCGCCGCACCACATGGCGCAGCGTCACGCCGCCGTTGAGCGTGACCTGATGCGTCGCCGGCGCCGGCACGCCCGGGCCATCGATCGTCCCCACGTAGGTCGGCCGTCCGTTGAGCCGCACGCCCGGCAACCCCGGGACCAACAGATCCTGCGTGATCGTCGCGCCGCCGTTGAGGGTGACACTCTCGGGCAGGAGCTGGCGCACCGAACCCTCGATCGTGCCGGCATTCAGGGTCGGAGCATGGCGGACAACGGCCGTGCCCTGCGCCCCAAGGGCGGAACACAGCGATAACCCGAGCACCCAGGCGCAGAAACGCCCGGCGAAGAAGCGGAGTAACATGACGGAGGCGATCGAGGCCACCGTGCCACCGGGGTGAGTGGTCGCGGCAGGGATGAGCGTGGCCCACGAATGCACGCGACCCGGCAGGCGGCCGCGTTTCCGGAGAAGCCCGGAGATTCGCAGGAGTTTCCCGAACGCACCGAGCCAAGCCGCGCACTAGCCCGCGCCACCAGCGACGAAATTACCCGAATCACGGTAAGGCCGCGGCCGGGCAGTCATACCCGGCGCCGAAAAACGAGCCCCCGGACCGACACCGCAAAAGGTCCTGCGTGAATCGTTCAGGCTGTCGTCCCCGGTTCCGGACGTGCCCATCCCGATAGCCAGTTCCACTCATACGTTTTTCAGCCGTCGATCTGATAGTCTTTCCCCCGGACCTCATCGCTACTCCGCACGCCCGCAGCCTTCGACGGCCGCTGTCGGCGCCGTTCGGCGGAGGGTTCGTCTCCGCTCCACGGCGAATCCCATCTCCCAAAAACGTCCAACGCTCGTCCCGCGTCATGCCCGTCACTTCCTCCCTCGACTCCGCTCCCGGCTTCACCGCCGGCGTCGAGTGGGCCGCGCATGCGCTCCAAAGGCAGGCGGACTATCTCGGCTTCATCGCGCTCGCCCTCGCCGCACTCTTCGTCGTCTGCCTGCGCATCCGCCGCGTCGCCGGCCGCCGCCTGCCGAGAACCGCCCACCTGCTCTTCGCCCTCGTGCTCGTCGTCGGCTGGCCCCTGATCGATCTGATCGGCAATCGCCCCGAGCAGAATATCCGCCGCATCCTCGCCAACGTCGCGCCCACCGCCGCCATGCTCATGGCCGAGGCCGGCCACGAACTCATCGGTCCGGAGACCCCGGTGGACGACCTGCGCTTCCGCAAACTGCTCCAGCTCCAGCAGAGCTTCCTCTCCGCTACGCCCAACTTCGTCGCGATCTACACGCTGCGCCCGATGGCGGACGGCCGCGGCCTCTGTTTGCTCTCGAGCCGCAAGGCCGGCAGCGAGCCGCTGGCCGAATCGACCCTGGCCGGGAAACGCGCGTCGCTCCGGGGTTTCGCGCTGCCGCTGTCGCCGGCGATGTCCGCCGTGCTCCGCGGCGAGAGCGCCCACTACGCCGAAATGAGCGAGACTCGCGGGCAACGCCTCGTCACCGCCATGGCACCCATCCGCCGGTCCGACGGCTCGATCGACGGCGCTGTCGGGGTGGATTTCGACGCGGGTCTCTGGATCAAGGCACGGCGGCTGTATCGCGGCGCGGGCATCGCCCTCGCCGCCGTCGTGCTCTCCCTGATCGTCGTTTCGGCCTCTTCGGTGGCGACGCTCCGCACGCAGCTCGATGTCGTCCAGGCCGCCGAAACGCGCTCCCGTGAGGCCGAGTCTCACCTGCGGCAGATCGTCGAGACGTCGGAAGACGCCGTCATTCTGACCGACGAACGCGGACTGATCACCCGATGGAACCGACGCGCCGTGGAGCTCTTCAGATGGAGCTCGCCCGGACCCATCGGCCAGCCTGTCGGTCCCGCCATCGCCCCCGGCCCTGACTTCACCCCCTTCGCCGGCGGCCTGATGCAGTTGCTCCCCACGCTGCCGGCCGGCGGCGGGCACGAACGCCTCGAACTGCGCCTGCCGAGTCGCGACGGCCAGGAACTCATCGCCGAACTGAGCGCCAGTGCGATCCTGCTCGGCGACCTTCGCCACTACGTTCTCTATGTCCGCGACATCACCGCGCGGCGCCGCTCCGAGGCCGACATCCGCAAGCTGAACCGGCGCCTCGAAAGTTCGCAGCACTTCGGCCATCTCGGGACGTGGGAGTTCGATGCCCGCGCGGAGACCGTCACCACCTCTTCGATCGCGCTTCTGATTCTCGGCCTCCAGGAGAACAGTCCCACGCTGACGCTCGATCGCTTGTTCGGCCTGGTGCATCCAGACGACCTCGCCAGCCACCGCCCGGACATCGTCCTCGCCGCCGGCAAGGGCTCCGACTACTCGGCGGAGTTCCGCATTATCCGGCCCGACGGCACCGTCCGCCATGTCCAGCTCCGCGGCCAACCCATCCGCGACGAACTCGGCCGCGCGGCCGGTCTCACCGGCACGATTCTCGATGTCACGGAGCTGGCCCAGGCCAACACCGCATTGCGCGTGGGTCAGCGGCAGTTCCGGACCATATTTGAGTCGGCGGCCTCGGGCCTGATCGTGACGGACAGCAACCGCCTGGTCACCCTGGCAAACATCCGCGCCGCGGAAATCCTCCGCAGCACCCGCGAGGCGATCGCCGGCCGCCAAATCGACGAGCTCGTCCAGTCCGCCGGACTGTCGTCCACCCACGGTGGACGCATCTCCGACCTCGCCGGCGGCAAGCCCGTGCGCCTGCGGCGGAAGGACCCAAGTCGCCCGGCGTTTTACGGCGAAATGCATGTGCGCGAGATCGAGACCCTGTCGGGAAGGGGCTTTGTCGTGCAGATCGACGACATCACCGACCGCGAAGCCACACTGCAGGCGGACCTGCGGGCGCAACGCATGGAGAGCATCGGGACGTTGTCCGCCGGCATCGCGCACGATCTCAACAACGCCATCGCCCCGATCTGCCTCGGCACGGAGATGCTCCGCCAGCGCATCCCGGCGCAGAGCGATCTCCTGAACGTGATGGAAAAAAGCGCGACCCGCACCGTGAACATGATCAAGCAGCTCCTCTCCTTCGCCCGCGGCACCCAGGGCGAGCGTCGGCCGATCACCTCGCGCGCACTCATCGAGGATATGGCCGAGATCGTGCGCCGCACATTCCCCAAGGACATCGAGCTCCAGCTGCAGATCAGGCCGAGCCGCTCCATCCTCGGCGACCCCACGCAGCTGCACCAGGTTCTGCTCAACCTGTGCGTCAACGCCCGGGATGCCATGCCCGACGGCGGCAGCCTGCGCATCGGCGCAGCCGACTGCGTCCTCGAAGCGGCGACCGCCGCCCTGCCGGAGGCGGCGCCGCCGGGAACCTACGTGAAATGGTCGGTGCAGGACACCGGCACGGGCATCCCTCCCGGGATTCTCGAGCGGATCTTCGACCCGTTCTTCACCACCAAGGAGCCCGGCAAAGGCACCGGACTCGGGCTCTCCACGGTCCTCGGCATCGTGCGCGGTCACGGCGGCTACCTCATCGTCTCGTCCCAACCGGGAGCCGGCAGCACGTTCGAGGTTCTCCTTCCCGCCAACGTCACCCGGGAAAACGACGCCACGGAGCTCGCGCTCGCTCCCCGCTCCAAGTTTCGCGGCCGCGGCGAGATGATCCTCGTGGTCGATGACGAGGAACTGATCCGCGAGGTCACGCGCGCCGCCCTGCTCGACCTGAATTTCCGCGTGCTCGTCGCCGCGAATGGCGCCGAAGCGCTGCACCTCCTGCAGCTCCATGGCCCCGAGATCGCCGCCGCCATCACCGACATCCAGATGCCCGGCATGGACGGGATCCGGTTCACCGCCGCCGCGCGCAGCGCCCTGCCGCTCAATCGCATCATCATGATGAGCGGCTACACGACGGAGGAAGTCGCCAACGACCTCAGGTCCTCCGGCGTCGCCGCCATTTTGAAGAAGCCGGTCTCCCACGCCCGCTTGATCGAGGTTCTCGCCCGCGTGCTCGGCTACGAATTCGCCCACTCCCATGCCAACACCGTCGAAGCCTGATCACCTGCGTCACCGCCGCACGGCCCCCCTCCGGATCGTCGCCCTGCTGACCCAGGTCGCCGGCGTCCTGGTGGCGCAACCGGCCGCCGGTCCGGCCGCGCCCGGGTCGCCGCCGGTGGTCCTCAATCCGTTCGAGGTGCGCACCGATCGGGACCGCGGCTACTTCGCTTCCGAAACCAACGCCGGCACCCGCACCGGAATGCCGATCCTCGATCTCCCGGCGAGCATCTCGATCCTGAATTCCGCGCTGCTCACGGACCTCAACGTCACCGATCCGGATCAGGCCCTGCGCTACGGCACCAGCGGGGTCACCAGCAACGAGCATGTCCGCGACGATCTCACGATCCGCGGCTTTCGACAGCCGATGCCCTTTCGCGACGGCGTGCAGTCCAATGCCTTCAGCGTCGCCCAACTGTATGACATCGACCGGATCGAGGTCATCAAGGGCCCGGCCGCCATGGTGTTCGGCCATGCCGGAGTGCTCGGCGGCACCATCAACCTCGTGGCCCGCAAACCTTCCGCCGTGCCGCAGCGCGACCTCACTCTGACCCTCGACCCCCGTGGCGGCTACGGGCGCAGCACCCTGAACCTCTCCGGCCCCCTTGCCCCATCGCACCGCCATATCCGCTACCGTCTCACCCTGGGCGCCCAGCAGGATGACCGCACCAAACCGGTCGAACGGGACAACCAGACCTTCCTCGGCGGAGCCGTCGATATCGACCTCGGTCGCTCCACCCTCAGCCTCTACGGCTTCCGCTCCCGGATGGACCGCTACATCATCTTCAATGACTTCCTCGACACCCGCACCCGCGGGGTGATGAAGCTCAACCGGTATTCGACCGCGGACTTCGCTCCCGCCGCGCCGGAGCAGGATCTGTTCTTCGACTGCAAGGAAACCTACTTCACCGCGACGCTCGTCACCCCGCTGACATCGAACCTCTCCTTTCGCGGCTTCTATCGGTTTCGCCGCGAATCGGAACCCCGCCGGATCGTGCGCGGCATCGCCATCCAGCCCGACAACATCACCCTGAACCGGCAGCTGCTGAACTTCACCTATGGCGACACCAGCCGCACCGGTCAGGCCGATCTGATCCACCGGTCGCAGTTCGGCTCGGCCCAGCACACCCTCGCCCTCGGCGCCGATCTCTCCGCGCTCGAGACGCGCGAACGGGTGGGAGTCTTTCCCATCACCCCGTTGTTCACGGCCAATCCCGATTATCGCGCGGACGCCGCCCTGCCGTTCTCCCGCCCTCCGAACACCCAGGACTCCCGCTCTCCCAGCGACAATCTCTCTTTCTACCTGCAGGATTATGTCCGGCTTGCCCAAGGACGCATCAATCTCGTCGGCGGGCTGCGCTGGATCGACCCGAAGGCCACCGTGCATGACGACCTGAGGAAGACCACCACCGTCACCGATCGCGGCCGCTCGCAGGTGCATCGCTACGGCATCGTCTTCCGCCCTGCCGCGGCCCTCACGCTCTACGCCACCGACGCCACCACGTTCCTCGTCAATCCCGGCCTCGATCACCTCAGCCGCCCGCTGCGCAACTCGGCGGGCCGCAACCGCGAGGCGGGCTTCAAACTCTGGGACTTTCCCGCCGGCCCCGCCCGGGTGTTCGCCTCCGGCAGCTACTTCGACATGAAGCAGTCCAACATCCGCACGACCGGCGGAGTGGTCCTCGTCAATGGCGTGCAGGTCACCGAGATCGTCCAATCCGCCGCCGACCTTTCCCGCGGCTGGGAACTCGATGCCGGCTTCCGCCTCCGCGGCGGACCCGGCGAGATCGAGGGCATCGTTACCTATTATCGCGCCCAATCCCGCTCCAGCACCGGCCAGCGCTCGGTCCGCGCGCCCCGGCATGTGACGAGCGTGCTGCTCAAATACACCTTCGAACGCGGTCCTCTCCGCCGCTTCGCCTTCGGTGCCGGCGGCTATTTCGAAGGCGACAAGACCGCCACCGCAGACGGCCTGCTGCTCCACGATTTCTCCGATTTCTACGACGCCTTTGCCTCTTACGCGCCGACGCCCCGGTGGACGCTGCGGATCAACGTGGAGAACGTCACCAACGTCCGCTTCGTGCACTCCTACCTCTCACCCGGGTTGGTCGGCACCAACGAACCGCGATCCCTCCGCCTGACGGTGCGGCACCACTGGTGATCGCCCCCCGGGCCGGCCGCCGCCGCCGGCCGCGGGCGCTCAGCTCACTTGTGATCCCACGGCAGCTTCACCTCGAGCCGCGGGTGTTTCCACACTTCGAAGATCTCGAACATCTTCCCCGGGTTCAGCACGCCGCGCGGATCGAGCGCCGCCTTCAGCGCCTGCATCGCCTTCACCTGCGCCGGTGAATGCTGGATCCGCAGGAAGGGCGTCTTGGCCAGCCCGATGCCGTGCTCGCCGGAGATCGAGCCCTCGAGCGCGACCACCGTTTCCATCAGCGTCTGCACGGTCCGCTCCGCCGTGCGGCACTCGGCCGGCACCGCCTTGTGATACATGATGTTCACGTGGAGATTCCCGTCCGCGAGATGGCCAAACGTCGGGATGTGCAGCCCCGACTCCCGCTTCAGCCGCGCGAGAAACTGCGCAAACTTCACGTAGTTCTTCATCGGCACCACGATGTCCTCGTTCAGCTTCGCGTCGCCGAGCTCGAACATCGCGCCCGAGCACTTCCGCCGCACCGCCCAGAGCTGCTCCGCTTCGTCGCGGTTGCGCGCCGCGCGGTGCGCCGTGGCGTTGGCCGCCGCCCACGCGAGCACCTTCGCCTTCTGCTCGCGCACCTCGGCCACCGTGCCGGCCAGCTCGAGCAGGATCACCGGACGCCCGCTCTGCCCGGCAAACACCACCTTCCCCGTCGCCCGCTCCGCGCACAGCACGCTCTCGCGGTCGAGAAATTCGCAGATCGCCGGCTGCACCCGCGACCGGAAGAGCCCCAGCGCCGCCCGCAGCGCCGCGACCTCGTCGCGGAACGACGTCAGCAGCGTCCACCGCGCTTCGGGCAACGGGATCAGCTTCAGCACCGCGCCCGTGATCACACCGAGCATGCCTTCGCTGCCGATCCAGAGATCGCGCACGTTGAAGCCCGCGGAAAACTTCTTCGTCGCCGTGCCCCACTCCACGAACTCGCCCGTCGGCAGAAACCCGCGCAGCGCCACCACAAAGTCCCGCGTCACGCCATACTTGCCGCCGTGCATCCCGCCCGCGTTGCACGCGATGTTGCCGCCGATCGTGCAGTGTTCCTTCGACGACGGATCGGGCGGGTAGAACCAGCCTTTCGCCTCCGCCGCGCGCTGGATCTCCGCGATCCGCGCCCCCGCGCCCACGCGCGCCATGCCCGCCTCCTCGTCGATCGCGATCGCGGCCAGCGCGAGCGTGTCGAGCACCCAGCCGCCGCGCACCGGCGTCGCCGCGCCCGTCAACGTCGTGCCGCGCCCGCGCGTCGTCACCGGCACACCGTGGCGGTTCGCCAGCGCGAGCACCGTGCCGACCTGCGCCTCGGCCGTCACCTTCACCACCGCCTCCGGCCGGAACGGAAGCTTCGCACTGTCGAACGACGCCTCATGCCGCGCCGCCTCGTCGGTCAGCACCACGTGCGCACCGAGCTTCGCCTTCAGGGCCCGCGTCGCCGCGGCAAAGTTTTTCATTCCCGCACGCAAACACGCCCGCCCGCCAACGCGCAAGCACGCCGCCGGGGCATTTCCTGGCCAAGGCCGTTCGGAGCGTCCGGCGCACCGGACCGGGCCCCGGGCAAACTTTCGCTTTCCTCGCCCGGACTCGTGTGCGAATACTCCCCTTTTCCTCCGCCATGACGAAAATCCTCCTCACGACCACGTCGTTCCAAGACACGCCCGGTGAGCATCACAAGCTGCTCGCCGACACCGGCTGGGAAATCATCCGCGCCCGCGGTCCGCTCAACGAGGCCGACACGCTCGCCCTCGTCGGCGACATCGACGGCTACATCTGCGGCGACGACATGATCACCCGCCAGGTCCTCGAGAAGGCCCGTCCCAAGCTGAAGGTGCTCTCCAAATACGGCATCGGCGTCGACAAGATCGACGTGAAGACCTGCACCGAGTTCGGCCTGCCGCTCCTCTTCACTCCCGGCGTCAATCACACCACCGTCGCCGAGCACACGTTCCTCCTCCTGCTCGCGCTCGAGAAAAACTTCCTCTTCCACACCGACTCGACCCGCGCCAACGGCTGGAAGCGCAAGACCGGCCACGAGCTGCTCGAGAAGACGATCGGCATCGTCGGCCTCGGCCGCATCGGCAAGGAAGTCGCCATGCGCGCCCGCGCCTTCGGCATGCACGTGATCGCCCACGACATTTACTGGGACGAAAAGTTCGCCGCCGCGCACAACGTAAAACGCGCCGCCTCAATCGACGAGATCTACGCCGTCGCCGACTACCTCTCGCTCCACACCAACCTCACGCCCGAGACGCGCGACATGATCAGCGCGAAATCCATCCCGAAGATGAAGAAGGG
>JACCEB010675120.1_pt1 | contig 17819 bp, 15 predicted proteins | sample 7454761 | NCBI WGS metagenome assembly JACCEB01 (sample SAMN15323454, study PRJNA562643) | freshwater metagenome | isolation source: river surface water | place: USA:Blue River Watershed | collected 2017-08-18 | reverse complement strand
TTTAATAATTAAAATATTAGTAAGATGTTCTCAACAAAAATATATTTCAATAAAATAATATAATGGTTCCTATTTATAAATCAGTATTAATTATATAACAATAATTGAAATGATTTACAACAAAATAAAATAAAATTATAAAATATTAGTAAGATGTTCTCAACAAAACATTTTTTAATAAATGATTTCCAACAAAATATTTTTTAATAAATGATTTCCAACAAAACATTTTTTAATAATTAAAATATTATTAAGATATTCTCAACAAAATATTTTTTAATAAATGATTTCCAAATAAATATATTTTTAATAATTAAATATTAGTAAGATGTTCTCCAACAATACATTTTTTAATAAATGATTTCCAACAAAATATTTTTAATAATTAAATATTGTTGAAATGGTTCTCTAAATAAATATATTTTTAATAATTAAAATATTAGTAAGATGTTCTCCAAATAAATATATTTAATATATATAAACCCGCAAATCAAATACCACTGGAAAATATAAAATCAGATAGTATGGATTTATCAAATAAATACTATTATAATAAATATATTAAATATAAACAAAAATATATGAAATTAAAACAAGAACTAAAGATTTAAAAAAAGTTTTCTAAATAAATATTTTATAATTTATTAATATTATGAATGATATAATAATATCATTAATATGTTTCATTATAATAATATTATTAATTATTATTATATTACCGATATATATATCAATATTTTTAATATTACTATTATTATTACCATTTTTTAATAATCATAAAATTAATAAAAATATAAATGAAATAGAAGTAGAATTATTAAAAAAATATAATGGTAAAATAAAAAATTATGATGGATTAAATTATTATGAAATAAATAGTAATAATAATAACAAATCCAATCCAATAATATTATTACACGGTACTGGTTCTTGTTCATTATTTGCTTGGGATAAAGAATTTATTGATGAACTAAAAAATATTAGTCCAGCAATTTATATGATTGATTTACCTTATTTTGGAAATAATAATAGTTCTATAAAAGAAAAATATAATAAAAATGAAATCACTAATATTATTTTTAAATTTATAAAACAATTAAATAATAAACCAATCATAATATCTCATTCTTTTGGCTCATATATTGGATTACAATTATGTATTAAACATCCTGAATATATACATAAAATAGTTGCAATATCTCCAGTTGGAATATTTAAATTTTTAGGAAAATATGGTCCATATTGGGGTTTATTTTTTAAACTAGGTTTCCCAACAATATTTTATAAACATTTATATTTATTTGAAAATATTATAATTGCATTATCAAAATTATTTAATCAAGATAGTTATGCACAAACATTATTATTAAGAATTGTGCCACAATCACATTTTATAGTAGATAAATATGTAGATATTACACCTTTTAGTGTACAATGGAATGAACCATTAATAAATGATATTATTAATTCTAAAGTACCTATGGCACTAGTATTTGGCAAACAAGATACTATAACACCTCCTAATATAGGTAAATTATTAAATGATATTACAGGTATTCCTTATTATGTTATAAATAATTCTTCTCATAATCCAACTAATAAAATAAAAAATAATATAAAAGAAATTATAAATAATTGTAAAAAACCAAAACATAATAATATACATATTTTAGACCAAGATTATATGTCATCATTTAATTTTTTTAGAAAAAGTAAATATTATTAATTAACTATAATAAAAATAAATATAATTTTTTAATCATATAAAGATTAATATGATTAAATAATTATAAACAATATGACACAAACTAATATTACTATTACTAATGAAAAAATTTTATCTTTTTTTAATAACAACAAAAATTTAAATGTTGAAACTGTTTTATTAAATACTATTGAATTAATGGAAAAATTAACAATTTCTTCTGAAAATAATTCACTAATGTTAAATAATATTTTATCAACTGTTAATTCAAATATTAATGACACTAAAAATATTTTAGAAATATTAAAAAATAATAATGATTTTATTAAAATTAAAATGTATGAAATGAAAGATAATTATATTAATGAACTAAAAGAAACTCTTAAAAATAAAGATAATGAAAATACTATTAATAATAATTTATTAATTGATAAACTAACTGATAAAATTAATTTATTATTAAGTAATCAATTATCTTCTAATCAAGAACAACAATTATCTTTATTAACACTTAAATTAAAACAAGAATTAAAAAATGATAAATTATCTATTGAAAATGTTTCTGATATTATTGATTCTAAATATAATAATATTTTTTCATTAATTAATGATATGAAAGATTTATCTACTAAAAATCAATTTATTAATGATGAATTATTAAAATTTTTAAATAAAACAAAAGTATCTAGTTCAAAAGGTTTACAAAGTGAAAATATGCTTTTTGAATTAATTACTAGAGAACTACCTACTGCAGAAATTATTAATACTAGTAATAATACTGGTATGGGTGATTTTATAATTAAAAGAAAAGATAAACAACCTATTCTTATTGAAACTAAAAATTATAATACTAATGTTAAAAAAGATGAGGTTGATAAATTCTTAAGGGATGTAAATAATAATGAGATTAATGGTATTTTCATTTCTCAAAATACAGGTATTGTTGGTAAAGATAATTTTCAGATTGATATTCATAATAAAAAAATTTTAATTTATATTCATAATTTTAATTATGATTCTTATAAATTAAATTTAGCAATCTCTACTATTGATAATCTTAATGAAAAACTATCAGTAATTAATAATAATAAAAATATTAATATTTCTGAAGAATTATTACAAGAAATTAATAGTGAATATCAAAATCATTTATTACTAAAAGAAAAAATGGTTAATAATCTTAAAGATTATTACAAAAAAACATTAGATAATTATAATGATTTATCATTCCCTTGTCTAGAAAAACTTATTTCTAAACATTATGCTAATAATAAAAAAAATAATTTAGTTTGTGACCTTTGTAAAATCTTTGAAACTGATAATAATAGGTCTCTTGCTAGACATAAACAATCATGTAAAAAAAAAGTTGTTGATGATAAAGATACAGTAAAAGAACAATAATAATATTTTAAAATAAATAATAATTATTTTAAAATATTTATAAGGCTAATAATTATTTAATAAGGATTACTAAACAATTTTATTATTTATAAGGGTTAATAAACAATAAAATTATTTAATAAGGGTTAATAAACAATAAAATTATTTAATAAGGGTTAATAAACAATAAAATTATTTAATAAGGGTTAATAAACAATAAAATTATTTAATAAGGGTAATAAATAAAAGAAAAAGAAACACACCAACACACACAACAATCCTTTTTAACTCTGATGAGTGTAAAAGCACGTTCTGCACATCGGACACGAACAATCGACAGTTTGACTGTGACTGTTTGCCTTGACCTTGGTAAAGACCCACATTGTGATGCACTTGATACAGAACACATGTCCGCATCTTGTTGTGAATCTCAAGTGGTCGCTCGTCAAGTCAAAGTAAGTCGTGTCGCTCATACAGATGGAACAAATCTTCTCATGAGAAATTGCTTGCGCGTGTCTGTTGAGTTCCCTCTCAATGCTGTCTTTCAACTGTTCTTCTCTCATTCTTACTTCCTCAGCATTCTGACTGTTGTCTTCTTCTCGGTTCAAAGAATCAATAATCAAACCGCCTTCGGGTTCAAGTGACAATGGTGATAAGGTGTTGAGTGAGAACGGCGTTGTGATTGGACCCAAATGAATAGGCGATGGTGTTTCAGGAATAAAACTTTCATTCACAAAATCAAAAAATGGTCCATACGTGACAGACCGTTGAATTGAAGAAATAGAATTACTCATATTTTCAGACATATTTACCCTAATATATTTATATTATAGCCAAGATATTTCTTATTTTTTTCAATTTTTTGCCCTTCCTGGTCTTTTTAGGACCTAGCAAGGCAAAAAACACGCTGGCAATTTTTCTAAAAACCCTGCTCCAATATGGCAATTTTTCTTAAAAATTAATTATTCACTTAGGGTATGGATATATTTTCTAATATATTTTGCCATATTAATTTGTATTTTTTTAGAAGTAAAATCAGGCATACTTTCACATACAAAATCATTATAAAAAAAACTAGTTGGGTCTATTTCCATTTCATTAGCATATATTCTAATTGATTCACCATTTATTTTAACTGAATATTTATCTTGAAAAACTGGGTCAACTGCATATGATACATCTATTCTAAATAATATTGGTTTTCTTTCTAAAGTCCAAAATAGTTTTAAATATTCAGGATATAATTTTTTTGCAAATTTAATAATTTCTTTTAATAATGGTTTTTTAGATTGGTCTTCTAAACAAGTATTAGGTATACTAGAAGCATTTGCTATATATTTAGCCTTGCCATTATGAAAGAAAATACGATATTCATTTGTTCTTTTTGTAACTATTCTATTATAACCTTGAATAATATAATATCTATCAACATTTATTTCATGAGGTACTGCACTTCTTGCTTTTCCCCAAAAATATTTTTTATTTAATTTGCCTGCTTTTTTTTTAAAATCTTCATATGATTTTATAAAATCTTTATTAAAATTTAATACTTGTGTACCATTATATGAATATCCTTTTTTAATAACAACTATATTATTATCTTTCCACATTTCATTAACTATTTTCCATAATTCTTCTATAATATAATTATCTTTATTTGGATGATAATTTTCAATTTTAAAAACTCTTGTTCCAGGTAATTGAGCCCATTCTAATTTATCAATCAATGTTTTATTATATCTTTTTGAACCAAAATTATCAATAACATCGGGAGGAGGATAAATAAAAATATTATTATTTTTAATCAAACTTAATAAATAATGTTTCATTGCAACTATTTTTTTATTATTTAAATATGAATCTGTTAATGTATCTTGAAATAAAAATAATGCTCTAATATTTTCTGGTTTAACTCTATTTATAGTTTCAATTAATTCACCAGGGTTTTTTAATAAAACATAATTAAATCTTTTATCATTTTTTTCAACAACATATTTAGAAATATATTTAGATTCCGGAATATCTTCTTCATCATCTTTAAACCAATATTGTTCCCCTAAAATAATAATAGTTTTCTTCATTAGTATTAAATAATATTACATAAAATAAATTAATTTATAATTAATTTTTCAAAATCATCAATCATTATTTTATCAAAACTATCAATAATTTTTATATTAAAATTAATTGTATCTGGATTACTAACATTATTTTTTATTATCCAAGCAAGTTCTTGATTAATTTGAAAACATCCACTATTCCATAGTTCGTCAATATGTTTATATATTTTATATATCAGTCTAGTATCTTTAATAATAACATTCCAATTTAAATTCTTATCTAAATTATTAATTATATAATTAAAAATAATATCATCTGACATTTTATAATTAATAATTAATTTATAATCAATATTTAAATATATCAATTTTTTTAATTTTTTTCAAAATTAAAAAATCCTGCAACGCAATTTTTCTTAGAAAAATTACATGTCTAAAGACTGCAATTTTTCTATTTATAAATTTATAAAAGAACAATTAGGGAAAAGCAAACAATCACTGCACATTGCACTTCACATCTTCACATCTGCGCACTACTCATCATCGTCGTACCTGACGGAGAAGACTGCACCATGACCATAGTCCTCACGATAACCATCACCATATGGAATAACACAACCATAGTTGTCGATGTCATCCTCAAGGTACCGGTCAAAGTAGTCAACATCGTCATAGTCATCGTCGTAGTCCTCGTCGTAGTCGTCATTTGACTCTTGGTCTGAGTAGTACTCGTCAAGGACGTCGTCAACAATTACCGGGTCGTAAGGAGTCTTACAAAGCGGACAGTTGTAGTTTCTGCAGTGGTAGGCTGTCTTTTTCAAACAGTCCGTGTGGAAGAAATGCGTTGTGAAACAGGGGAGACGAACAGAAGAATCATTCTCAAAAATCAAACCCAAACACACTGAACACTCACAAGGAGCATTCGTTGAATCACACGTATTTTCAATATATGAATTTTGTTTCTCCATTTCCCTAAATTTTATTTCTTAAAACAATAGATATCTTTTTTTTTTCAATTTTTTTATACTTGTTAGATTTTTCCCAAAGGGAAAAATATAATTAAGTATGCAAAAAACACGCGAGCAATTTTTTCTATATTTTTCTATATTCACAAAAATTATATAAAGATACATTAATAATATTTTAACAATAATGACATCAAATATTACAGTTAATAATAAAGACGCTTTAGCATTTAATTCAACATTAAATCATACATTAGATTTATATACTTGGCAACATAAACTTTTACCTACAGAACAAGATAAATTTAATGATTTAATTAATACTGTTGAAAATAGTTTTATTAATAATCCTACTTTAACAATTAAATTATTAAAATATAAAAGATTAATTAATAAAGGTGAAGGATTAAGGATGCTACCTTTTGTCATGATGTTGCTTTTGAAAAAACAAGATTATGAAGTATATAAAAATATGTTAGAATGGTTTAGAACATCAGACAAAGATTTATTAAGATTAGCAAGAATGGCTAGAATGTATTTAAATTATGTTGATAACCTAGAACTTGAATTATATGTAGATAATTTATATAATTCTTTTGTTGATATTTTAAATGGTGTAGATAAAGTTAATTTATTACCAATTAAATATTTACCTTCAAACGGTAATCATTTTGAAAAAGAAAGACAATATATTAGAGATTTATTAAATATGAAACTAATTTTAAATAAATCAAAATTAAATTTATCTACAACTGATTATAAAAATGATAATCAAAAGTTCTTAGTTGAACTATTAGTTAATCAATTTAATCAAACTAATATGTTTATTAATAATAAAGTTTTGAGACAAATTAAAAGTTATTTTGATTCTAAACAATTCTTAGCAACACCACTATTAAAACATCAACATCTAAATAGACAACCTTTTGGTTATCTTGGTTCTGCTGATGCTGATATGGAAAAAGAATATGAAATGATTTGTGATTATTTATCAAAATTATCTACTCAAGCATTTAATAATGTTAAAAAACATATCGAAAAATCAGATAATAACTATTTAACTAAAGGTCTTGAAAAATATAATTTAATGGTTCAATCTAAACCAGAGAAAGTTAAAACTAATGGACTAGTTCTAACAGACCAATTATATAATGTATTTTTAGGTAAACAACAATTTGATAGTGTATTAGAAGCACAAGTTAATAAACAAGCCCAAGAATTAAAAGATTATTTATCTTTACAAGAATTAAAAGATTATTTATCTTTACAAGATAATAATTTTGTAAATAATTTATTAGTTGTTATTGATATTTCTGGTTCAATGGCAGGTACACCATTAAATACAGCATTATATCATACATTACTATTATGGATTGCTTTTGATTTACCATCAGTTCTTTTATTTTCAGGTAATACACAACATTTAATGTTACCTAAAAATGTTAGTACAGAAAATAAAATTAAATTTTTATATAGATATACAAACGGTTCAACAAATTTAGAATCAGTATTTGAATATATGATTAAAATGAATATAAAAAATAAACATTTACTAATCTTTACCGATGGTGATTGTGATTATTGTTTTGAAAAGTCATCATCTTATACTAATAATCCATTCCATCTATATTTAAATAAAATTGATTCTAATATTTGTGTATTTAATTTAAAACAAGATAAATTATGTTTCCCTTATTTATGTGAAGACCCTAGAACATGTTATTTAGGTGGTAATAATATGAAAGTATTAGTCGGATTCACTAAAGCATTATCAGAATCTATTTTAACAGGTCAACCGATTACACCAACATCCATTTTATTACATTCACTTAATTTAGAAGAACTAGAACATAATTATAATTTTAAATATCTAAATAAATTATCTGAAAATGATAAAGAAAAATTATTTAATACAGTTAAATATAATTTACCATTTAATAAATCTGGTAAAGATTTAGTGAATGATAGTACAGATGATAGTAATAATTTAAATGATAGTAATAATTCAGATGATGGTTCAGATAGTACAGATGATGATACCTTTGCACAAGAAAATAATAATCTAAATACTTTTGTTGGATATTTAAAAAATATGATTTAAAAAATCATTTAAAAAAATACTTTATATAAGTTATATTGTAATATACCAGAATATTGAAAAATATTCTTACAACTATTTTAAAAAACACGTTTGTATGTTTCTTTTAATGGTATATTATAATTATAATTGGATATTGAAAAATATTCTAACAATTGAATGTTGAAAAATATTCTTACAACTAATTAAAATTATAGTATAAATATAATAAACCAGAATATTGAAAAATATTCTTACAACTAATTAAAAGCAACTATTTAATTGTTACTTTAATGGTTTATTATTATTGAATATTGAAAAATATTCTTACAACAAAATAAAATACAATAAATTTTTATTTAATAATATAAATGTTAAATAAAAAATTATTAATCAATAACAACACTAACATTATTTACACTAACATATTTTTTTCTTAAAAATGTAATTGTGTCATAATCATATTTAATAATATTTTCGCATCCATATATATTTAATCTTTTTAAGTAATTATGTGTTCTAAATTCTGAAATTGTTGTAATATTTTCACAACAATATAAATCTAATTCTTCTAATCTATTACATTCTGAATAAAGTTTACTAATTTTTTTACAACCTCTTAATGTTAATCTTTTTAGAGAACATAAATTATTTAGTGAACTAATATCACTAATATTTTTACACCAATCTAAATTTAATGTATGTAATTTACAAAGATTTTTTAAAACATTAATGTTTAAAGATGAATTATTAATATTTGTTTCATCTAAATATAATTTTTTTAAATTATAAAGATTTTTTAGAAAACCAAGATTATTAATATTTGCTTCTGTTAATATTAATATTTCTAGATTATGAAGATTATCAAATGAACCTGGAGATATAGAATTATCATTAATATCATCATTAGCAGATACATCTAATTCTACTAAAGAAGTAATTCTACCTAATATACTAATATTATTTATTTTATCACAACATCTTAATGATAATTTTTTAAGATTTTTAAGATTACTTTGAGCAATGTATTCTAAAGAACAATTAGTAATACAAGTATAAGATAAATCTAATTCTTCTAATTCATAAAAATTTTTAAATTCACATTTTTTTATAAAATCATCAGTAATATCATAAAAATCTGACAACCATATTATTTTAAGTTTATCAAGATTTCTTAATGCGCCTTGTTCTAAAGAATTATCATTAATATTTTGACAATTAGATAAATATAATTTTTTTAAATTATGAAATTTACCTAATACATTAATATTAGAAATTTTTGTACATCTCAAGTCTAATACTTCAATATTATGCAAAGCACTATTATCTAAAGATTTATGTGTAAAATTATCACAACATCTTAAATCTAAATGTTTAATACGTCGAGCATTATTAAAATTAATAGATTCAAAAAATTTATCAGTTATATCAGTACGTGAAGAACAATCAAAACTATATAAATTACTAATATATTTATTTATTGATTTAATATAATTATTTGTTGATTTATTATATGTATTCATATCATAATTAAAATTAATATTTGGCAAAATATCAATTAACTTATCAGGATATTTAATTTGATTTAAATATATACAATCATCATAATCATTATAATCATTATCAATATGTTGTTTATTATCTTTAATAAATTTATTAAAAGTTTTATTTACTTTTAATAAATTTAAAGTATCAATATATTTAGTTTTATTAATAATTATTAACAAAATATCTGATGGTAATGTATCTAACATATTTTTATTTTATAATAAATGAATAGTTAGTTTATTAATTGTTGATAAATCAATTTTTTTTAATAGTTTAACTAATTTAATGTTTATAAATTATTATTATATTTATCATATTCTAAATTATAGTTTAGAACAAAAGTTAAATCTAATAATTTATCATCTAGTTCTTTATTACAAATATATTCTTTAGATTCACAATCATAATAATTATAAAAATATTCATCATTTATAATAAAATTATTATTATTAGACATATTATTACGATTATAACAATAATCATAATTTTTATCTAAACAATATGAACATGTACAATTATTACTTAAATTATTCCAATCTAAATTATTTATAAATGCAACAATAATACCATTTTTATAATTTTTAATATGAATAATAATATATTTATTCATTAATTCTCTATTCTCAGTATAATAATAAGTATGACAATAACCATAATCTAATACTTGAATATCTAAATCAGTTTGTTCCTTAATCTTAGAATTTATAAAATTAATTTCTTCATTTTTTAAATTATGTAATAACTCTTTTGTTTTATCATTATTACAAAATAACCAATTATAATTATTAATTGGTTTAGCAAATAATAATTTATAAATATCCATTAACTAATAATTATTTTATATTTTTAATTATTATTAATATCTATAACCATTAATAATAATCCACCTATTAAAGATATATGTGACCATGTAGATGTTGATTTATTATAATTTATAATGTTTAGAGGATGATATATTATTGTTGCTAAAATAACAAATACAATTAATAAATATCCTGAATATAATGAATATTTTTTATCTTTAGATTTATAATAACTCTCTGATACTATTATATATGGAGCAATAATTTCTAATAATATAACTAATACAATAACTAGTTTATAAAAATTATTATCCAACTTTATTATAGGATTTATTTTATTAGATATACTTGAAACTGTTTTATCAAAATTAAATATTTTATTTATACCTGCTAAAACAAACATTGCTAATAAAAGTACATATACAATATATTTATTATTTTTTAGTAAATCTGTTATCTTTTGTAAATTTTTATTTACTACTTCTAAAGATGACATATATTATTATATTATAAAATAATAAAAATAATAAAAAAGTATTTAAAGAAATAATAATATATTATATTGGTCGTGTGGCGCAGTCGGTTAGCGCATCCGTCTTATAAGCGGGGGGTCGCCGGTTCGAGCCCGGCCATGACCATATTTATTTAAATTAGAACTGTAAAGTTATAATTTAAATCAAATGTTGGAGACCATTAATTCAAATTATAAATATAAATTTATAATTAAAAATATACCAGACCATGATTATAATATAATCAAATGTTAGAGACTATATTAGAACTATAAAGTAATAATTTATTATATAAAATAATAAAATAAAATAAGTTATTAGATATTAAATCTAATCAGAAGACATACAATAATCTTCCTCAAATTTTGAATTACCATAACGGTCAGATACTTTACTAGCACCCGTTTTCAAATTAGAATTATATTTTTTGAACTTCTTTTTCAATCCATTTAAAATCTTTGTTAACTCTTTTTCTTCTAATTTAGAAATATCAGCCTTTTTAACTTCCTCATATTCAGAACAACTGACATAATTATCATATCCAAGGTCTTCTAATTTAGAAATAACACTTTCTAACAAATATACACATTCTTTATTTTTTTTGTTATATCTTGTAATTTCTTTAATCAAACCTTCTTTAGTGTTAATCGAACCTTCTTTAGTGTTAATCGAACCTTCTTTACTAATATCTACTTCTTTTGTAGATTTAGGCTTATCATCATCTTTAGATTTAATAGACTTTTTAGGTTTATCATCATCTTCTTTAATAGACTTTTTAGGTTTGACTTCTTTTTCATCATCCTTATGATCATCTTTAACTTTTTTAACTACTCTAGATTTTACTGGTTTTTCTTCATCAGAACTAAGAAAAGGGGCTTTAACTTTTCTAACTGTTTTGGGTTTCAATAAAATATTATCATTATAATATGATTTAATAATAATTTCATTAACAATTACAAATAGTTCATTTGAAATCCATTTTGCCACAAGTGTAGCAATAGATGAATGTGCAAATGTTCCTTCTAATAATTCATCATCACTTTTATTAACTCTGTATGGCATTTTATTAAATTTTTTAAGTTCTTTAGTGATTTCTTTCCCTTCAGATGAAGCAACCCAATCACTATATTTCTTATTAAAATTTTTGCACATAGCATCAACATTAATATATTTTGTTTTGTTATGAATAATAATATTACACTTACCACAAGTAACAAGTGAATATTCAACATTAACTAATTCAAAAGTAATCTTTGACATAATTTAGTTTTTGTAATTTATTAATATAATACGGTTGTTCTCAATAAGTTTATAATTCAATTTTTTAATCTTTTCAAAATTAAAAAAATTACATTGTCAAATGCCTGCGAATTTTCTACACCTCAAATATGTGAAATTATATCCATATAAAGTTACATTATTCAGATTAGACAAAACTGATACATCATTAATTTTATCATAAAAAGATAATCCAAAATTTTTATATTTATCCCATGACAATTTATTAATAAATTTTTAAAAGAAATAGTATATATTTACAATATCTATCATAATATATTTATTTTTAGAAAATTTATTCCAATTTAATTTATATATCTTATTCTTTTTTTTTAATTTAAATTATTATTATTATTGAAAAAAATGATTGTAAACTATATTGAGTTGATTCATTATTATATTAATATAAATAAATTTCAATAATTACAAAAATCAATTTTTTTCAACAATAATTAATATTTATTTTTTATTATTATATTTCAGACCTTTTGTTATTAAAATATTATTATTTTTTAACATACTAATATTTTTAATTTTATAACAATAACTTATATTTAAAAAATATACATTACTTAGATTACCAACATCTGTAATATTAAAACATTCGCTTATATTTAAATTATAAACATTTCCTAACATAGACACATCATGTATTAATGTTGAACTTAAATCTAATGTATGTATATTACCTAACATTGATACATTTTTTATATAATAACAATTGCTTAAATTTAATGTATGAACATTTTTTAATTTTGATACATCATATACATTTGTCCAACTTAAATCTAAAGTATGTATATTTCCTAATAATGATACATCTTTAACATTTTTACATCCACTTAAATTTAATTTTTTAATATTACATAAAGAAGATACATCTGATATATTAGTATAACTAATATCCAATGTATGAATATTTCCAAATACTGAAAAATCTTCAATATTTTTACATAATGATAAAATTAAAGTATTTACGTTATCTAAATTCGGAAGTTTTCTTATATTAGAAGATGTTAAATCTATAGTATGTATATTATTAAATTCTTTAATATCTGTATTATTTATTTCTCTATTATAACCCCACAATTTTAATAAATATATATTTTTGCTATGTTTTTTAATTAATTGAATATTAAATTTATCACATTTGAATTTAATATTTGGATATTTATCAATTAAATATTTATAGTTTTTACAATTATTAATATTTATTAAATTATTAGTATCAATAGAATTCATATTTAATAATTAACAATAATATTATTAATTATAATAAATATTATATTCAATTTTTTTAGTCTAATAATTTTAAAATATTACTATTTATAAATCTAAAATAAAAAAAATATAAATATAATAAAATTATAATTAAGTATAAAATTTATAATTTTCATCTAAAACAGTATCAAGTCGAATATTAGTTAAATATTTAGAATTAATTTTATAACATATATCACAATCTACTACTAAATTATTTAATCCAACTTTTTTTAATGTTTTACAATTATTCATAGATTCAAAAAATAAATCCCCATCTTTATATCCTAACATATTTTTACAAGTATTATAAAAATTGTTATTAGAATAAAAATAATATTCATTTTTTTCTAATTTATTATCAATAATTTCACGAAAATATTTATTTAATTCATTATTAGATGATGGTTCAAAGGGAGTATTTTCCTGTGAAATATTATTTAGTTTATTACATAAATATTTATTTATCTGTAATATGTAATTATTTATTTCATTAACTGAAGAAATATTACAAAAATTAATAATTAATTCTTCTAATTGCAACTCAAAAAGATTTGAAATATTATCAATATTATTAAATTCAATATTATCAAAAATAACACTTTTTAATGTTTTAATATTAGATATAAATTTAAAATCATCATCTGAAATACAAGTATCTATAATTATTTTTTCGATATTTGATTTATATAGTTGTTCATAATTATCGGATGTAATATAAACTCCTTTTAGATATAATGTTTTTAATTTAGTAAATTTTTCAATATTGTTAAAGTTAATATAAATTGAATCAGTGTTAGTACATCCAATTTTAAATAATGTTGGACCTGAATTTTTGACGGTACATCCAACAGCTAAATAGTCTAGATCTTTATGAATTAGTTTATCCAACTGAATTTTATCATTTTTTAGTTTTTTAAATTCTTCTATTAATTTAGAAATTTGTTCTTTATCAACCCAACCATCTGTCGATGTATAACAATAAGGTATGTATATAATTTTTGTCAAACTAGGAAAAATATTAAAATCATTTAGTTTAATGGTTAATTCCATATTAATAATATTAAATGTTTTTAAATTTAAATTTTTAATCATATCTGAATTCAATTTCAATAATTTATCATCAATATTAAAAATTGACAAATTTTCTAGTTTAGGAAAACATTTCAGATTATCTATCTTAAAATTTAGTTCAACATAGTAACAATTATTAATCACAAACTTTTCAACATTATTGAATATTTTAAGAAATAATACATCATACAAAATAGAAGTATCTAAACTATCAATAGTTATAATATTTAATATTTTGACATTATTAATTTTAAAATACTTATGAAAAATATCACACACATATTTTAAATATTTGGTAAAATTTTTTTTATTTTTTATTTGTTTATTATGTTTAATAATTAAATCATATTCATCATTAATTTTATTAATAAATTTTACATTTATAATACAATTATCCATTTCAATTTTAACACTTTTAATTGAAATAATAAAATCATTATTTTTTAGATAATCAATATCAATTTGTGTCATTTTAATAATAATATATTTATTATTTTTCAATGATTATTATATTCAATTTTTAATTAATTAGTGATATCTAATCGTTGCGTAAAACTAAAAAAATATCAATAAATAAAATTATCCATCTACTTAAATAAATATAGTGAATATTGTTTTTTTCAATTTTTTATAATTTATAATTCATAATTATTAATTCCATTAATATTAATTGCATAACATCTTCTAATTTTAATTTTTTTAATATGAGATAACATTGATATATCATTAATTTTATCAGAATATGATAAATTTAAAAAATTGATTTGACTATTTTTTAAATTTGATACATCTCTTAATTGATTACAGTTTGATAAATTTAAATAATTAACTTTACCCATATCAGTAATAAAAGTTATATTAGTCCATGATAAATCTATATGACTATTTGGTTTAATATTTTTAATTTTACTGGTATCTGTTAAACTAGTATTACTTAAAATTAATGTATCAATATTTTTACATTTTTCTAAAAATGATAAATCTAATTGTTTTTTATAACTAAATAATTTTATATAATTAATATTTTCAAGCATTCCTAATACTGATATATCAGGCATAGAACAACTAGATAAATCTATATATGTAATATTTTTACAAGAACTTAATATTGATATATCTTGAAGCATTCTACAATACTCTAAAATTAATTTATTAATAGATTTATTATTTTTTAAAAAAGACAAATCCGATATTAAAGTATGAGATAAGTCTAAATAATTAATATTTTTACAATTTTCTAATACTGAAAAATCTGTAATTTTTTTACAATCTCTTAAAACTAATTTATTAATTGAATTAATATTTTTTAAAAATGATAAATCTGATATTGATGTATAACTTAAATCTATTGTTAATATAGAACTTGAATTAATATTAATACTATTAATATTTTTACAATGTGCTAAACTTAAATCATATATATAATTACTATATTTAATTAAATTATTATTAAAATATAAATAACGATAATAATCTTGTTCATTATATCCTGTATAACACAGTTTAAGAAAATATTTATGTTTAACATTTGGTAACTTGCTAACCAAATAATTAATATCTTTATCATTCATAAAATGAATGTTAATTGAACTATTTGAATTAATATAATTTTTATTATTTTCTATAAATTTATTAAAATATTTATTAACTTTTAATAAACTTATAATATCATAACATTCCAAATTATTTATAATTAATAATAAAATATCTGATGGTATAGTATCTAATAACATATTTAATTAAATAAAATAATATTATAAAATAATAATTAATTATAGTCTTTAAACTACAATTTTTTTATTCTGAATCAGAATTATCTGATGTGTCAACTATTGTTTTTCTTCAGATAAATTCTTCTTCATTCTGAATCAGAATTATCTGATGTGTCAACATTTTTTCTTTCTTCAAATAATTCTTTAATCATTTTAATTAGATTAGTTTGAGTAATTTTTTTATCAACAATACTAAAGCGCGAACCACTAAAATCTAAAAGTTTACTCTTTTTATTTTGTTCTTTTAATCTATGTAATACATTTTTAGAATTATTAACATCTTCTAATCTTAAAATTTCTTTAAAATCATTATCTACTAATCTTTCACAAGCACTATTAGCATAATTTCTTAAACCTGCAACAATACGATATCTATGACCACTATTGTCGTTTTTATCTTTACCCTTATATTTCATAACAATAAAATTTTCAGTTTTAGTAATACTTTTAGTTGATGGGACTCTTTGGTCTGTAGCAATATCAATAACTTTATTTTTAGTATTAATACTTTTATCTTTCTTTAATAATTCATCTGCTAGTGCTTCAATATTATCATTAGCATCATATAATTCGTATTTGATTTCTTTTAATTCAGAATTAGCATCTCCTAATTCATTACGGGTTAATTTAAGCTCATTTGTAACACTATCTAGTTTTTTATTCATTTTTTTAATAGTGACATTCAATGATTCAATTTCACCATCTTTCTCATCTAACTTTAGTAAATATTCATCTACTAAATGTTCGTTAATAATTTTACTAACCATAATAGCAAATGGAATAGAAATCCATTGTGCCACTTGAGGAACAATTAATGGATGTGCATATGTTCCTCTAATTTTTTCATATATTTCTCCTTTTCCACCTTTAACAGGAAACGTTGATTGAAGTTTTAATTTATTATTAACATAATCAATTAATTCTTTACTTTTATCATTTTGTAACCAGTTATCATATCTTTTATCTTCTAATTTACAAAGTTGTGTAACATTAATATATCCAGATTTAGTATGAATTATGACTTTAAAATCGCCATACATACCATATGAATAATCATCATTAATATTTTCAAAAATAATTTGATTAATATTTGAACTCATTTTTATATAAATTATATATGTATTGTTTTCAATAAGTATATAATTCAATTTTTTTGAGATGCTGGTTTTCTAGGATATGAAAAAATAATTAAAACATTTTGAGATGCTGGTTTTCTAAGATATGAAAAAATAATTAAAACATTTTGAGATGCTGGTTTTCTAGGATATGAAAAATAATTAAAATATTTTGAGATGCTGGTTTTCTAGGATATGAAAAATAATTAAAATATTTTGAGATGCTGGTTTTCTAGGATATGAAAAATAATTAAAATATTTTGAGATGCT
>JACCEB010660635.1_pt1 | contig 17844 bp, 24 predicted proteins | sample 7454761 | NCBI WGS metagenome assembly JACCEB01 (sample SAMN15323454, study PRJNA562643) | freshwater metagenome | isolation source: river surface water | place: USA:Blue River Watershed | collected 2017-08-18 | reverse complement strand
TATCAGTGGGGACGATTCTAACAGCGGCAACTAAGACTACGGTCTACACAGTTCCTACTGGTTACTATGCTAAGTGGAACTTGTGTTATGTTGTTAACACCACAGGCAACAATAAAGCTATTGATGCCATCTGGTACGACGCTAGTACAACTACTGAGATCCATATTTTAGATCAATATGTACTAAGCCCTACACAGTTTATTAAGTTTGATGGTGGAGCTTTTGTAGTGCTTGAAGAGGGTGATCAAGTGCGTATGGAGTCAGAGTCTGGCTCAACAATGAATACTATTAATACATTTGAGCTATATAGAAAAGGCGAATAACTATCATGGCAGCACCACAAGTATTGAGTGATGAACAGCTTTTCCAGCTCACAGGTAGTTGGGAATCTGCTGCAGCGTTGCGTGATGAGCAAAACAGAGCCTTGAATGAGTATAACTGGTCACAACAACAAGCTGCCCCTGCAGGCGGTGGTATGCTCAGTGGTAATATCTTAGCAGGTGCAAGTTGGAATAGTCTTAATGATACTTTAGCTAACCAGTTAACTGAAGCTACAGGCCAGCAGACATCTAACTATGCAGTTGGCGGGTCTACTACAGCTGATACACTTAACCAGTTGAATACATTTATCTCAGGTGGTGGTACTTTTGATCCTAACGCTACTGTGTTCTTACAGACTGGTGGTGTTGACTTCATTCAAGGTGTTGATAAAGACACTGTTAAAAGTAACATCAATCAGATTGTTAAGACACTAGGTGATCAAGGTGTTAATGTTGTCTTGACTGGATCTCCTTACGCAGCTTCAGTTCAAGATGTCATTGACAATAAGTTTAATCCTGAAGTTGACTCATTGTTCAAGGATATTGCCAAAGAGAACTCTAATGTAGCTTTGGTTAACACTCAAGGTGAGATCCTTAAAAATAAAGATCTATTAGTAGATGCCTTGCACACAAATGCTGCAGGTACAGCTATCTACAATCAATCAGTTATTGATGCTCTGTCTCAGTTTAAGAATGAAGTACCTCCAAGTACACCTCAAGCTATTACACAAGCACAGAGATCTAATGTAATCCCTACAGCTCGTGGTACTGTCATTGAAGGTGACAACATTGAAGCTCAGATGGCTGGTGTACCTCAAGTAGTTTATGAGACACGAGTAGATCCTAACAATCCTGCTAACTGGGAGACTTACAATCCTAAGACTGGTGAAGTAATTAACAGGGGTACTTTCGCAGGTGGTGGTGATCGTGGATTGTTAGCTGCTGCAGCCCCTGTGATTGGTTTAGCTGCATCTACAGTTGGTTTACCATTCATATCAGGTGCTTTAGGTGGCTTAACAAATGCTACAGGCTCTACACTGGCAGGTTTGACAGGTGCTACAATTGGTGCTGGTACTCAAGCTGTAGCTGGTGGAACTACTGAGGATATCCTTAAAGCTGCTCTGTTAGGTGGTGGTGGTAGCTTCTTAGGTAGTGAACTACAGAATGCTTTGTATGATTCTACAACTGCTGCTGACTTAGCTGCTGGCTTAGATCCTCGCTATGGCGGCTCTAACCCTTTGTATGGCACTAAGTATGATGCTGCAATGTCTGACTTGCTCAGTTCTGCTGAATCTCAGAAGGCACTAGCAGATTACATTAACGGTGTAACATCAACAACAACAACTCCTCCAGTAGCTGTAAGCACTCCGGTTACAGACGGTGGTGTATTGAACATTACAGGCACTACAACTCCAGCTATTAATGCTGGTGGTTTACTAGGTAGTACTTTAACTCCTACACTTACTGTAACAGGTGCTAAGACACCTCAGCAAGTTGACCAGTCTGTGATTAACTTGATTAACAGTCAACTAGGTACTAATGTAGGTACACCTTCTAACTTAGCTAACGTTCAAGTTACAGGTTCTAGGCCAGTTACAACACCTGAAGTAGTTAACGCTATCACAGCTGCTCTTCCTACAATACCTAGTACAACAGCAGCAGGTGCAACTCCTGAAGTTAAAGTTACAGCTCAAAAGTCTACCAATGTAGGAGATACTTTAGCTGCCTTGCCTTCTACTTTGTTATCTCCAACTGTAACGTCTCCCACTACTACAACTACAACAACTAAGACTACTAATGAGTTAGGCTTAACTGATGAACAGATGGCTAACCTGTTAAAGGCAGCTGTAGGTTTATTTGGTGGTGGTTTAGGAGCTGCGTCATTAGCTGGTAGAACAACACCTGCTATAGGTGCACTACCTACACAGTTACCTCCAATGTACATGGATGATTATTTCACCAAAGTACAGCAGAACTACAACAGACTTCTTCCCGCAGTCCCTCGTGATGTCGCATCGCCATTACGTGACTGGTACACTTCACAATACGGAGCTTAAATGGCAAGCACAATCATTACTAAGAATAGCAGTACATCTACAGCTGTACCTGCAGTAGGTGACTTACAACAAGGTGAGTTAGCTGTTAACGTTACCGATAAGAAGGTGTATACCAAGGATAGCAGTGCAGCTATTGTTAAGTTGGTAGGCTCCTTAGGTAATCAAGAAGCTTCAGCTGTAGCTATTACAGGTGGCTCAATTGCAGGTATCACTGACTTGGCAGTTGCTGATGGTGGTACTGGAGCTTCAACAGCTACTAATGCTCGTAGTAACTTAGGTGCTGCTGCAAGCGGTGCTAACAGTGACATCACCTCTCTGAGTGGTCTTACAACGGCCTTGTCAGTAGCACAAGGCGGTACAGGTGTAACTTCCTCTACAGGCTCAGGCTCTGTAGTGTTGTCTAATTCACCTACACTGGTAACTCCAGCACTAGGTACTCCAGCGTCAGGTGTAGCTACTAACTTGACAGGTCTTCCACTAACCACGGGTGTTACAGGTACATTGCCAGTCGCTAACGGTGGTACAGGTATCACTTCACTGGGTACTGGTGTTGCAACATTCTTAGGCACTCCATCCAGTGCTAACTTGCTTGCAGCTGTAACAGATGAAACTGGTACAGGTGCTCTGGTGTTCGCTAACAGTCCTACGCTAGTTACACCAGCTTTGGGTACTCCAGCTAGTGCAACCCTCACCAATGCTACAGGTCTTCCAATTGCCACAGGTGTCTCTGGCTTGGGCACTGGTGTAGCTACAGCGTTAGCTGTTAATGTTGGCTCAGCAGGTGCTCCAGTGGTTAACGGTGGAGTCTTAGGCACTCCCTCTAGTGGTACTCTAACAAATGCTACAGGCTTGCCAATCTCTACAGGTGTATCAGGTCTAGGTACTGGTGTAGCAACTGCTTTAGCGGTTAATGTAGGCTCTGCTGGCGCAACTGTTGTCAATGGTGGTGCTTTGGGTACACCCTCTAGCGGTACTGTAACTAACCTGACAGGTACAGCCTCTATCAACATCAATGGTACTGTTGGTGCTACTACAGCAAATACTGGCGCTTTCACAACTCTTTCAGCATCTAGCACTTTAAGTGTTACAGGTGCAGGTTCTATCCAAGGTCTGACTGTAGGCCGTGGTGCAGGTGCTGTGGCTACCAATACTGCGGTGGGTGCTAGTGCTTTGGCGGCTAATACGACAGGTGTGGAAAACACTGTTGTTGGCATTCAGGCTGGATTCACAAACACTACTGGTGGCGAACTCACTGCGGTTGGTCGTGTGGCGGCGTACTTCAACAATGGCGACCGAAATACTGCTATTGGGTCAGCGGCTCTTTACGCTAATACAACAGGGGGTAACAACACTACTGTTGGGCGAGCGTCTTTGAATTCCAACACGACAGGTTCGTTTAACACAGCCGTTGGTTCGGCAGCCCTTCTCTCCAACACGACAGCATCAGTCAACACAGCCGTTGGGTATCAGGCGGGTTATAGCAACACTACAGGCGGTATTACGGCATTTGGTGCAAGTGCTGGCTATGCAAATACAACAGGCGTACAGAATACAGCAATTGGTGATACATCATTACGTTTTAACACGACTGGCGACGCTAACTCTGCATTGGGTGTATTTGCTTTGTACGCCAACACTACGGGTAGCAACAATGTGGCGTTAGGGCGCTCTGCTCTTGAATCAAACACCACAGCTTCATACAACACAGCAGTAGGTTATCAGGCGGCATACAGCAATACGACAGGAGGCATAACGGCTTTTGGTTATCAGGCGGGATATGCAAATGTCACAGGTTTACGATGTGTTTTTTTGGGAAGGGGAGCAGGTTTTTCTTCAACTGGAGACAACAACACATTTGTAGGTTATGGCGCAGGTAATGCGTCAACTGGCGTTAATAACACATTTGTTGGTGGTTACAACAGTTCCTTTGGAGCCGCTGGTGGTGATATGACCACAGGCTCAAAAAACACCATTCTTGGTACATACACAGGCAACCAAGGTGGCCTAGACATTCGCACAGCAAGCAACTACATCGTGCTGTCTGATGGGGATGGGAATCCAAGACTTTGGTTAGACAATGCTGGTGACATTAGAGTTCCAAAAACATATTCCACAACAACTGCGACTGCTGCAAATATGGTTGTAGATGCAGGAGGATATTTTTACAGGTCAACATCTGCATTGAAATACAAGCAAGACGTTCGTGACCTTGAAGAAATGGATATTGGTTTGTTGCGTCCTGTGCGTTATAAATCTAAGTGCGAAGGCGATGACCAGACCAAAGACCATTTGGGTTTGATTGCTGACGAAGCCGCTGACTCTGGTTTTGAAGAACTTATCTCTCGTGGCGCAAATGGCGAAGTTGAAGGTTTCCAATACGAACGCCTGACTGTTGTTCTGCTCAAAGAATTGCAAACCCTCCGCACTCGTGTGGCTCAACTTGAAGGAAACTGAAATGACTACTGAAACACTAACACCATCCGCACTAAGTGCCGAACAAATTGCCAAGCACTACAGCGCAGCAATGGACTCAGTAAACCTGATAAACGCAGGACAGCCCGAAGGCATGACTGCTGAAGATTGGGCAGACTGCGTGGCTCGTAACAAAGAACATCTTCGTATAATGGTTGCCAAGGACTTTTGGACAACAGAAGACCTCAGCCCGTTACAGGCCGCAGCTCAATAATCATGGCTGAGGAAGTCACTCACGAACACATCTATGATCGACTAATGGCTGTAGAGGCTAAGGTTGATAACATAGAGAAGAATACACAAGAGGTTGTTAAAGCCTTCAACGCAGCTCAAGGTGCTTTCCAAGTCCTTGAGTGGATCGCTAAAGCTGTTAAACCTATCATTATCATAGGTGCTTTCTTCGGAGCTATTTGGTTAGCTTTAGACAACAGATTTCATGGAGTTAAATAAATTATGAATATGCCTACACGTGGACAACGTACAGCTAAGAACAAGATGAAGAAAGTTATGGGAGAGTACAAAGAAGGTACTCTCCACAGTGGTAAGGGTGGCCCTGTGGTGAAGTCTCGTAAACAAGCTCTTGCAATTGCCATGAGTGAGGCTGAGCAAGCTAAGAAAAAGGCTAGAAAGAAATGAAACAAGGCCTATACGCTAACATTCACGCTAAGCAAGCACGTATCAAAGCTGGCTCTAAAGAGAGAATGCGTAAGGTAGGCTCTAAAGGTGCTCCTACAGCTGCTGACTTCAAAGAGGCAGCTAAGACAGCTAAGAAACCTAAGAAAAGTAATAAGTAATAAAGGACATATAAATGGCTACGTATTTAGACGTTGTGAACAATGTGCTCAGACGCTTGCGTGAGCCTACTGTTACCGCTGTAAATGATACTGATTATTCTAGGCTTGTAGGTATCTGGATTAATGATTCTAAGCGTGAGATTGAAGATGCTCATGATTGGAATGCTTTAAGCAATACCATTGTAGTTACAACTACTGCTAACACTCGTAACTATACTCTTACAGGCTCAGGCCAGAGATTTACCACCAGTGATGTTCTTAACGACACTGATGACTTCTCAATGCAAGCTGTTAACCGTGACTGGCTTAACCGTATGTACTACTTAGGTACATCGACACCAGCTTCACCAACATATTATGCTTATAACGGTGTAGACAGTAACGGTGATACTAAGGTAGATGTATACCCTAAGCCTGATGGTGTATATTCATTGAGGTTTGAGTTGACTATCCCTACAGTGGATCTAGTGAATGACTCAGATACTCTCTTGATACCCTCTCACTTGCCCTCTCTGTTGGCATACTCTAAAGCTATTGCTGAGCGAGGTGAAGACTCAGGTGTAACATCATCTGAAGCTTACTTGATGTACAGATTAGCCTTAGCAGATGCTATTGCTTTGGAGAGAAACCGTTATGAAGACTCAGTAGTTTGGAGTGCTGTGTAAATGGCAGAACAGTTATTAACTACAACAGTTCAAGCTCCGGGATTCATGGGGTTGAACTTGCAAGACTCATCTGTCAATCTAGACAATGGGTTTGCAACTGTTGCTCAGAACTGTGTCATTGACAGGTTCGGACGTATAGGTGCTAGGAAGGGTTGGTCAGCAGCTCACTCTACCTTAGCAGCTTTAACAGGTTACTATGTAAAAGCTATTGGTGAGTTGATTGATAACTCAGGTAACTCATACATTGTAGCTACTGGTAATAATAAACTATTCAAGTTGTCAGGTTCAACCTTAACTGAGTTAACCTACGGAGGTGGCGGTACAGCTCCTACCATTACAGCTGATCATTGGCAGATGGCTCCGTTGAATGGCTGTATCTTCCTGTATCAAGCTGGACATGATCCTCTAGTGTTCGATCCTGCGACCAGTGCAACTACGTACAAGCGTATATCTGAGAAGACTGGTTACTTAGGAACTGTACAAAGTAACAACTGTGCTATCAGTGCCTATGGTCGTATCTGGACAGCTAACAATGCAACAGACAAGAGTACTGTACAGTTCTCAGATCTGTTATCAGGTCATGTCTTGAATACTGGTACATCAGGTACTTTAGATGTATCTCAAGTGTGGCCTGCAGGCTCTGATGAGATTACAGCTCTAGCCTCACATAATGGTTTCTTGATTATCTTCGGTCGTAGACAGATTCTTATCTACTCCAATGCTACAGATCCTAATAACTTAACACTGTCAGATACTATCACAGGTATTGGATGCTTTGCTAGGGATTCAGTAGTTAAGACTGGTAGTGATATTGTCTTCTTGTCAGATACTGGTGTACGTTCACTCATGCGTACCATTCAAGAGAAGTCAGCTCCAATGCGAGAGCTTAGCTTGAATGTTAAGGATGCTCTGGTAGAGGATTTATCTTCTGAGACTGCAGCTAATATCAAGGCTGTGTATTCAGACAAAGATGCCTTCTACTTATTGTCTCTACCTACAGTCAATACTGTCTACTGCTTTGATATGCGAGGACAGCTTCAGAACGGTGCAGCTAAGACTACAACGTGGAATAACATTACCCCTAGAGCTTTCTTCTACACTCGTAATAAAGATTTATTGCTAGGACAAGACGGTTATATAGGTAAATATAATACAAACCTTGACAGTACTGCAACTTATAGAGTACAATACTATACCAATTACTTTGACTTTGGTAGTCCTACATCTTTGAAGATGTTAAAGAAGATTAACTTAACATTCATTGGTGGTAATTCAGCTACAGTCTTCGTTAAGTATGGTTTTGATTTCAGTGCTGCATATCAGTCTAGAACCATTGAACTAGGTAGTACTTCAATAGCTGAGTTTGGTATCGCTGAATATAACATAGGTGAATATACGGCTGGTATCGTATTTGATAATCAGAAGATTCAAGCAAGTGGTGCTGGAAACGTATTACAGATTGGTATGGAACTTGATATTAACAATTTTGAGATTTCATTACAAAAGCTTGACTGTTACGTTAAAGCTGGACGTATAAGATAACTAGGAGATTAATGTGAGTAATTACACCAAGAGTACAGATTTTGCAGTCAAGGACTCATTGTCTACAGGTAACCCCAGTAAGCTTGTGAAAGGTACTGAGATTGATACTGAGTTTAGTGCTATTCAATCAGCAGTTAACTCTAAAGCTGACAAAGCTAACCCAACATTTACTGGAACTATTACAGCTGTTAATGTAACAGTTTCAGGTACTTTTACAGCAACCGTGGATGGAGGCACATACTAATATGGCTGATTGGACAGATTTAATTGCCCCTCTTCTGGGCACTGCAGGTAGTATTTACTCAGCTAACACAGCTGCTAATACAACTACAGATGCTGCTAATGCAGCTGCTAGGGCTGCACAGTTCCGACCTGTAGGAGTTACTACAAGGTTCGGTAAGTCAGGCTTTCAATACGACCCTACTACAGGACAACTAACAGGTGCTGGCTATCAAGTAGCTCCTGATGTAGCTGCAGCTCGTGAAGGTTTGATGGGCTTAGCAGGTACTGGCTTAGGTCAAGCTCAAGCTGTACAGGCATTCCAGCCACAGGTTAACACTGCAGCTCAAGGTTTGTTTAACTTAGGTCAAGGCTACATAGCTAAGACACCTCAAGAGCAAGCTCAGCAGTACATGACTCAGCAGCAACAACTGTTAGCTCCCGGTCGTGAACAGGCACTGGCTAACTTGACTAACCAACAGCAACAGCAAGGTCGTTTAGGTCTAGCCACTGGTGGTACTATGTCAGGTTACACAGCAGGTGCTCCCGGCTTGCAAGCTACTAATCCTCAGATGGCTGCATACTACAATGCTCAAGCTCAGCAGGATGCTCAGTTGGCAGCTCAAGCTCAACAGGCTGGTCAGCAACAAGCTCAGTTCGGTCAAGGATTGATGACTGGTGGTTTGAACTTGGCAGGTCAAGGCTTTGGATTACAGACACAAGCTCTGGCTCCTTACAGTCAATACACTCAGCAAGCTATTAACTTGGAGAATCAAGGCTTGAATGCTTTGACTCAAGGTATGGGCTTAGGTTCATCTATCACAGCAGGTTCTACAGCAGCAGCTAACATTCAGAATGCTGCAGCACAACAAGCAGCAGCTTTGCAGATGCAACGTAACAATGCTGTAGTAGGTGGTTTAACAGATCCTATCAGTCAGTTGATTAGTGGTCTATCAGGTGGAACTTCTAACTACCAACAAGTTGTTAACCCATACTTCCAGACAATCGGTTATTAAGGGAAACATAATGGCTACACAAGGAATTCAAGGTTTATTCGGAGGCATGGGCACTCCTGAGGAGATGCAACGTCAACTGGTAGAACAGAAGGCTATGCAATTTGCTACGATGACTCCTCAGCAACAGATGTCTTATAACATCTATAAGAACACTGGCAACTTAGGTCGTGGCTTAGCTGGTGCTTTTGGTGTAGATGTACAAGATCCAGCTATTCGTCGAGCTACTATGCTTCGTCAGATGGCATCACAGTTTGATACTACTACTCCTGAAGGCTTGCGTCAGATGGCTGCAGCTTTACAAGGCACAGACCCTGAACTTGGTTATCAAGTGATGCAACGTGCAGATGCTTTGGAATTGTCTAAGGCTAAGATTAGTTCTGAACAAGCTTTGACTAAGCAACGTGAGCGTGAGAAAGCAGCTGCAGATCCTTTCCAGAAGCTTGTTGAAACAGGTAAGTACACTCCTGCTAGTTTAAAAGCATACAAAGATTCTAACGATGTGGCTGATTTACAGTTCAAAGAATCTGATGCTAAGACAACAGTTATTAAAGCTGATGGTCGTACTAAGCTTATTAACTCACAAACAGGTGAAGTTATTGCTGATCTAGGTGCTGCAGGTAAGACGCTTGAAGAATCACTAGGTACTGGCCTTAGTAAGCTTGGGGAAGCTATGGTAGGTGCTCAAGCTAAGGCTGCAGGTGCTGAAGCTGGTAAAGGTGTTGGTAAACAATCTGTTGAAGTTCAAGGCAAATATACTGCCATGAAATCAATTGATGATGCTTTAAAGATGGCAGATAAAGGTATCTTTGCAGGTGGTTACGGCCCAACAATGGAAGCTGCAGCTAAATACACAAAAGGTATGGTAGGCGGTCAAAAGACTCTGGAGAATACAGAACAGTTTAGAGCTTATATTGGTGATGTTGTTATTCCTCGCTTGCAAGAGTTTGGTGGTAATGACTCAGTTGAAGAACTTAAATACTTACGTTCTGTGATGGCTGGAGACACAACACTTGAAACTGGTTCAATTAAGAAGATTCTTAAACGTGCCAAGGAAAAGATTGATGAAGGTGTTAAACGTTTGGAGGCACAACAGGAAGCAACAATTCAAGGAAAACCATTACCTCTTGGCCCTGTAAAAGGAACGGTTAAGTGGTCTGATCTACCTTAATAAAGGAATAATATGGATATTGAACTTCCAAATGGGACAATCCTTCAAGGTGTCCCTGAAGGTACATCAAAGGCTGACATTCAAGCTAAAGCAATTAAAGCTGGACTAGCTACAGCAGCTGACTTTGCACCAACTAAACCAGCACAACCTCAAGAGGCTCCTAGTGGCTTCTTGCAGGGTGTAATGGATCCTGTATATGGTGCAGGTCAGTTGATGGCTAAAGGTATGCAAGCTGTGGGTTTCTTTCCTAAAGAAGCTCAAGCTTTTGCTGAAAGAGTTGTTCCTCAGCGTGAACAACAATATCAAGCTCAAAGGGCTGCTGCTGGCGAAGAAGGTACAGATTGGGCACGACTAGGTGGTAGCTTGGTTAGTCCTGCTAACTTGCTTGCTGGTGGTGCTGTAGGCTCTATGATTGCTAAACCACTTGCTCAAGCCGCAGCTATAGGTGCAACTCAAGGTGTTATTGCTCCTGTTACAGATACTGAAGGATTTACTGAAGAGAAGCTTAAACAAACTGCAGGTGGAGGTGTCTTTGGCGTAGCTGGTGCAGGTCTAGTTAAAGGTGCTGGAGCTGTGCTAAATCCTCTTGCATCTAAAGCTGAACAGACAATGCGTGATCTAGGTGTCAAGATGACTCCCGGTCAGATCATGGGCGGTCAAGCTAAAGCCTTTGAAGAGTTTGCTGAAAACTTGCCACTAGTAGGTTCTTATATCTCTAATGCTAAAGAGCGTGGCTTGTATTCGTTTAACAAAGGAATCATTAACAAAGCTCTTAAGAAGATTGATGATACTCTTCCTGAAGATGTTATTGGTCGTGATGCTGTTCAACACGCTAATACAGCTGTCTCTAATAAGTATGATGAAGTCTTGCAGAAGATGGACTTTAAGCTAGACTTCCCAACTTATACAAGTATTCTTAAAGTTACCCGTTCATCCACCCTTCCAAGTGCACAACAGCGTCAAGCTGTGAAAGACATTGTTGATTCAACAGTGTTTAGTCGCCTACCTAAGGACGGTAAGATTGATGGACCAGCTTACAAAGATATTGAATCTGACTTACTTAAGAAAGTAATCTCTTACAAGAACAGTACCACAGCAGCTGAGCGAGAGATTGGTGATGCTTTAGGTGAGGTATTGGATTCTATGAAAGGTGCTCTACGTAAGCAGAATCCTGAACAATCATCTGTACTAAGACGTATTGATAGTGCTTACGGTGATATTGCAGTGATGAAGACAGCAGCAGCTAACTCAGGCGCAGCTAATGGCGTGTTTACCCCTAAGCAATACAGCACAGCTGTTAGACAACGTGATATGTCTAGAAACAAGACAGCCTTTGCAGCTGGTACTGCACGAGGTCAAGATATTTCAGATGCAGCTTTGTCTGTGCTTGAACGTGATGCTCGGTCTACTTTGGAAGGTCGTTTAGCTACTCAAGCTTCAGGCTTGATGGCAGCTTTCCAGAATCCTGCTGTAGCTGCAGGCTTATCTGTAGGTTCTCCAGTGCTGTACTCTGAAAGCGGTATCAAAGCAATGGAAACATTGTTACGTAGCCGTCCTGATGCAGCTAAGAAGATTGGACAGATGCTGACTTCTAGAGCTACCAAAGAAGGTAGTATTACAGGTGCTCAAGTTCTACAAGAGTACAACAGGCAAACTAAAGGTATGGAATAACTAAATAAAGGACTATAGATGATCGACCCCATAGCAGCTCTGGACGGGCTACAAAAAGCAATAGGGATGGTCAAAAAGGCAAGCAAGGTAGCCAACGATATCGGTGGTCTTGCTCCTATGATCGGTAAGATGTTTGATGCTAAGAGCCAAGCTACCAAAGCTATGCTTGCAGCTAAACGTGAGAAGAAAGGCTCCAACATGGGAGCTGCTCTTCAGATTGAAATGGCTCTCGAACAAGCTAGAGCCTTCGAAGAGGAGCTTAAGATGCTCTTCATGCAGACAGGTAAGATTGATGTCTGGAATAAGATCAAGGCTAGACAAGCTGAGATGGACAGAGATGATGCTAAGGAGATGGCAGCTCTGAAGGCTGAAGAGAAGAGGCTTAAGAAGAAAGAACAAGAAGACATGGAAATGGTAGCCCTCATTGGAGGTATAGCATTTGTGCTTCTCCTAGTGGGTATCGGTATCAATGAACTCATGGACTTCTGCCAAGCAACTAAAAGGTGTGGAAGATGAATGAGTATCAGAAGCAGTTTGATTTACTGCTAAGGATATTCGTTTATATGCTTGTAGCTTGGTGGTTCTTAGGCTTCCTTAAATTCTTACCTAATGATTTATCAGACAAGATTGTGGCACTTTTACTGGGAAAGATTGGGCTATGAAAGTAACACCTTACCAACACAATGCAAACCTGTTGAAAGAGTATCAGAAGGTAATCAATCAACAACACATAAAGGAACTGGAGAAGTTAAACCGACAAGCGGAGGAGAGATTCAAAGCTCAGTGGGTTAAGACAGGCTCTGTGGATGTCTATGTATAAATATCTTTTAATACCCTTACTGTTACTGATGACAGGCTGTGAAGACAGATACAGATACTACTGTCAGAATCCTGATAACTTCCATGCTGAACAGTGTCAGAAACCTAGATGTCAGTTTACTCAGACCTGTCCTGAATACCTAGTAGCACCTATATTGGAGAAACAAATTGATCAGTCTAAACAGCAACCCCAACAAACCAAAACTAACCCCTGAGGAGATTGAGGTACGTATCTGGGGCTTTGTAGTAGTTGCTATCACTATAATTCTCTTTGGTATTGTCTTTGCACTCCTGTATTCAGTCACCTTTGTGACACAGCCTATCAAGTCAATGGCTCCTATCGATCAAGCATACACCAAGATGCTTAACGATATTGTCTTGTTGATTGTAGGTGGTATCGGTGGTATTGTAGGTAAGCGTGCAGTTAACTCAGCTACCAATGCCTTCAATAAACCTCCACAGCCACCTATGATGATGGGACAACCCTGTGGAGGAAGTGGATACGGTATGCCTAATAGCAGCTATGCACCGCCACAGTCAGCCTATGGCTTACCAAGTCAACCCTTTGGTGCAATGCCAGTGTGGAAGAATCCTGAGCTAGACGAATCTTGGACACCCGGCCCTCCACCTACAACTCCTCCGGAGCACTTAGAGGATGATGAGGAAAGAGCTGAGATAGCTGAAGCTAGGAAGGAAGCTGACTGATGTTACCAATACCTCTACCGTGGATCATCATAGGTGCAATAGTTTCTCTGTTCACAACCTATCAAGTGGGTCATCGTTATGGATGGCTTGAACGTGATCAGGAAATGCAAGTTGAGATAGCTAAGAAGAATGATGAAGCTCGTGAACTTGAAAAGAACATGGCTTCTAAGTTAGCTGATAAAGAAACTGAGTTGAGAAAGGCTAAGAATGAAATATCTAAGAAACAGTCTGCTATGCGTGAGCTTGCTAACACTGGTAGGTTGCGCCTCCCCACCTCCAGTTGTGTACAAACCAGCTCAAGTGCCTCCACTCCCACAGGAGATAGCAGAGACGAGCCAAGCGAACTTGAGCGACAGACTATTAACACTCTTATCGACCTCGTTGCCGAAGGAGACAAAGCCATCGCCAAACACGCAGCCTGTGTCGCAGCCTACAACGAAGTAAGGGAATCTATCAATGGTAAACGCTGATCAATTAAGACAACTACATATTGATCCTAACTTAGTCGATCCTTTCAATGAGACTTTTCAAAGGTTTGGTATTACTACACCTGCACAACAGGCTTCATGGATTGGTCAATGTGGTCATGAGTGTGGTAACTTCCGTATCTTAGAAGAGAACTTGAATTACAGAGCACCTACACTGCTTAAGCTCTTCCCTAAGACACCTAAGCGTCAGTGGGGTTTCACTCCTGAGGAAGCTGCAGCATACGAGAAGCAGCCACAGAAGATTGCCAATAGGATTTATGGTAATCGAATGGGTAATCGTGATGAAGCTTCTGGGGATGGCTGGCGTTTCCGTGGATCCGGATTTCTTCAGCTGACTGGTCATAGCAATTTCTATCACGCAGGTCAAGCCTTAGGAGTTGACTTTGTGATGCAACCTGAGCTAGTTCGTACACCTATGTATGCAGCTCAAACAGCTGGCTGGTTCTGGCAAACACATAAGCTTAACCAGTATGCCGATAAAGGTGACTTCCTAACAATGACTAAACGTATCAATGGAGGTACAATTGGTCTAGAGGATAGGATAAAACATATAAACCATGCTCTACACGTACTGAGCTAAGCTAACAGAAAAGCCCCTTAGGAGTGATCCTTTGGGGCTTTTTTAGTGGTGCAACCACGGAAGTTATCTAGTCCATTATGAATGCTACTGTAACGAATCCTATGTGCAGATAGATAACAGGTACAGGGTCGTCTCCCATGTTATCCTCTTCGTCCATGATGTACAGTTGATCAGCTTCTAAGCCAAACACTAGACCAGCTTTAGTTTCAAACTCTAGAGTCATGTGTTTATTCCTTATCGAATTGGACAAGCACCTGTAGCACATTCAGCATCGTCTAAACCAATGTCTAGATTATCAATTGAAGTAATCAGAGTAGTCTTAGCGACAAGTTCATCATATTGTTCTTTTGTAATCTCTTCCAAAGGAGCTTGTTTAAAGCCATGCTCATTATGCAGCAAGAAGGATAAGCTTTTATGATTATTCTTATAGTTCTTTTTAAGATACTTACGAATTTCAGGAAGCTCTTCTTTCTTGTAATAAACGGTACAGCTTACACTGTTATCACTCCAGTTCTCTTGCAGCCATTTAACTGTTTCCAATTGCTGAATCGCTGTAACATCTTTAGCCAACACAGCATTGTCTGGGTGTCGGAAGGGAAATGAAACAACAACTGTACTTCGGTCTTCAGAGCCATCAAAGTTTTGCTGATACTCCACAGGGAACCCGTGGTCACGACACACTTGCACCAATGAGTGGTTAGATGAAATACGAATACGTCGAATCATATAACGAGCATATGCAGGATGGCATCCGGGTGTTACACCGGGCAACAAAGACAATGTTCCAGAAGGTTTAACAGTTGTAAGTTTTACAGACTTATTGAAACCATGCTTCTGTGAATACCACTCATCATATGTACGAAGTTTAGTGTACACATCACTCAACCAACTCTTCTGTTCATCAGTACTTTGTAGTACACCTGTAACACCAATACCCATTCGCATATTCTTGTGCACAATAGCTTCCGTGCTTGATAGATGACAAGGAAGGGCAAGGCTATGCTTGTTAATACGGTACAACAAAGTAGCAACATCAATCAATTCTTCCTTAGAAGCAATATTTGGCAAGTAAATTTCAGCTAAGCAACAAGTTTCTTTGTCAGCAAGGCTTTGTTCTGCGCAAGGATTATAGCCTTGAACGTCCGGGTCAGGGTATTGTGTCTCTCCCAGTCGGCCAATCTTTCGTGACAACTTGAGATTGATGAGTCCGTAAGGCTCTCCTTTACCTTCGTAGCCATCCCAGAAGAAATCATGTAAGTCTCCGATGTCGTTGCAGACAACCGAGTTATTAGACATAGCTCTCCAACTTGGGATATTTCCCATGTCCCATCGTTTGGCAAGCAAATACTCCACATCATCCGCATCTCCAATAGCAATCTGAGCACTACGACGAACGTTACCAGCAACCACTACAGCACCAATAATGTTCATGATGTCAAGACAATCAATAGGGCGTAGTTTCTTACCTGCGCGTTTCTCAAGGATCTCACCAATCTTGCCGATACCCCACACAAGATCTTCAGGGCCAGAGGCTGTACCGCCAAAACCTTTAATAGGAGCTCCCTTAGAGCGGATCAACTGAGTTGAGTACGAGAAAGTTTGTTTACCGCTGCTGTGGCTCAGAAAAGCCGCTTTAAGCGTCTTACCAAGTAAGGAAACCCATCCCTCACGGCTATCTGGCACAATAAAATTAGCGTCACTGGTGTCAAGACGAGAAGGGCAAGTAAAATTCTCATTAACAGGAGGAAGCTTGTCAACATTTACCTTTTGAATATTGTAGCCAACACCAGAACCGAGCATGAGCAAGTCCATAGCCCATGTAAAAGGCTCCACTGGTTTATCAACAACTGTAAAAGCACAGTTCTGAAGACTTGAAAGACCAAGTTTATTTACAGTGTCTGTACCTAGTTGCCACAAAAAACGACCAGCTACAGTGCCTTTAAGTTCCATCAGATACTTTTTAAGACGAAGTGTTTCCTCATCTGTAAAGTTACACTTGAGTTGGTCATTAGAAGCATTGATAACACGATTTACAGTGTCTTCAAATTCTTCAGTTGCTGAGTTAGGGTCTGCTTCATTCAAGCGACGAGCATATGTACGCTTATATGTGATATAGCCTACAGAGCTAAAAGGTGTTTCAAATGTTGTTGTAGTTGTCATGGATTCTCCGTTAAATATTTCTTTGCTTTGTTCAACCAACCTAAATCATCGTTAATGAGGCCTAAGGCAACATTACACGAATTGCATAAGATCCCTCGTACACTATTTGTACTGTGACAGTGATCTACGACTGCTTTACAAGTATCTAAATCCTTACTGCATATCTTGCAAGAATTTCCTTGCTCTTCAATCATTTTAGTGAACTGATCTTTATCCAGTCCATAGCGATATTTACGACCATAAACAGAAACTTTATCTCTATTGTTCTTAGTCCATTCTCGTTTATAAGCCTTTAGAGCTTCTTTGTTTTTAGCGTAGTAATCAACAAAATATTGCTTTGATTCTTCTTTGTCAGCGTGTGGCATACATTAGTCTAGTTCCTTTATTAAATATTCTTGTTTTTTCTCAATCACATCATCAAATCTTTCGACAAGATCATCACTCTGGATTCCTAACAGTTCCAAGAGTGTGACCTCATCTAAACGTTTGAGAGCCTCTTTCAGTTCTTCAAATGTTATGTTTTTCACGTTTGTTGATCTCTCTGTCAATATACCACTTAGCCTTCTTAAGGTCTTCAATGGCATCTTTCTTCAAGTCACACCGCCAGATATATTTGATTGCATTACCTAAGTTAAAGCCCATGTGTTCTGTAACTTGGATACATTCAATACCTGATGGATGTTCAGTGTAGTGCTTAGGTTTGTTAACTATATCGTCCTCATCCCTAACATCTACCCATTCCTTGATAGCTTCACTCAGTGGCTTAGACATCTCTTGTTTGATGTATATATTACGATCAACCCATCGATCATATTGAAAGCAGTGATTACAAGGGTGGATACCTTTGTCTAAGTTACCATAGAAGCAAGTATTACATTTCTTAAAGTCCATATCGTTTCTCCAAGTATTCAATGCTTAAGAACATTTCATCGAAGTGTCCATCATTAACTTCATTCATCATCAGTAAACCACGCCAATGACGGTTACTAAGTTGATCCATATACGACTCATCGTGTAGATAGTAAGAGCCAACAATGATAGCACAAATAGGTTTGCCATCAGCACGCTTACCATAGGCAATTTGTTTGCCCTGCTGATGTCCAGCAACACAAGACATATGAAGCTTATTAATGATAGCACTAGCAGCTCCAGCGGGTCTACCCATCGC
>JACCEB011592105.1_pt1 | contig 17851 bp, 18 predicted proteins | sample 7454761 | NCBI WGS metagenome assembly JACCEB01 (sample SAMN15323454, study PRJNA562643) | freshwater metagenome | isolation source: river surface water | place: USA:Blue River Watershed | collected 2017-08-18 | reverse complement strand
GGAATCCGAATGGCGGTAGCACCTAACTTGTCTACGAAGCGCTTGGTGTTTTCTGAGACGCTCGAGAAGTAAACAACATCGAACATCTCGGGCACCTCAACTAAGCGGAGATGGCTTGGATCTTGTCCATGCGGAAACCGCTCCAGTGCTCGTCGCCAGCGACGACTACTGGGGCTGCGGTGTAACCCATGGTCTTGACCATTTCGAGAGCTACTGGGTCCTGAGACATGTCGACCTCGGCATACTCAATCTGGTTGCGCTGCAACATGCGCTTGGTGCTATCGCACTGAACGCAAGCTGGGAGCGTGTAAACGGTCACCGCCATTGGTGTTCCTCCTGGATAAGTGGGTTTTTAGGCCCGGTTTTAGCAAATTTTTGTGAAAAATCTCGCAAACTGTGGATTTACAACATTAGCACTTAACCACTAGATGTAGTAGCAACACGTGATTTTTTTCACTTATTTAGTTATTTCTCGAACATTAACCCACAACTTGAACTTTAAGGCAGTAGCTAATCCCGCGTGTCGCGGGAAGTTTGCCAAAAGTGTCAAAAAGTTATTTTTACCGGTCGTAGAACCAGCGGTTTCTGCCCTCAATTTCACCCCAGATCTCTGACATTTATTAAGAAATCGTTAGAAATCTCGGACCAGAAAACCAGTTACTCGAGCCCAATGCTGGAACTTCTCGCCAAAGGGCTATCCTCGGTTAGGTGCAGACCGCCCTTTCGAAATCAGCCAGGGGGTTAGTCATAGACTCGGGCGACAGCCTCGGGCGCAAGAATCTCTTGATCTACATCTTGATGCTCGGCTTCTCGATGAGCCTGATTCCATACACGATCGACCCCTACCTTCCGGCATTTCCAGCAATCGGCGACTTCTTCGGAGTTCCAAACGGCACCATACAAGCTTCACTTTCTGGAGTAACCATCGGCCTTGCCTTTGGGCAGTTGTTTGCCGGGCCGCTGTCCGATGCCTTCGGCCGTCGGCCGCTGCTGCTTCTGGCGACACTTGGCTTTGCACTGAGTGCCATCGCCTTGTTTTTCTCACCGAACCTGACCTTCTTCATGGTGCTCAGGTTTGCTATGGGATTCTTTGCCGCTAGCGCAGACGTGGTTGCTAGGGCCATTGTTCGCGATCTCTACCACGGGCAACCGATGCTCAAAATGTTGACTCGCATCTTTTTCATCCAGTCGCTCTCACCTATCATCGGACCAATTGTTGGCTCGCAGCTGGTCGGGGCAGGTCCCTGGCAGTTGATCTTCTTAGTTTTCGGCCTCTTCGGGCTCGGATTAGGAATCTTCTCACTGCTTTTCCTACACGAGACCCTGCCAGTCGCCAAGCGCCGCTCACCCTCTGCAATTGGGATGCTTCGCGGCTTTCAGTCCGCACTCAAAGACCCAATCTACGTCGGGCTGGTAATCGTCTCGACACTCCAACTCAGTGCAGTCTTCGGATACCTCAATACTGCCCCCTACTTATTTCAAGATCACTTTGGACTTACAGCTCCAGAGTCAGGGTTTCTTTTTGCCCTGAACTCCGTTGGTTTGTGGCTTGGTGTGCAGTTCGGCGGCCTGATGTCAAAGTACTTTAAGGCGCAGTGGCTGTTGGTCGTGTTTATGTTAATTGCCATGGCCGCAGGTCTGTTTTTGATTTTGACAGCGGGGTCTAGCTTGCTGAATGCCGCCATTGGCTTTTTTATTGCGATCTTTTTCTTTGGGGCGCCGGCAACCATAACTCCCACACTCGCCCTGCTTAAGCATGGATCTGAGGCTGGAACTGCTGCATCACTTATGGGCACTATGACCTTTGTCGGGACGTCTCTGTCAGCCTTCGCCTATGCCCAATTCTCCACTGAGAGCACTGGTGACATTGGGCTGTGGATCTTCAGCCTCTTTGGCATTTGTGTTGCAGTTATCATTTTGGTGGTTCGACCCTGGACCATCCCTGACCTTAGGACTGCTTCCGCCAACCATGATTAGAGTTGCCACCCTCGATGACGCGGGCGAACTACTGGAAGTTTGCAATAACCACGAATTGCGCGTTGATCCAGACTTTGAGGCGATGCCGCTGAGCGAAATCCAAGAGTTTCTTAATGGTTATGAAGAACCCGCCCACACATTGGTGCTGGATGAGGGTGGCATCAAAGCGGTGATGTTTATCCAGACCTCAACTCCTAGAAATCGGGTTGAACCAGATTTCTTCACAATCGGCACCAAGGCCCAGAGCAAGCAGCTCTTTGACGCGGGCTTTGAGTGGCTTGAGCAAAACCGCAAGGGCTATGACGTTAGAACCTTCTGCAACAAGATGGATACCGAACTGCTCGCACTGTTTGAGGAGAGCGGCCTTAGCTTCCTTCGCGACTACTACAAGATGGTCAAAGAGCCGCTCGAAAGGGGTTTCCCATCTCTACCGCAGGACATCAGCGTTGAGTCAGTTGATCTCCAAGAACATAGTGAAGTCCTTCACATGCTTGAGACCGAGTCTTTCTCGGGACACTTCGGATACATCGCCCTAGGCCATGATGACTGGATTGCGGAGAAGCTTGCCGAACCTCAGTTAGATCCCAAGGGGTGCTTTATCGCCAAGGTCAACGGTGAACCGGCCGGGCTTTTGATTTCCAACGACGGTAGAGCCGATGTCAATGGTGGCTGGGTGGACAAGCTCGGCGTGCTAGAGAAGTTCCGCGGTCTTGGACTTGGCAAGCTTCTGCTGCAGTGGGGTATCGCTCACGCGGCCAACAAGGGCTATACGTCAATTGGGCTCGGGGTAGACACCGGCAACGAGTCAGGTGCGCTACAACTATACGAAAACCAAGGCTTTAGACCCACCGTGGTCTGGCGCGGTTACGCCACCACTCTGTAGTTCCCTAGTGGCTCGATGGTGTGGTTTCGATCTCCGAGCGATCGCCTGACCAAAGCGTGTGGAACACGCCCTCACGGTCAACTCGCTTGTAGGTGTGAGCACCAAAGAAGTCACGCTGTCCCTGCACCAATGCTGCTGGCAAGCGGCTAGCGCGCAGGCCGTCGTAGTAGCTCAGTGAAGATGCGAAGGCTGGGTTTGGAATTCCGGCCAGCGAGCTGTGAGCAACTACCGATCTCCAAGAGGCCAGTGATGCATCGATTGCCTTGGCAAAGTAGTCATCAAATAGCAGGCTGAGCAGGTTCTCGTTCTTGCCGTAGGCATCCGCGATGCGGTTTAGGAACTGCGCGCGAATGATGCAGCCGCCGCGCCAGATCTTCGACACCGCACCAAGGTTGATGTTCCAGTTGTACTCCTGGGCACCGGCACGAATCGCGTCAAAGCCCTGGGCGTAGGCGATGATTTTCGAGGCGTAAAGTGCCTTGCGAACATCCTCAACAAAGGCCGCGCGGTCGCTAACCGACCAGTTGGTGGTGTGGCTTGCCATACCGGCATTGCCGGCACGCTGGCTGGACTGAGACGAGAGGCTTCTAGCGAATACCGCCTCGGCAATACCAGAAACTGGTGTTCCCAGGTTCAGTGCGGTCTGCACGGTCCAGACACCGGTTCCCTTGGAACCTGCGGCATCCAAAACTACGTCTACAAAAGGCTTACCGGTCTTGGCATCAACCTGCTTGAGCACCTCGGCGGTGATCTCGATTAGGTAGCTCTCCAGCTCGCCGCGGTTCCACTGACTGAAGATCTCGGAGATTTCGGCAGGGGTGAAGCCACCGGCCTGTCGCAGGATGTCATAGGCCTCAGCAATCAGCTGCATGTCGGCATATTCGATGCCGTTGTGAATCATCTTTACGAAGTGACCGGCACCATCGGTGCCGACGTGGGTAACGCATGGCTCACCCTCGGCAATTGCTGCGATGGAGGAAAGGATTGGGCCGAGGGTCTTGTAGGCCTCTGCGGTGCCACCAGGCATGATCGAAGGACCCTTGAGGGCACCCTCCTCACCACCGGAAATACCAGCGCCGACAAAGTGGATGCCCTTAGCGCTAACTTCCTTCTCGCGACGAAGGGTGTCGGTAAACAGCGCGTTACCGCCGTCCACGATGATGTCGCCCGGCTCGAAGCGCTCGGCAAGCTGGTTGATTACCGCGTCGGTTCCCGCTCCAGCCTGAACCATGATGATTGCGGTTCGAGGCTTTGCGAGCGATGCGACGAAGGCATCAATGTTTTCGCTCGGGATGAAGTTTGCTTCTGGGTGCTCGTTGACCAACAAGGTGGTGCGCTCAACCGAGCGGTTGTAGATGGCAACTCTGTTGCCCTCGCGGGATGCCAAGTTGCGGGCGAGGTTTGAGCCCATTACGGCGAGACCGACAACACCAATATTTGCTTTGTCTGACATGAAATTCCTTAGAGAAATGGGGTTGGAAACTGCTCAGGCTACACGCGCAACAATGGGCGGAAATTTCTATTAGGTTACCCTACTTTGGCGAGCCAGAGGCTGGTATTTCTCGCAAGCTGTTAGTTTTGCCCAAGCATGCAAAATCGATCCAAATCCCTTCTTCTAGCTGTTGCCCTAGCAATCACAGCGCTATTTCCCACTCCAGCTCACGCCAGCTGCACCGTTGATAAGCAGCTGACCTCAAAGAACATCAAGCAGCTCCACGTTGAGGTATTGGATGCTGTCAGTGGAAAGACGCTCTTTTCCAAGGCCGAGCAGCAGCCGGCTCGAACCGCATCGGTTATGAAGGTGCTGACCGCTGCGGTGGCATTGGATGTCTTAGGTCCGGACTATCGCATCACCACCAGCGTGATGGTTAGCCCAAGCGAACCCGGCAAGCTCTACCTGGTTGGTGCCGGGGACGTCACGCTCTCCCGCATGCCGGGAAACATCACCTCCTACTACGCCAAGGCTCCAAAGCTGGATTCGCTAACCCGACAGATTGCCAGCTGGGCGAAGGCGAGTTCAGTGTCGATCTCTGCCGTCTCGGTCGATAGCTCGCTATTTGGTGGCGACAAGGAATGGCACCCAACCTGGAGCAAGCTTGGTCTCTCCTCTGGTTACATGGCTCCGGTCTCTGCGCTGCAGATTGATGCCGCCCGCATCACCAGCACCCGCAATCCAAACAGCTGGTTGGCTAAGCGCACCTCCACCCCAGTGAAACAAGCCGGTGAGCTCTTTGTCGCATCGCTCAACAAGATGGGAATCGCTACCGGATTAGTCGCCACCTCGGCGAAGGCTCCAACCGACTCAGTTGTTATCGCCAGCGTGCAGTCCAGGCCGGTGAGCGAGCTGGTGGTAAACATGTTGCGGGTTTCCGACAACTCAATTGCTGAAGCGCTGGGACGTGTGGCATCAATCAAATACGGACTCGACGGCAGCATGGCGTCGTTGACTCCGCTCTACAAGAACGTTCTAAAGGCCAGAGGCATAGACACCTCGAAGATTTTGATTACCGATGCCTCAGGTTTGTCCCGCTTGAATCAGGTGCCAGCCGCCGTGGTGAACGATCTTCTACTCCTGGTCAAACAGGGCGTTGGTGAATACGAATCGCTGGAGGCAGGACTACCTGTCTCAGGGGAACGTGGCTCGCTAAGGTCTCGCTTTGCCACCGGCAGCAAGCTGGAAACCAAGGGCAAGGTAATTGCCAAAACCGGCTACATTCTCACCGGTTACTCACTTGCTGGTTTTCTCACCGCGAAGGATGGCACCGAGCTGATTTTCACCGTCTACAACCTGGCAGATCGAGCCAATGCCAACCATCGGTTGGCGATGGACAATCTGGTTTATCGCTTCTACCAGTGCGGCGCGAGCCTAACCAGCTAGTTCAGATCGGCGCGAGTCTTATCCAGCGAGCGCATTACCTCAAGTGAGAACGCATGAGTGTGCTGGCGGTTTTCGATTTCGCCAGCCAGCACCGAGTTGTTAACTGCCTCAATCATGTGGACATAGCCGGCACCCTTGCGAGGCCTGGAGATCTTCTCGATGTGGGCATCATCGCTATCTGGCTGATAGGTCTTTATGGTGGCATCGGTGCTGTTCCAAAACGCCTCGTGAATCTCGATGATTCCAAGATCTCCAACCAATCGCGCGGCTAGCCCGAGTGCGGTTCCGAGCGAGGAGTTGCCTCGACCAATCACGCCGTTCTCGAATTCAAAGCTGGTCATCGCTAGGGCGTCAACGCCATTCGGGTAGTTGTAACCTTCGGTGCTTTGGTGCTTGATCGGGCTATTGGCAAACCAGCGATTCAAGGTTGTGGTGTAAACGCCTTGGTCAAGCGATGAGCCGCCACCGAGTTCCTTATTGAACAATCTGTGGCTCTCATCGAAGGTTCCAAGGAAGCCAAAGTTGGCCTCAATCAATCGCAACTGACCGATTCGTCCGGATCTAACAATCTCGATTAATTCGTTGTGCAGCGGCATGAACTTGGTCCACATCGCCTCCATCGAAAACAGCCCCTTGGACTTCGCCAGAGAGTAAATCTCCTCTGCTTCACCCGCATCGTTCATGAATGACTTCTCTACCAAGATGTGCTTGCCAGCCTCAAGGGCGGCCTTCGCCATCCAGAAGTGTTCCGAGTGTGGGGATGCGATATAGATAAGGTCAATCTCTGGATCCGCGATCGCCTCTTCGAAGCTAAGCGAGGCGGCATCGATGCCCACCTCCAATAGTTTGGCTGCTGCTCGGGAGTTGTCTCTGGAGACTAGGGCAGCAAGTTCGGTGTTCTCACTGAGTGGAAAGTCTCGCAAAATCAGGTCGGCCATCAGGCCGGTTCCCACCATCGCCCAGCGCACGTTTGCCATTTGGAACCAACTTACTTTTAGGAGTGTTTGGTTACTTTATTGGACCTTGCCAGTGATTTTGCCATCGATGGGAAAACCAAGCCGTGCATTGGCCAAACCGCCCACCAATAGAGCTGACCAAACAATCCACGTGGCGCGAAAATAGCCACCTGGGTCAAAATCGTGCCACCGGTGTCTTCGTCAATTTCAAGCCCAAACTCCAACCAGGCCAGTCCGGGAAGTTTCATCTCGGCGCGAAGCCGGAGCAACTTCTGCGGGATAACCTGCTCGACCCGCCAAAAGTCCAGCGCATCGCCAACCTCCAGGTGGTTCGGATCACGCCTGCCGCGTCGAAGACCAACCCCACCGACCATGCGGTCCATGATGCCGCGCAACTCCCAGGCCCAACTCGCGGTTGAGTAGCCATTGTCTCCGCCGATGGCCTCGACTCGCTTCCAAACCTCAGCGATGTTGTCTTTGGTGTGAGTGATGCGCACATCTTTGTAGAGCGAACCACCAGCCCAATCTGGATCGGTTGGAAGCGGTTCGGATGGCGTGCCGGGGGAGGAGGCATCTGACCAGCGGGTCTCGACCCTCGCCTCCTTAATCTTTACCAGTGCCAACCCAACCGCACGTTCAAAGTTGGTGAGGCCACCCTCTGGATCTGGAATCAGCTTTCGAATTCTTTGGTCGGTTGCCACTACCTCATTCTTTAGGCTGTCGACCAGGCGTTTTGCTAGTGTGACCGGAACAGGCGTGACCAGGCCAACCCAACCGCTCGAAAGTCTTGGGGTTAGCACCGGTAGCGGAATGATGATGCGCTTGCGAAGCCCTGCCACCTTGGCATAGGCCTGCATCATGTCCGCGTAGGTGAATACCTCTGGACCGGCGATTTCGTAGACCCCGGCATCGCTGCCCTTTAGACCAGCACAGCCGGTTAGGTAGCGCAGCACATCTCGAACCGCAATTGGTTGAATTCGGTTCTTTACCCACTTCGGGGTGGTCATGATTGGAAGTCGCTCAGTCAGATAGCGCAGCATTTCGAAGGAGGCGGAACCGGAGCCAATCACCACACCGGCTCTTAGCTCAAAGGTTGGGACTCCAGATTCGGCCAAGATACGACCGGTATCTACCCTGGCCTGCAGGTGAGGGGAAGCCTCTTGACCAGGAGTGATGATTCCACCCAGGTAGATGATCTTGCCTACATTGTTTCGCTTGGCGGCATCACCAAAGTCTTTTGCCATCTTGCGTTCCAGCTGCTCGAAATCACCCTTCACCAAAAGCGCATGCAACAGATAGTAGGCAACCGCCACGCCCTCAAGCGCTTTGTTTAGCGCTTCAATGTTGTTGGCATCGCCCTCGACCAACTCAACCTGGTTTATCCAAGTGTGGTTCCGAAGTCGCTCTGGGTTTCGAGCTAGCACTCGAACTCGATAGCCGGCATCTAGAAGCTGGGCAATCAGTCGGCCACCGATGTAGCCGGTGGCACCGGTAACCAAACACAGCGCGGGTTGCCCACTCTCATCTTTGAGAATCGTGAGTCCGGCGGAAATCTCGTTAGGCATTTGCTCTAGAACCTATCGGCTTTCATAGCGATTCCCGTTTTTGTTCCTGCTCTAGCAATTGTTCTAAATCTGTTAGGCGCTTTAGTCCCGCCATCGGCTGGCTCATCCGGTGGTTGCCCCTGAGCCGATCGCTGCTCTTGGAGAGAAAGTTCCAATAGCCGGCGGTGAATGGGCAGGCATCCTCCCCGACCCTAACCGTGGGTTTAAATCGGCAAGAGCCGCAGTAGTTACTCATCTTGTTTATGTATGCCCCGCCTGAGGCATAGGGCTTGGTGGACATCTTGCCGCCATCGGCATAGAGCGACATACCAATCACGTTCGCCGGCATCACCCAGGGCGTGCCATCGGCAAAGGCATCGATAAACCAATCGTTTACCGCTTTGGGGTCAAAGCCACGCTGCAGCGCAGTATTACCCAGCACCATTAGTCTTGGAATGTGGTGGCTCCAGGCTCGCTGGCTGACATCTTTCAGGGTGCTGGAGAGGCAGTTTGCCTCTATGCCCTTGGCGCTCAGGTCTTTCCATCCGGCAGGAATCTCGGTGTGTGCGCCAAGCTCATTCAGGTTCTGGTAGTCCTGATCAAAGTGCCAGTAGAGCTGCCAGACGTAATCGCGCCAACCAATGATTTGCCTTACGAATCCCTCTACGCTGGCTAGCCGAGCGTGACCAGACTCGTACGCTGCCACCGCTGCCTGAACCACTTTCAAAGGGGATAGCAAACCTAGGTTCATTGGCACCGAGAGCATTGAGTGAGCCATGGTCCAATCTCGGCTGTCCATGGCATCCTCATAGGGACCAAATAGGTCTAGCCGATTGACAATGAAGTCGTTCAGTGCGGCTAGCGCCTGCTCTCGATCACCGGGAAAGATTCTTGGACCGTCGACCCCTATGAAGGTGGCTTTGCCACTTTTCTCAAGTTCGTCTAATTCAGCACGGACCTGCCCATCTAGATCGTCTTCGACGGGACGGTAGGGAGTGGGGAGACCAAGACCGGGCTTTGGCGGTGGCAGTCGATTCTCTTCATCGAAGTTCCACTTCCCGCCAACCGGCTCAGAGCCAACCATCAAGATTCCGAGTCGGGTTCGCTGCAGCCGGTAGAAGTCCTCAAGCCGCAGTCGCTTCCCAGCTTTGGCTAGGTAGTTATTCCAGTCATCTTTAGTGGAGCAAAAGCCTGGATTCGCAAGTTTGGTCAGTCCCAGTGAATTGGCTAGTGAATCAAAGGATCGGGACGAGCCCGAGACCATGCTGGTCAGCCCCTGGAAGTCTTTGAGGTCACGATAGCTATCGAGCCTTACGAGTTCGACATTGGCTGCCTTCGCTCGGGCAAGTTGGGCGTATCGAATCAGGTGAGCTTTTTGCCGGTGATAGTTGCGCTTGAAAAACTGGTTATCGACGATTGGGAGAAGAAGTTTTTCTTCTTTTTCAAAGTGTGGTCCGAGTTGGTCGGCGAGTAGCAGCTGCATAGTCAGCCCTTTCATCGACGAATTGGGAAATGCCCCGATAGGTATATGCCAAAAGCGGGCTAAATCATTTCCAAAGCCCGAAAACAAGCCTTTCTTCACCCAATAGCGAACTCGCTAGGGGCGAATTGGCGTTTTTTCAAAGTGTGTGCGAGAGTGGAAGAACACAAAGGAGTGATACTCGTGTCACAAGTGAATAACCCAAAACACGACCCTGCTGGATACCGAGTGGTTCCGACAACCACTAGAGAACTGAATCAAGACAGAGTTAAAGAGCTGCTCGCCAAAGAGTGGGAGCTATTTCAAAAAACCACAAACCTATCTGGCAAAGAAAACATTCGTGCCAGCAAGGCCCTACCGCTCGGAGTAACCTCCAGCTTCCAACACTGGGACCCATACCCACTTTCCATCGCAAGTGCTAAGGGCGCTTACGTCACGGACGTTGATGGCCGCAAGCTCTTGGATCTGTCCATGGGCTTTGGTGCCATGATGGTCGGACACCTAAATCCAAAGGTGGTGCGCTTTGTAAAGCGGGCGCTAAATCGCACCGGAACCCTGTTTGTAACCCCTTCGCCAACCGCAACTGTGGCGGCCGAGTTGTTTAAGAAGCGTTTCAACCTAGACATGATTCGCTTTACCAACTCCGGTACCGAGTCGCTGATGTATGCGATTCGAACCGCCAGGGCAGCCACAGGCAAAAAAGCGGTTATCAAGCTTGAGGGTGGTTACCACGGTGGCTATGACCCACTGCAGGTTTCGGTAAAGCCGAAGCTTCAGAACATCGGTGATGGCAATGCCCCAACTCCTGAGGTGCCATTTGAGGTGGAGCCTGGTGAGGTGTTTGTTGTTCCATACAACAACCTCGAATACCTAGAGAAGATCATGAGCGAGAACGCTCACAAGATCGCAGCTTTCGTGCTCGAGCCAATCATGGAGAACATTTCGATTGTGCTGCCGGATGAGGGCTACCTGCCCGGGGTCCGCGCCCTGTGTGACAAGTACGACATCGCACTGATCTTCGACGAGGTAAAGACCGGTTTGACCGCAGGTGAGGCTGGCGCTGCTGGCCGCACTGGAGTTGAGCCAGACCTAATCACCCTGGCTAAGAGCATCGGTGGCGGTTTGCCAGTTGCTGCCTTTGGTGGCAAGCAGAAGTACATGGCTGCCGTGGTGGATGGTCGCATGGCTCACTACGGAACCTACAACGGCAACCCGCTTGTACTCGCTGCAGTAATGGCAGTTGAAGAGCTGGTCACCCCAAAGGCGATGCAAAAGGCCGAGCAGATCAACATAGACACCTTGAACAAGATCAACCAGATCATCAATGAGTATGAGCTACCGGCTCACACCATTGGTCTGGGTCTAAAGGGTGCGATTACCTGGTCCAAGACTCCGGTGAGAAACTACCGCGACTTCAAGAATGTCGACTTCGGTGTCGCTGAGCTCAGCTGGCTCTGGGGCATCAACCGCGGCATCATCACCCCTCCGGGACTTGATGAGCAGTGGTTGGTTTCGCTGATGCACACCCAGAAGGACATGGACAAGATGGTTGAGCACTTTAGAGAGTTGGCGAAGGCGCTTCGAGCATAAACTCTTTGGGCAACCAAAGGAGTTTTGTGAAACCTAAGCAGCTTTTTCTACTTTTCGCCAAAGGTGAAGCCATCACCTGGTCGCTACTGATCTCAGCGTTGGTAATCCGCGCCGCCGGTGACCCATTCCCGCTTGGGGTGACCCTCGCTGGAAGCATCCACGGTGCGGTGTTTTTGGGTTACGCAGTGACTGCACTGCTGGTTGGAATCAATCAGCGCTGGAGCTTGGGCAGGCTAGCGACCGCGGTGCTATTGGCGATCGTGCCATTTGCCACCCTGCCGCTGGAGCGCAAGCTAATAAAGTCTTCAGCCCTAGAGGGAGATTGGCGCACTGCCAAGAGTGATGACCCACGCGATAACTTCTTTATTGATGCAATCTTCCGCTGGTTTATCGCAAGGCCAATTGTTTTGTTGGCGGTTTTACTGGTGGCAGTGCGTGCGGTCTTTGCATTCCTTTTGTACCAGGGTCCACCCACCCAGTGGTTTGACTAGCGGTTAAAGAAAAACCCCCGGATCTTTCGACCCGGGGATTTCTCTTTTCGCTCTAGTACTTAGTGAAGAACGAGGGGAAGAGAGCTCCGACGATCAACATCGCTGGAAGCATTCCCACTAGCACGATGGCCTGAACAATGTCCCAATTGATTTTTTTCATCAGAGTCACAACCCTTCCTTAGTCCTTGAACTCAGACTTTGCGTATGCTGCGTCATCCTCAGCGCTCTTGATGCGAGCGATGGTGAAGATAACTAGGCCGAATAGACACTTGGCCAAGATGTCAGCTACCGAGTAGCCAACCTCACGCAGCACGAAGCCTGCCTCGTCGAATCCGGTTGCGTTCATGTTTGCGATGAATGCGATTGGGTAGACACCCCAGGTTGCTAGAAGAAGCAAACGTAGTTCCTTGATCTTGCGTTGAACAGCAGCAGACTGCTTGTTTAGCGACTTGTCTAGCTCAATGAACAGTACGTACAGGATGTATAGGAATGGGATGGTTGACAATAGACCCCAGACAGATGCTGGAATGCCCATGATGTCTAGCTGAGCGTCACCTGGGTAACCAAGTGCGATCATTAGCGCAGAAGCCGGTACTAGACGAACTAGTAGCGATGACTGCATTGCACGAGCTAGACCTAGAACTGCAACAGTCTCCACCAGTAGCAGTGGCACGGTTAGTAGCCAGTCCACGTAACGGTAGCCCACGTTGTAGACAGTGCCCTCGATGGCGTCTGGTCCAAATGCGTGGTTGAAGCTGTCGAACATTCTGAAGTAGTGGTAGGCGGCGATACCGGTTACGGTTGCCGACACCATTACCGCCATGCGGTAACGAGGTAGCACGCGGTCCTTTGCCATCACCAAGAAGATGGTGGTGAAAAGCATCGCAGCGATACCCATAGAGAGCATGTTGAATACGATTAGGTATCCGCACTGGCTGATCGTTGATTCCATTTTCGAAAGTCCTTTCGATGACTTTTTTACTTTTACAAGTAAGAAGTACACTCGTCGAGCTTTGTTAGCTCAGGCGAATCGGCTACATTGCTCGACTCACAGAGGATTAACAGCAACTTGGTAGCACTTATTCACCTTGTTGGTAACGTTTGGGTAACTTGTTTGGACCGGATTAGCCGTTTACCAGCCCGAGGGCGTTCAAAACAAACAATCCAGTGAGAAAAAGTGCCATCGCAATGTAAAGCCATTCGAGAAATGGAGCCGGCTTTTTCGCGGTCCTTGACGCTTTGATTGCCTTTATGCTCTTCGAGACCCGCCAGCCAAAGAAAAGCAGAGCGGCCACCACCAGGATTCCATACCAAAAACTGTCGAAATTCACTTCTCTCCTAAATCAAGTCGCCGAGGATTTACCAGGGGCATAGTCAGCAGGATTGCAATTTTCCAATGAGCCCGACCTTTGAGTTGTAGCCGGAACAGAAGTAATGAATCCCGAAACAACCCCAAACCTAAGCGCGGTCAAAGGCAATGCCGCTGTGATCACGGGAACCTCCTAGTCTTAGGCTAAAGATACTGCCCAACTGAGAGCGGGTTCGAATGAAATCCTGGGTAAAATTCCTGATCCGATCCATTGGAATCCTCTTTGGGGTTTTCCCATCTGGGGGAATCAGTGGCGAAAACAATCCTGATGCAGCCTGCAAAGTCTGTCTTGGCGAGGAAAATGAACGTCTTTTGCTCCAGGCAAGCAACAATCTTCATATGCGTTGCCCGGCCTGTGGAAGGCTAATTAGACCACTTTCGTAGTTATAGAAAAGTTATCTTTATCTGTGGGTTTCTGCCCGTTTCAGTGTCTTTTTCTGAGAATTTGCTGTTACTGTCATTCAAAATTCAGTAATCAGGCAAAAACGGAGAGCAACAAAGATGTTGGCTGAAGAGCGAAGACTCAAGTTGATGGAGTGGACCCGCGCCGAAGGAAAGCTTGATGCCGGTCGCGCTGCCGAGAAGCTCGATGTTGCCGTAGAAACCGTTCGAAGAGACCTTGATCTGCTGCAACGCCGCGGTGCCCTGCGGCGGGTTCACGGTGGAGCAATCTCACTAGATAGATTTGGCCACGAGTACACCATGACTGAGCGATTGGGCCTAAACCCAGATCAGAAACGCATGGTTGCACAGCTGGCAGCGGCCTATATCCCTGAAGAAGGTTGCATCTTTGTAGACGGCGGTTCAACTACCGAGTGCCTGGCTCCATATTTGCGCGACAAGCCAAAACTGATTGTGGTTACAAACAACATCAATCTCGCTTCGAAGCTTGCCGATAGCTCGACTCAGACCGTTGTTTTAGGTGGTCGCATTCGCCCTGCAACGCACAGCTCAGTTGGCGCAAAGACAGCCTCCGAGGTTGCAGACTACAACGCCATTCTAGCTTTCATCGGAACTAACGGCGCATCTATTGAAGGTGGCATCACTGCCTTTGACACCGATGAGTCTCAGGTGAAAAAAATCATGATGCAACAGTCGAGTGAACGAATCTTGCTAGCTGACAGCGGCAAGTTCGGGATTGCTTACCCAGCGAAGTTTGCAAACTTTGGTGATTTTGACCGAGTGGTCACGAATCTGGACATTGAACAAAAGTACTTGGACAAGTTTTCGAGCGCAGGTGTCGATGTCGTGCTCGCGTAAAGAATTCCCAATGGCTCCTTGCCCGGGCCTTCGGGATAGGGACGGTGCTCTAGATGTTTGGGCCTCCGAAATAGCTCCAAAACAGCGAAAGCACCGCCCCGTGAATACAAACCCCCTAAAGGAAGGTAGTACCCATGGCTAATTTTATCCCCGCGGGTGACGGTGGTTACACCGGCTGGCGTGCCGCGGTTCAAAAGCTGGGTGGAAATCTCGCAGGTATGGTAATCCCAAACATCGGAGCATTCATTGCTTGGGGTCTCCTTACTGCACTTTTCATCCCGACCGGTTGGACTCCTAACGAGCAGCTAGCAGCAATGGTTGGTCCGATGATTGTCAACCTCCTGCCAATCCTCATCGGTTACACCGGTGGTCGACTGGTGCACGGACAGCGTGGTGCTGTTATCGCTGCCGTCGCAACCGTTGGTGTGATTGTTGGAACGTCTATCCCTATGTTCCTTGGCGCCATGATCATTGGTCCGCTAGCAGCATGGGTATTGAAGAAGATCGACGCAGTTCTTGACCCAGTTACCCCTCCGGGATTCGAAATGCTAATCGGTAACTTCTCACTTGGTATCGCAGGTTTGCTAATGGCAATCCTGGGTTACCTGGGAATCGGACCTACAGTCAATGCACTGTCAGACGTTCTGGGCAAAGGTGTCCAGGCTCTGATTGACACCGGATTGCTACCTCTTGCCTCTATCTTGATTGAGCCAGCAAAGGTGCTATTCCTCAACAACGCAATCAACCACGGTGTTTTGGCGCCGATTGGTGTTGTGCAAGCTGAAGAGCTTGGCAAGTCGATCATGTTCATGCTCGAGACCAACCCTGGTCCTGGTCTTGGAATCTTGGTTGCCTTCTGGCTAGCCGGTCCAAAGATTCTTCGTGGCTCTGCTCCTGGAGCAATCATCATCCACTTCCTCGGCGGAATCCACGAGATCTACTTCCCATACGTATTGCTTCGCCCACTAGTTATCCTCGGCGCAATTGCCGGTGGCGCTACTGGTGTCGCAATCTTCTTGGCTACTGGAGTTGGACTAGTTGCAACACCATCTCCTGGCTCCATCTTCGCTTACCTTGCAGTGACTCCTCCCGGAAACCACTTCGGCGTCTTCGCGGGAATCTTGCTTTCGGCAGCAGTGTCATTCGTAGTCACCTTCTTCATCTTGAAGGCTTCAAAGGCTGGAGACGACGATCTAGAAGCTGCCAAGGCAAAGAGCAGGGCGATGAAGACCGGAGCTGCCGAGTAACGATGACAACCATTTCCGGAGCTAACGTCAAGCACATTGTTGTTGCTTGTGAAGCTGGCATGGGTTCATCGGTGATGGTTGCGAAGATGCTCGCAAAGCAGCTAAAGCACACCGGCATAACCGTGAGCCACACCCCGGTTAACCAACTTGCTGACGAACCTCATGACATGGTGCTTTGCCACCGTGGACTTGGGGCCAGAGCGAAGCAGGCTGTGCCCAATTCGGTGGTGGTCTTCTTTGACATGTTCCTAGGTGATTTCAAAATCGCCCAACTTGTATCAGACCTCTCCGAAGGTGCTGAGATCGTTGGCGACTGAACTAATCACCGAAGCCGGAATCGTGATTGGTGCTACTGCCTCCTCTTCGGAGGAGGCAGTAGCTCAATGCGGCGAGCTCTTAGTCGGACTCGGTGCAATAAGACAAGAGTACGCAGATGCCATGTGGGAGCGAGAGCAAATTTTCCCATCTGCAATCGGTGCCGGATTCGCAATACCGCATGGGACCGACGAATCTCGCAAATACGTAATGAAAGATCAACTCGTGTTCCTTCAGCTTGCTAAGCCTCTGGCTTGGGGAGATGAGGAAGTTCGCTGTGTCCTTGGAATCGCCTCAAGAGGCGACGCTCATGTTGAGATACTGGGTCAGCTCGCAGAGCTACTTCAAGAACCAGGGAATCTCGAGCTTTTATATAGCTCGGGCTCCAAAGAAGAAATCCTGAGGCTTATAACTTCAGGCGCACGGCTCTAAAGCTGTTTAGTTTGGAAGGGGGCACACAGTGAAAGCGGTTCACTTTGGTGCTGGCAATATCGGCCGCGGCTTCATCGGAGCCGTCCTCCAAGATTCTGGCTACCATGTCGTCTTCGCGGACGTCAGTGCTGAAGTGATTGAATCCCTAAATGCCGCCGGCCACTATCGAGTGGTTGAAATTGGCGAAGGTGGAGTCACTCGCGATTACAAAAACTTCACAGCATTGAACTCAATGCTCGAACCGGAAAAACTCAAGCGAGAACTTTCACAAGCGGACCTCATTACAACTTCGGTCGGCGCAAACATCCTGCCCAGGATTGCGCCGGCAATTGCCGAAGCCATCTTGAGCCGCAAGGAAGGTGCTCCTGTTGTGGTAATGGCTTGCGAGAATGCAGTGAATGCCAGCGATTTGCTAGCGGAAGAAATCGTGAAATACGGAGTCGACCCAGCTCAAGTTGTTTACTGCAACACAGCGGTTGACCGAATCGTCCCAATGCAGGATGCCAAGCTTTGCCCAGACGTCGAAGTCGAAGTCTTTTCAGAGTGGGTGATTGAAGACAAAAACCTGAAGACTTCGCTCCACATCCCAGCGGCTAAATTTGTTCAAGACCTCGAACCCTTCATTGAGCGCAAGCTCTACACGGTGAACACCGGACACTGCGCCATCGCTTACCTTGGCCAGAAAGCAGGTCAGTTGACAATCTCGACTGCACTTCTTGACCCAGATATCGAGCGCGAGGTTGCTGCGGTGCTCGAGGAAACTTCCATAGCTTTGGTTATCAAGCACGGCCTTAGTCAATTAGAGCAGCAGGATTACGTGCAAAAGACCCTCAAACGCCTTCGCAATCCTCTGTTGGACGATCTCATAATCCGAGTTGGCAGGGACCCGATTCGAAAAATCTCGAGAACAGAGCGAATCATTGGTCCAGCGCTAATTCTCGCCGAATCAGGCCAAGAGCCTAAGGCTTTGATGGGTGTTCTCGAAGCCGCTTTGGAGTTCGAAATTCCGGATGATAAGACCAATCTTGATCTGCAGAACCATTTGCAATCCCTGAGCACGGAAGACTTTGTAACGCTTTACATGGGCCTTAGCCCAAGCGATGCCATCTGGCCCTATGCGCTGCAGGCAGCCGAGACCGCCAAGCACAGACAGCGGGTTTAGCCCCCCAGCCTTCTTTTGGCAGACTAGGTCAATTAGGCTGGAAACCCCAAGATTAAATTGACCAGTGTGATAATCCAGTACCCAGATGAACTTCCGGTTTCGCTACTGCGCGAGGAAATTCTCGTCGCCATCCAGCAACATCAGGTAGTGGTCATCGCCGGTGCTACCGGTTCGGGAAAGACCACTCAGATTCCCAAGATGTGCCTGGAGCTGGGGCGAAAAGCCATCGCTCACACCCAGCCGCGCCGAATTGCCGCCAGATCGGTT
>JACCEB011337645.1_pt1 | contig 17860 bp, 14 predicted proteins | sample 7454761 | NCBI WGS metagenome assembly JACCEB01 (sample SAMN15323454, study PRJNA562643) | freshwater metagenome | isolation source: river surface water | place: USA:Blue River Watershed | collected 2017-08-18 | reverse complement strand
TTATTGGTGTAGTAGTTTTTCTCAGCTTCTAGAACATTCTTAATCAGTTCCTCCTGCTTTTCTTCACGGGCTGCACCAATAAGGTGTTTGTACATAAAGCGATTTTCCGCTAAGTTGGCTAGGTTTCTTTTAGCACTATCTAACCTTCTTTGTGACTCAATAATTTTTTTATAATCATCATAAGGTAGCTTCTCGTTAGCTGCATTTATCTTTATATTTAGATCCTCGTTTTTATCTATCAGTGTTTCCTGTTGTTTTAACAACTTCTCATAATCCTCACCTTCGTAAACACCAGACATATTTGCAGATAATAGCTTTTCGTTAACCTCATCCAACTCCATGTCTACTTTTTCTAGTTCTTTACTAGCTCTATCCCCTTCTTCAAGATAATATGAGTCAGGCTTTTGTTGTAATTGTCGTAAATACTTATCAGCTAACATTTCCCCTAACAGTTTCACAGATTCAAAGTCATCTAAACGTATTTGTATTTCCGGTTCTGGTTCTATAACCAAAGCAGGTATCGGCTCAGGTTCTATAACTGTGATAGGTTCAGGTGCTTTTGAGACTACACTGGAAATCTCTTTTACCTTGTTATTAATATCTAACCATTCCGCATAGGTTTTCGCTTGTCCATCAATGGGGTTTTTACAATCCTTACTAAGACCTCTACAGGCTTTCCCACAAGGATAAGATTTAGAAGGATCGCAGGTTATAACACGACCGCCCTTTTGAGTTAATTTTGTTCCTGCCTTTGGGATCTTAGCTGTTGCGAAGTCTAAACTAGCTAAACTCTCTAAGTTGTAATCCTCAGAAAAACTTGAGTACCCTTTGAGGGTTATGTGATTCTCTAAGTTATGAAATAGTGTGGATATGCTCATTTTATTCTATCCTTTACTTGTAGAATATATTTTCCTATGTTGTCTAACTGTGTCTGATTCTTAGTGGAAATAAAATCAATAAATCTTTGTTTTAAAACCTCTATACTTCCTTTGGTCTCCAGTTTATAATCGTCAAGAAGTTCTCTTAGTTGCTTACTGGATAAGATACCTATTTGATCTGCTATATCTGTCTTAGTTGGTTCTGGCGTTTTTACTGGTGTAATCTCTATTTTAGAAAATAATAGTGAGCATTGACATTCTATACGACATTCGCATTTAGTTTTTGGTAGTATAACATCTTCTAGTCTGACAGCACCTAAAGCCGCATAGTTAATGCAGTCTTGGCAATGTTCTGATTCGGCTAAAACGCGAGTTGCTGCATTAAGTCCACTGTTTCTAGCCGCAGTTACTTCACCAGCAAAGAAACTGATTTTAGAGGCGAGTGCATACATTCTCGTACGGTTTTTAAATTGCGCGGGTGAGACTTTACCCAGTGTTAGGTCAGTAGCGAAATTTTGTAAATATTCATACTGGCTAACTAATTTCTCTGAAATAACTTTAAAATCATTTTCAATTATTTGAGAATCACCACCGACACCTAATAGAAACTGCTGGGTATGGAGTATTTTAAGTTTATTGGCAAACTGTTCTTGCCACTGTTTTAGGTTAATTTCTTGAGATAATAAGGAATTACCAAGATTGTGTAATTCTTGTGTTACTTGGGATATTCGGAGCGTAGTAAGATCCGCGATTGTCTTACGAGATAGAAACCTACCAGTAGAGCGATCACGGTAACGTCTTACAGATGACTCCCATTTATAGGTTGTCATTATTTATTATCTTCAGTCATTGTCTTATTAGCTTTCGCAGTTTTAGTTTTTATTACCTTAGATTTAGACACTAAAGGTGGGTTTTCTGCTTCAAGCTCATAGATTTCTTCTAGTAAGGTATTAGCAGTTTTATTTTGTTCTTTCATTTCTAGTTCTTCCTAATTTGTTTAACAATTGATCTGCTTTTTCTGGAGATAATGTCATATTTTCATCATCTTCATTTTGTACAAAACCTAGTTTTTCATAAAAGCCAACAGCCCTTGGTAAAGCTTCTAAAGTTATTTTACCACCATACCCTTTCTTCTTACTAAGCTCTATCAATCCGAGTATTGCCTCTGTACCTGCACCTTTAGTGGTTCTAGGATCATCGCCTGATATATTCCAAGGGGCAGTAACCAAGTAATCTATGTATATACCATCTTTATCTGCATCATTATAGGCCACCATAGCTTGAGTATTACCTTTAGAGTCTTTTAACTCTTTTATTGCTAAATCACCAACATCTTCTTTACCTGCAAACATATCCACCATATCCCTCATCTCAGTTAATATGTACTGACCGTCCTCCAAATTGGTTCTGATTTTGTGATCACCTCTATGCTTGATTTGTAAATCAACCGAGGCATCAGATAAGCTTTTAAGACTATTCTTTAAGGAGTCCCAATCATTGACTGAGTCTGTAAACTTAGAAGTCTGCTCAATGTTTTTACTTTGTGCAGACGCTTCCTTTTTACTTTTAGGCATTTTAGTTTCTTGGACAACAGTTTTTTCAGTATCACCAAATCTTTCCTCTGGAGACTTAGGATATTTAGACTTTATCAGGTCTTTTGATTTGTTTTCATTACTGTTGACGGCTAAGTAAGTTTTAGTCTCACCAAAAGGATCTTTAACACCATTTTGTAACTCCTCTTTTGTGGGGCTTTTTTGTTCTCCTAGTCCAAGATCCTTCTTGTCAATATAATCAAAAATCATAGTATCAAATTCTTCTTTTGATATCCTATCACCTAATGATTTTCTGATTTTTTCTAAAGGAACAATACCACCCATTATAAACTCATTATTCAATCTATTTGATGCTTCTTCTACAGCGTCATCAAATTCTTTTTGGTTTTTAATTTTAGGGGCGTTTGCTAAAGCACCAGCAGTTCCTAATTCACTTAATGGTTTCTTGTCTTTTAGTGCTTCATTAACTCTATCTTTAGTGTCTGCTACTCGTTTACTTAACGATTCTTTGTTAAGTGCTTCACCTAAACGGGCATAAGTGCGAGTACCATTTAACTCTGTATGCACAGAATCAGCTATTTTATCCCTTGCGCTGTCCTCTACACTTCCTCCCTGTAATAGTAATAAATCATTACCTTGCATATTCAACATATAGTTGTTGAATTTGTCCCTAGGTACTGTCTCACCTAATTCTCTTCTTAGCTGATAGATAGGAACTAAACCGTTATACTTGGCACTTAATTCAGCAAATTTATTAAGAACAGCATCTTCAAAATCTTTCTCATCATCTAGTGGGTATTTTTTAGATACGGGTTTCGTTTCTTCTGCTTTCTGTTGTGTTTTTGGTTGTTCCTGTTTAGTTTCTTGTACTTTACTTTCTTGTTTCACCTCTTCTTTAATTTTTTCTTCTTTAGTAGCTTCTTTTTCCTGTTTATCTTTAATAGCTTGTGCCGTTTTCTTTACCTGCTCTATCTTATCTAAATCAGCTTTCTTAGTTTCTACTGGTTTTCTAGTTTCTACAGGCTCTAATGCTTGTTTAGTCTCTTGTCTTGGTTGTGTAGCAGTAGCATTCTTAGGTTGCTTTGTCGGTTTAGTCGCTTTTTTTTGTACCTGTTCAACACTACCTTTAGCCGCTTTTGGTGCTTTTGCAGCTTTAGCTAAGACCTGTGCAACACTGCCAGTCACCTCTCTAGGTGGTTTACTCCTACATTTTGTAGGTTTACCGTTGGTTTGTTTTAAAGGCACACAACCATTACCACAAGACATACCTTTAACACATTTCTTCTCCTTAGCTACAGTAGCAAAATCAACTTCTGTAAAATTCATTGCATCAGGATCTTCAGGTTCATAGGTTATTTCATTTTCTGTTATCTCAAACTTAAAGCGTTTAGTCAGCCCGGATGCTACACGATCAAGAAAAATACCTGTTACTTTACCATCCTCTGCTACAACATTTTCTAAACCAGTAATACCATCTTTGTAGACCGATTCTAAAATCTGTTTAACTTGGAGTCCTGTTTCTTCAAACTCCAAAGAATAAAGTGCTTCTAAGCTCTCACTAAATTCATACTCTAAATTATGGTATTCTGCTAAATTGCTAAACAACTGTAGTATCGTCACTTTCTAATTCTCCTGTAGTTAATAAATCTTCATATTGACTTACGTTTTCTTCCCAGTCTTTAACAGCATCTTGTACTGTTTCATTATCAACTATAGCTATTTCCTCTATTTCATCTTTACTCAGTATATCGCCTTGTATCTGAATTGGTGTACTAAATTCTACTATTTTAGCTGCTAATTCATCTACTTTCTGGACTAGGCTATTAACTGTATCTTGTAGATTATTTTCAGAAAAATTAGAAGTTTTAACAGAATCTCGTAAGCTACCAATCTCTGTAGTTACTTCCTGATGTAAGTTTGCTACTACTGCCGATAATTCAGAATAATCCAGAATAGTCAGCTTATTACTCAGAAGTTCTTTGATTTGCTGTACTTCGGTTTTGAGTTCTGAGTAGATCCCGTTACCATCATCAACGCTTGATCTTAGTTCAGTTGAGAGGTTATCTAACTTTTCCTCAAAGCTGGTAAACCTTTCAGTAATACTCTCCTGTACTTCTGAATAGTCCCTAGACTTTTTATATTTGGCTAGTTCTGATACAAAAACCTCTTCAATCCCACCAAAATAGTCCTGTGGCATTTCCCGTAAATACGCCTGTTTAGCTGTTTCCATATCAGGAAAACCACACATATATTTAGGTTCATCAAAATCACCATCTTCCGGTGATAGTTGAGAGACTTTGAATAACCTATTACTAGGATTACCACCATTAAAAAATTCAGGACAGAGGTAAGCATCGGGGGCTTCTCCTGTGTTATCCCTGTATCCCCTAATGTGACCATAACCGCAGCGTAATTTTCGGCTGTTTCTTCTGCCGGGAAATCTAACCTCACCTGGTTTATATTCACAACCAATTTCTAAACCGTTCCACTTGATCACTTTGTGAATGATAGAACCGAAATCCAAAGAGTCGCTTTGCATATTTTCTGAATTATCTACTGAATTATCTACTGCTTTAATCTGTCGCCAAATTCTGTTAAAAAATGATTCACCATCATCACCAAACCAGGCTACACGGGCGACATACCAGGGCGCAGGATTATTTGGGTTAGTATCTCCTGTGTTTTTGGTTTTTTTGTAATAATTATGTCGTTGGAAAAACTTGTAGCCTTTTTTAGCTTTTTCTAATGATAGTGGTTTACCTTGGGCTACTAAGTTCACCCATCTGATTGTTTCGCTTTCCATTCCATCACCCGCAAAACCCTGTTTGATGTACTCTTGCGCTTGTTTTGCAGCTTTTATCATGCCTTTGGTTGGTGTTAAATCAATATGATCATACTTCCCACCAAAATCAAAAGAATAGGCTATTACAGGCTCATCTAGTTCAATTTCTCTGATTATCCTAACTTCTGATGCGAGTTTCAAAACCTGAGATCCGTTAGGTTGTGAAATCAATAGAGCCGGGTTTTCTTCTGTACCATTGCGGGTAATATCACTTTCTCCAAGTTTGAGTGTAATTGGTTCTGAATAGATACGGGTCACTTTACCTGAACCAAGACCCTTACCATATTTCCATTGAACAGCATCCCCTTTTTCGGGAATAACTATATTTTCAGTGAATTCTGGTGATTGTTGTCTAGTTAGGAGATCATATACAGTCGCTTCAAAAGCACCATCTAATTCAGCTTCATCATAGCTAGAATAGTCGGTGTCAGGGTCAAACTTTTGAACTATCAATAGCTTAAAATTGTTCTGCATGGTGTTTTAAAGTTTTTAAAATATTCTATGTTTTCCCGTGACCAGGTAAATTCTGAGAAATCACGTCTACCCGGTTTTTCAATTATTACAAGACGTGTATTAACTCCAGTAGGATTATCACTAGTTTTAAAACTACCTTCTGGTAATTTCTCAGAAGTACCTCCTCGACTGTTTAACCAGTCTCTAAATTCGACTGATTTAGAGTCACTCCTGAAAAAACCACCTTCTCCCATAATTGCTACTATCTTACCACCGGGTTCTAGTAGATCATAAGCGTGGCGAACATGATCCATATCTTGACCACGTTCAAAAGGCGGATTCATAATGATGCGATCATATCTGACACCCTTTAGTTCTAAGAAATCTTCTTGTTTTGGGTCATAACCCTTGGCTTTTAATAGATTAGCCAGTTTACTATTTACCTCAATCGTATCTATTTTAGTGTCTGCACCATATTTACTTAATACAGCATCAGCTAGACTCCCTTTACCCGCGCTTGGTTCTAATACTTTTTGACCGGGCTTGACATCTAATTTATCAACCATATCAAAAGCTAATGTATCAGGAGTTGGGAAGTAACCCTCAATTTTAACTCCTACCAAATCACGTTCTAATTTTTTGATAGGATCTGCATTTTGTTTAGTACCCCGATAGCCTAGATATTCTCTTAAAGAAGTTCTTAATTCTTCAGGAGTTGTAATACCTGTACGTCTGATTCTGTCATAACCTTGCAATTCTGCTTTAGCCTCTTTCATATCCCAATCTTTAGGAATATGGCGATCAGCTTTGCTTAGGAAAGTGCGTAAATCTTCTATATCCTGCTCACTTTCAAACTTAACCCCATACTCACCTCTACTATTAAAATTTTCTAATTTTTTAGCCATTTTCTGAGCAAGTAATTTTAAACCAGGCTTATCTTTAACTTGCTTGATAATATCTCTCATTGACCCTACTCGGACTTGAGGGTATGGAAATTTAGCCCTAGTAACAGCTTCATCTGTAATAGGACTTTCTGCTATTTGCTTATAGCTTTGATACTGCTGATATTTGTTAGTTTCATTTGACTTATCCCTAGCATAATCATAATGACCCTGTTTGAGAATTGATTCCAATTGCTCAACTTGTGCTTTTGAATTGATGCCACCTAGATATTTGGCTTTACCATTAGTGATCGCATCAGATATATTCTGCATTGTATCTGCAATAAATAAATCACGCCTTGCGTCATCTTCTGCGGAAGCTGCCATTCTTGCCCGACGGTTTGTATTAGCTAATCTGTCTCTATTCAGTCTCTCATTCGCGTCCTCTCTAAGTGAGTCAGCTACGGCTCTTAGTCTTTCAGATCCTTTGGTTTCCTTATCTTGTAGATTTTCCGAACCCTTACTTAACTCATCTAAAGACATAAATTCTTTAGCCTTATCAGGGTCTTTAAACTGGAAACCAGGAATTGCACCACCCTTGTTATATGAGGAGTAGTAACCACCGAGTTTCTTAGCTCGCTCATTTAATTTGTTATAAGTCTCTTTATCAACTCTTTCATCCAAACTAACAACGTGAAGATCCTCACCCGTTTTAGTATGCTTAGTCTGTCTAGCAGACATTTTAATACCTTCATTTTGGATAGCTTCAATTTTACTTTTTTGTTCTATCTCTGACTTCCTTTGACTCGCATTTTTTTGAGCTACTAACTCATCATAGAGTTTCTGTTGTTCAGGTGTTAAAGTCTTATCTTTAGCATACTGTTTTTTAGTCTCAAAATCTTCTAAAGTTTGCGGGTTTTTAATAGCTTCAGATATCTTGGCAATCCTCTCTATCCTTTCTTTCTGGGTTGCTTTGAAGGCTGCTGAATTTGCGTCAATTTTATCCTGTGTCCACTCATTAACACCTTTCTCTAGAGCAGCTTCTTTAGATCCTTTATCAAAAGGATTGTAAGCTAACGAACCTGGAACAAAATTAGTTTCAATATCATTCAGGACTCGCTTAACAATGTCTGCTTTTTTGTCATCACTTCTGATGTACATACTAGATATCATTTTGCTGAGTTCTGCCTTTGTTTTACTATTAAGTTCAGCTTCGATAGTAGATTTACTGTCCTTGAATCGTTCCCAGTTAATTTTTATATGTTCTGGTGTAACCTTACCCTCTAACACAGACCTATAAAAATCCTTGGACTCTTGAAGGCTAAACGGTTGGTTTTTATCTGGTAACGGTATGTATTTATCATCGAGTGGTTTAGGTTCTTCTTTAGGTAATACTTTTGTAGGCTCAACACCTTTACCATCGTCAACCACCTTTAAATCAGGTTTCTTGGTGTCTGTTTGTTCCTGTGGTTTTTTAATGGGTTCAACTACTTTTGAATCTGGTTTTTTAGCAGTTTGTCTTTTGGCTAATTCTTGATCAATCTTACCTCTTGAATACTGTAAATTACTATCTAGATATGCGTTTTTAGGAACAAACCCTCTATCAGATTGTTTATAAAAACCTTGATCATATAGAAACTTGAACTCTTCATTAACACTAGATAATCCATCACCTAGATTTTTAACATAGGTTTCAGTTTTGCCTTTAACATCAAAATAAGCATCAATTCTCTTTTTAGCTTCTGCTAATTGTTCATCACTTGCTTTTTCTATATCACCATCATTAGTAAACTTTTGGACTACATCAGCTAACTTTCTAGGAGTTATTTCTGTCTTCTTATAGGCATTATCGAGTACACCTGAGATCACCCTTTCATGGAAATATTCATTGTTTATCTGGTATTGCTTGCCTCTAACACCATTATCAAAAATCTCCTGTACTTTACCTAATCCTGGTATACTATCGCCTGCTTTAACATCAGCAATGTTGTAAGATTTTAGTTTAGTAGTTTTAGTCGTTTCTGGTTTCTTCTCATCCTCTTTGATCTTCCCTTCTTTCTTGCCTTGCAACTCTAAAAACTTAGCATAATTCTTAGCTTGACCCTCAATAGGATTATTACAATCCTTACTCTGACTTCTACAAACAGCACCACAGGGATAAGTTTTAGCAGGATCGCAAGTGATTACCCTACCACCTTTTTGAGTAATCTTAGTCCCTACTTTCGGTGTTTTAGTAACTGCAAAATCCCACACACCATCAAAGTTTAGTAAAATACTATAATACTTTAGATGTGATTCATTAAAATCGTGTTTGGTTTGTTCTATGAACGTTAATGACATATTTTATCTCCTATACTTTATTTATTTTAACCAAATTTTTCAGCTTTCAACGTTATTTGGTAGTGCTTTATAATCTAATTCTGGTAATGAACCGACTAGCCTAAATTCTTTTTTGTCTTAGAGTAATTATTTTAAAGTCACTGAGCATTTAGAAATCTTCTAAATGCTCAGTGCCTAACAGATTGCCAGTCAAAAAACTTACCTATTAAAACTATTTCTGATTAAATCAGAGAACTTTGTCTTACTGCTATCTAAATCTATTGGCTCGAACGTATGTGCTACTAATGATGTAAAAGGCACAGCGATTAAATTATTAGTATTCCTGTTTTCCATTCTACACACTAGGGGTTCACCATACTCTATGCCGACAAAGAGAAGTTTATCTTTTCCTCCAATTGTCCCCACAATATCCCACTGATTTTCTTCAAAAAATGTAGCGTCTTTATAACTTGATTTGTTAGCGACTTTCATAATTCACCTATTTATTCATCATTGTATTTTATCAATTTGCCGCCAACAAAAACCTTAATACCTTTAGTCTTTGTGATATTTAGAAGCTTTTCGGATGGAAAATGGTTTTTGTCATTTGGTAAATAGATACTATCAACGTCATCAAATGACGTACCCCCATATATTTGCGTTTCGACATAAGAAAAACCACTAGGTGCTGACGCTTTTGCTAAATCATGGATAGTCCTTGCCGCAGTCACCGAAGTAGCTACTTCTTTAATTTTCTCATCTATGTCACTTTCTGACATAGTGGAACTCTTATTAAAATACGTCCAAGGTATCATTGATGAAATATCAGGAGGTGGTGTGGTTTTATTATCAGGATCACCTTCGTAGGTTTTAAGCTTAGATGAATACCCAGACTTGAAAGAATCTGCACCTGTAAAACTGGCTCTCGCTTTAGTCTCTTTCTTGAGTTTTACAGCTATAGCTCCATAGCTTGCGCCAACATCATCATGCTCCACGCCACTAATATTGTTAGTACCTAAATACCCATAGATAGGGCGATCATTAGGATCTATATTTCTGGGATAACCTAAAGTAGTATCTTCAACAGATTCTCTAGTTCTCAGGTAATCGTCCGCTCCTGAGTCACTTTTCATTCCAGGTCTTGTTCCGATTTGATGAGCATTCCTGAAGCCACCGTCTGCTATCAATTCAAGTACCTGGTTACTTGGTATTCTTATAAAAATATCAGTCTCAGGATCATTTAGTATTCTCTTGACGTTTCTTTCTGCCTTCTCAACTAATTCGCTACCAATGGATGAAACCACTCTTTTTCTAAGTCTTTCTTTAGTTGCTTTCAAATTCTTTTGTGCGTCATTAAAACTCTCATCAGCTACCTTCTCGCGTATAATGCCATCATAATTTATATTAGGCTTTTTCGATTCTAAACGCTTTCTTTTTAATTTTTCGGGTGATGCTAAGGTACTATAGTCAACTAGTTCTGCATTAAGAGATGCTAATCGGTCTTTAAAAAGTTCCTTATCTTTTTCCATCAGAGCAATAAACTCAGCTAGGGATTTATCCACGGATACATGGGAAAATTTTATCCCAAAACCTACATCTAGCGTATCTTTTTCATCAATAGCAGAATCCGAGGGTTTGGGTTGCAGACGTACTGTAGGGATGTTAGACAGTATCTTATCTATTTTCTTAACAGTGTACTTATCCGCTAGTGCTTCTCTTATTTTTGCTATCGGTATTAAATTATCAAATTTACCTTCTATGTCTAGTTTTGAAATTACGTTTAATATCTCATCCTTCTCATCCTGCTCAATTTCTTTCTTAGTCTTTTTAGCCACGACTTCACTTTTGGTCAGCTTATCTGTTCTTTTAGTGGTTAAAACAGCTTTGGAAGTTGCACTTTTTGTCTTTTTAGTTTTAGTTGCCTCACCTACTATTGCTTCCGTTTCCTTTTTTTCCGTATCTATAGGTTTCTTCTCATCCCCTTTAATCTTCCCTTCTTTCTTCCCTTGCAGTTTTAGGAACTCCACATACGTCTTAGCTTGACCCTCAATGGGATTATTACAATCCTTACTCTGACTTCTACAAACAGCACCACAGGGATAAGTTTTAGCTGGATCACAAGTAATTACCCTACCACCCTTTTGAGTTATTTTCTGTCCTACTTTCGGTGTTTTAGTAACTGCAAAGTTTAAGATAGTGTCAAAAGCCAGATTCTCTTGAAAAGAAACTAGTATACTGGTCTTTTCTAATTCCTTTAACTCGATAATGCCTTGACTTAGGACTGAGTTATCAGCAGTAGCTAAAGAATTTGAATCAATTATGTACTCTTGTAAGTTTTGAAACAGCGTGGCCAACATATTTTATCTCCTATACTTTACTTATTTTAACCAAATCTTTCAGCTTTCAACGTTATTTGGTAGTGCTTTATAATCTAATTCTGGTAATGAACCGACTAGCCTAAATCCTTTTAACTGGGTTATTGCAGCTATTAGATCAAGATTTGTCATAGCTTCCGGGGACACAATATGACCATAATGTCCATAGCAGTTTGATAATTCCTCAAATAGTGCGTCTTTAATAGTACCCAATAAATAATCAGTCCCTTCGGGATCTTCAGGATTACCACCGTTGGTATAACTGACAGAAATATCCAATAATTTATCCGGCTCATCATTTGATGTTTCTAATACAATTTCATCGGATTCATATTCCAAAATAATTAACATTGTTTTCAGTTCCTACTTATTTTGTTGACTTAAAATGCCTAAGATAAAGTTGAAGTGATCAGGATCTTCTTTTCTTAATCTTGCTAATGATTTAGCGTCTGCAAAATGCTCTACTCCCATAGAGATGACTTCTGTTGTACCTTTCTGATATATTTTACCAACATAAGGACTAATAAATTTATCAGGTAACGCTACTTCGTCATCTTTATAATTTTGATTACCCGTCAATTCCTTTAACTTTACTGGATTCTGTGATGAGGACTTCATCCTAATAAAATCACCAGCCGCTTTTTTAATAGCTGGATTGGAATACTCTATGTGATGAGCTACTTCATGAAAAATCTGCCTTCTTTGGTGATCTGTACTTTATAATGCTCTTCCAACACTTGTTTTAGTTTTAAACCATTCTCGCTAAAACTTGCGTGGAGTAAATTATCTATTAAATCCCCTACGTTTTCAGAAAAGTTGATAGTTCCGCTAATTTGACTCAGATTATCGAATAACCTAGCTAATATACTTATAGTCATAGTTCCCTCATTTATTCTTAGTGATCTTTGCTAATCTTTTTTGAAAAGCCTTAAATTTACGCAATTCATAGTCTAATTTTTCTTCAGCAAATCCAACATCAAAAGCACCGCTTTCTTGTTGCTGTTTAGCCATTTCTGCCTCTAATGCTGCACTATCTTCATAGAAGTCTCCATAAATCTCTTTAATGGCTTCTGCTTTGATTTTGTAACCTATTTGATTTAATTGACTATCTCTACTGACTCTAGCGTTCAGATCCTCAGAATCTTGTAATTCTGGGAAGTTACGCCAAATCATTGGTGGTTTAGCACCGGGTACGTTTAATTCAGTTATCCACCCTGATAATTCTCTTAATGGCGCTGTGGAAATGCGATCGCTGTCATATTTTGCCAGATATATGGTGCTACCGTCTTGATGAGTTTGAGCAGCCGCACGACTACCCGCACCTTGAGGTAACTCTAAAGAGAGTGTTTCCCCTAAAACCATCTTGGACATTTCAGAGTTACACCAATCAATTGCACCCTGGTAAACGTCTGTAGTGCTACTTCGTTGGGCTTCTAGGAAATTAGCTTCCCACCCTGGTGGTAATGTACCATAACCACCCTTGACGATACTAGAGAGGATTCTATTAAACTCTTCACGTTGCGCTAATGTTGATTTTTCGCTACCTTTACCAATGAGAGTAGGTTGGGCGTATTTGTCTAAATAGATTAGTCTTTGTTTGATTAATTCCTTTTTAAATACGACGGCTAACCAATAAAGAACTCTACCTAAACCTATTCCCCAAGGGTTATCGTTACGCCGTCCATAGCTATGACAAATGATGCGTTTTGCCGGAACTGTTGTCCCTTCAAACATATTTCCTTGGCTTAATACTCTGATTTCATAACCAAGGTAATAGCCAATATCCTCTTTTGTCTCACTTGGTAATCGGAATTTGAAACGGTGGTTCGGTTTAGGTGTCGCACTTTCTATATATGTGGTCTTACCGTCAATATTCCACTTTAGTTCTATGAATGCGTTACCCTTTAGCAACGGGTAGGAATTAAGGTCAGAACAAAACTGATCAAAGTCAAACACGCCACTAGATGTACCCCTAACACTAGCATTCAGCACGTCTTTAACTATGTCCGCAGCTTTTTTATCTAATTTATCCTGCGATGCTGGTTCTACCTTCCACTCTCGACAGGTGACATTCCGATCTCTTGTTTCTAATAGAGCCTTGGCATGAGCATCTTTTAAAACTAAATCATATTCATCGGCATTACCACCTAACTGATACATTAATGTATCGTCAGGTGTGGCTATCATTCCGCCTAAATTAAACAGGTAATATCTCGGATCTGATTCAGCAGATGCTATGTCATCGGTTAGTTTTGCTGATAAAGCCATATTATTTTTAAAATAAGCTAAAATATATCAATATCTTAGCTTATCTTAGGGTATAATGTAAAACTACTTATATAAAATATAATTTTGATTACGCCTCTAGTTTAATAAGAATTAAATCTAGATACTATAGCCTTAAAAACAGCAATATCTTTATCTAAGGCTTCTCCAAACTTTTGACGTAATGTTTTAGGAGCTAAGTTATTTTTAGTGAAACCAGATTCTAAATTACCCGGATCAATAGTGTTATTGAATAAGCATTGTGATTTGTACTTATGTCTGTAACCTCTTGTTAGTGCTAGTTTAGCCCTGGTATATAGTCTTCTACTCTTACCATCGCATACACTAAATATCCTGTCTATCTCTGTCCAGGTTAGTGAAAATGGTGAAGTATCACGCATCCAAATTATTAAAGATTCTCGATGACTCAATATGTGGGATTTGACAACTACAATCTGAGGTAATAAGTTTTTAATCCTCTCAATCTTATGTTTCTGTATTTTCTGTTTCATAAAAACAAACTCTTTTAAGTTAATTAAGTGTTCATAATTTAATTAAAATACTTGGTAAAATTGTAGCACGGATTTTATTTTGAGTCCGTGCTGTGTTTGAGTTATGCTTTCAGTTGCCGACGTTCTGAGATCGTCTTGTAGCGTTCAATATTCTCCCGTGACCAGGTGAAGTTTTGAGAAGGACGTTCTGAAAATTCAGGATCGTTGGGATCTTTATCCTCTACGGGTTTATCGGATAACCCACGTTTTCTAATCTCATCAGCAGTAATGGCTTTAGCCATACGACTTCCATCAGATGACTCATAGAACTTACCATCAGGTGTTTTTATGTAGGCTGTAGTCCCTATTTCCCGATTAGTCTCTAAACTTTGTAGACCCTGTTTAAATTGGGCATCTTTGTCTTTTTTCAGTAGTCTAGCCTTATCTCCAGTAATGTAACCTAAGTCTTTAGAACGAATAACTCGTTTGGAATTGAAAGATGAACCATCTTTACCAATGTAGATCACTTGATGGTTTTTAGAGGGTGTATTAAGAAAGTCATCTAATTCTTGAGATTCGTTATCTTTCGTAAGCTCTGTGATTCTGCCCTTACTACCGTAGGTTTCTAGTGCAGGTTTATCTTCTTTAGCTGTTCGACTTTTATTGGTGGCTGACTTCCCTGTATTAATCGGATCACCAGCCAGATTAGTTTTGTCAAGTGTCTCACTTTTTGGCTCTTCTTTTGGCTTCTGATTTCTAGGATTATTTGGATTTTCTATTGATTCAGCACCCAAATCTCTAGCATCAATCAGCAGGTTATTTCGCTTTGCTATTAGATCGTTGATCTGGGGATCGAACCTTCTAGCGTCATCTTCTAATTTATAAATTTGTGCGCGCACTTTGGGGTCGTTCATACTACGACCGTCACCACCGACGGCATCAAGACCTTTATTATATCGCCTTGTTGCGGATCTACCATACCTCCTAGCTTTAGCATCTCTGATTTTGTTAGCCTCGTTTAACAAGTCATTCTTCTGTGCTTGGAGACTATCAATCTGGGACTCTATCTGCTTTTGCTCTTTACGGATACCTCGTACTTTTTCAGCACGAATATCAAAAGAATTGTCCTCAATAGACTCCCAAGCTTTTTGGTATAATCTACCGTCACCACTCTTCAGGTCAGCGAATTCTTGTTCTGTTGGTGTATACCCAAACTTTTTAATTCGTTCTAAAGTGGAAGGCAGTCCGTCCTTAGCTTGCTTGTCCCTCGGAATACCTAGCTCATAGTAATCTTCCTCCTGCTGTGCTGCACTACGGGGTTCTAGTTTTTCTACCCTTGTTGTACCAACAGCACCATCACGATCATCTTTCCTCTGTTTAGTCGTGCTTATAGGGTCTTTAACTTGCTTTTCTGCTACGGCTTTTCCTTTCCTACGTGCGTCTAAATCTGAAGAATCATCTACGAGTTTAGATGGCTTCTTAGGTTTAGATAGCGTTCCACCACCTATTACATTTTTTATATCTTGTATAGAATACTCCTTTAGGAATACCTCATTTGCGGGGATAACGCCATATTTGGACATTAATCTATCACGTTCACTGTTTTTCTTGCCCGTCCTGATGGAATCACCCCATTCTTTAAATTGTTGTTTCAGGTTTGGGTTCTGCTCCAGTAGATAACTCAGGTCTTCCTTACTGAGTTCCCGGCTTTCCAGGATTTTATCTGATTTAAGCTTATGTAACTGTTGAACTATGGAGTCTCTTAGCTGCTTATGTTTTTCTCTCTGAGAGTCATTAAACTTATCGTTTATAGTCCCAGTAATCGTCCTACCTGACATACCCGCGTCAAGATACTTACCTTTTTCATCTTGGACATCAATTCTGAGAACTCGATTACCTTTGTCGTCGGTATCCCAAGATACTGTTAGATCGTCAGGATTATCCAGGTATTTTCTATCTACCGAGAACGCCTTACTACCTACGTTAACAATGGCTTTATTGGTTAGTTTCTTATCTGAATCTGTGTTAAATCTAGGATTAGGATCGCCGAAAGCCTTAACCATTTGAGGTTTAAACATATCATCAATATATTTTTCTGCCTCTTCAGTTGTCATTAATGGTCTACTTGTGGGCTTATCATTGTCACCTTTGTATGTTTCCAAGTAATTGACATCTTTATCCTTCACATACTTAACCCTTGCTGTTGTACCATCAGGCTGATCAATGGTCATTTCCTCACCCTCTAAAAACCTTTTTCTGACCTCAGCAACGTTATATTTATTTGATGTTTTTGTATCCTTAATCTTCCCTTCTTTCTTGCTCTGCTGTTCTAAAAACCCCGCATAATTTTTAGCTTGACCCTCGATAGGATTCTTACAGTCTTTACTATGACTACGACAGGCATTACCACATGGGTAGGTTCTGCTAGGATCGCAGGTGATCACCCTACCACCTTTTTGAGTGATTTTAGTTCCTACTTTTGGGGATTTTGCAGCAAAGTCAACAGTATCATCAAAATCTAACAATTCCTGAAAGGATTGGACTAAGCAAATTTTCTCAGAACTTCTCAATTCCGCAATACTTTGATCGGGAATAATCACGTCTGCAATTTCAATACCCTGTTTACTTATAGCAAACTCTCTTAGATTCTGAAACAAATCCGTTAACATAGATCACTCCAAATAAAATACATTATAACAAATGTCAAAAAAAACAAAACATTTTAACCCATACTAAGTCGGTAATCTTCAAACATAAATATCCAAGGATTTTTTGTATAGTCACCATAGAGACTACTAACGACTGAGGGTTCTTGTTCTATACTTATTCTACCATAACGGATACTTGCATAACCGTCGGCATATAGAACAGGGTTAAGATTTGGACGGCAGAAATCTATTACTTTTATGGGTGTATGTGGGATAGATGTGTCAGCTATTTTAGACAGCATATCTATTATTTGAAAGATGAAATATTGTTGCTGTTTTACACCTGCTTTGAATTTTTGTCTAGTTGGGCTATTTCTGATTGCTGTACCATTATAGGTTGCCACATAACCTTTTTCCCCTATATTCTCATCTGTGGCTTCGTATTCAGGGAATAACCGCAGGTACACATAGTCAGAGGTATCACCGTAGGCTGTGGTGTTAGAGTCAAACATCCAAAGAAAATAGTGATTGGGGTTGTATTGCTGTACTAATGCTAGTGGTGTCCTGATTAATAACTGTTTAGCCACAAATGGACGTATGAGTTGAGATTGTGCTAATTGTATCTTGCTTAACAGGGTCATTGTAATTAAACCTTTACTTGTTACTTACTAGCTAATGTAAAAATCTGATACATTTCTGTTCTGATCTGTTCTGTGAATGTTGAAGCTGCTTTACCACTAGCAACATCTGTAGGACTAAAAGTATTATTGATATTGAATGTGAAATTACCACCAACATTAGGTGATAACTTACCGTCTCTATTAACAATAGTGTTCTGAGGAATATTACCAGTAAATTGTGTTTGTGGTATGGGTTGCGGACTTGCAACTTGCACAGGCTTTATAGGTAGATTATCTAACTTTAAACCTAATGCCTGTGCTAGAGTTTGTCTGATATCATTTAAACGACTTTGTTCCCTAGCCTCTGCTTTAGGATCTCTCACGCTACCGTCTTCATTAAATTTATTAAGTTCAAACTCTGTTTCCCTACGGATAAACCTAAGATTTCTACCAGTGTTCTCGTTTATTCTTAAAAACCCACCACTACCGTCGTCAGCAACGTCTTTTCTAGATCGAATGTCTCGACCTAACTGTT
>JACCEB010235492.1_pt1 | contig 17862 bp, 16 predicted proteins | sample 7454761 | NCBI WGS metagenome assembly JACCEB01 (sample SAMN15323454, study PRJNA562643) | freshwater metagenome | isolation source: river surface water | place: USA:Blue River Watershed | collected 2017-08-18 | reverse complement strand
CGCGCTTGGCTCTCGAGGGCCTGCATGGTCTGCATCTCCAGGTCGAGCGCTCGCTCCTTCTGGGGCGCCTCCCGCCAAAGGCTGAGGGCTGGCGCCAGCGCGATTCGCCAAATCAGCGTGCCTGCGACCAGGGCGATGGCCAGCGCGACCAGCACCTTTTGGCGTCTTGGCTGCGCCTCCCAGAGCAAAACCAGCTGCTGTCGCCAGGTCGTGGGTGTGGCGGCGTCTCGCTTGCCTGGGTTGCGTCCGGGCGCGCTCATGGCGTGCCCTCCGCGCGCAGCACCAGTGTCTCGCCATCCAGCGTGGCCCGGATGCCCTGGCTTTGCAGCGCCGGCGTCGCCGCTTGGAGCTGCGTGGTGGTCCAACCCAGTCCGCGTAGCCGCAGGCCCTGGTTGTCGTAGCGGATCTCGCTGGCGGGTCGGTCGCCGGCAAACGGCGCCAGCGCGCCCAGCAAGGTTTCGAGGTCGCCCGGTGCAGGTGCGCCGGTTGCCTGGCGAAGCGCGGCGACCTCGCGCGCCATTTGAAGGGGCGCGTCGATCACCACCTTCACCTGCGGGAAGTTACGGGTGAGGGTGTCCTGGATGGCGGCCCGCCGCGCCTCCAGCGCCTGCCGCTCGGCCCAGGCCCAGGCGTTGAGCCCGACCAGATGGGCCAGCAGTATCCCCAGGGCCGCCCAGCGCGCCGGCCGCCAGGTGGGCGATCGCAGCAGGCTGAAGGCCGCGGCCACGGCCTTCAAGAGCCGGGTCCGGCCAGAGCGCAGCAGGTCGAACTGCGCCAGGTCCCAGCGGGACTGGGACGCCTGCAGCCAGCGTTGGCCAGCGGGCTGCAGCACTGCGTGGCGCTGGAGCAGCGCTTCGGCCTGGGCACTGACCGCAGGCTCGGCAAGCAGCAGGGTGTCTTCGTCGAGCTGCGGGAGCAGCTCGAGCGCATGGGCCGTGAGCGGTAGGCGCACCAAGCCGCTCGCGCTGCGGGCGATGAGCCAGGGGTTGGCGTCAGCGTCCCCCGGTTCCGGCCCCTGGACCGCCAGCAGCAAGGGCGGCGACCCGGGCGCCACCTCGGGCACCAGCCGATGCGGCGCTTGCCCGGCGGCCTCCAGGACTTGCACGACAGACTTGATCCAGGCCCTGTCGCACACGGCCACCCAGGCCGACGCGCCCGCCCGGGCGCCGGGCTCTACCGCGAAATGCAGAGCCTCGGGATCGTCGAGCAGTTGCTCCTCGAGCAAGCCTTCGAGCGCCGCCCGCAGGCGTGGCGTACCCGCGGCGACACCGCGCGGCCAGTCGATCCGGTGCCAGGACAGGGCCTCTGCCGGCACCACACCGACCACCTCGCCGCCCGGACCGCCCGTCTGCGGCAGCAGGGACGCGGGTCCGCGGCCCGATGTGGCCAAGCTGCGGCCGTCAGGCGAGACGATGTAGGTGAATTCCAGCGCCCCCGAAACCGGGCCGGTAGGCAGCAGGACGAGGAGTGTGCTCATGAGTCAAAGTCATTGTAGGGATTGCACACGGTTTGGTTCCCTGGCTGGAGCATATGCCAAGGCCGATCCCCGGCGGCGCACTTGCGGCGCCTTTTCTGTGGTGGCGCAAGTGCGCGCTGGGCCGACCTCAGGACCCCGGTGCCGCCACCGCGCTCACCCGTTCGCGCCGCAAGGTCTGCACCCGCTGGCCGTCGCGCTGGACCAGGCTGCGCTCCTCCAACACCTGCTGATCCAGCCTGAGCTGGCCCCGCACCTCGAAAAAGCCGCTGCCGACGCTGGCCACGCCGTCCCCGGTCCGCGCCTCAGGGCCCAGAAAAGGCGTTGCATCGGCCACGGTGCGCAGGTGGCTGGCCGCGCGATGCGCAACCAGACGCTGCGCATCCGCCAGGCCAATGCCGTCCACCGCCGCATAAATCACCGGCGCGGGCGCTGTGTTCAGATTGATCGGGGTCCGCGCCGGCAGCACGGTGACGTAAGGCGCGATCGCCGCGACCGAGGCCGGCGGCAGGCCCAACCAGACCAGCTGCGAAACCTCCTGCGGCAGTAGCGGCACCGGCGACCCGTCGGCGGGGAGCGCCTGCCGGCTGGCCTGGCTGGCACGCAGAAGTTGCTGCGCCAGGGCTTCCACCTGCCCGGTGGGCAACCCCAGAAGCTCAAACAAGCGCACGAAAGCTCGTGTGCCCGCCGGTGACACCCGGCCGCCCTCGACCAGGTTGTTCACATTCAGCCGCGACTGCAGGTCTACGATCTCGCCAGAAAGAAAGCTGCGCTCGGCGCTGCTGCCACTGCTGTCGGCATCCCGGTTGGCAGCCAGAAAGGTGGCGAGGCGGGCCTCGCGCAGCGGCACCGCCCAGGGCTCGCCCAAATGGTCGACGTTGCCGGAACTAACGGCGTCCTCGCGCAAGATGAGGCGCGCCCAGTCCAGCGCACCCGACAGCACCCAGCTTGCCTGTGCGCGCTGGCGCTCGGCCGACTCCACCTCCGCCGCCCGCCACTGCTGCCACAGGCCCGCTGCGGCCAGGGTGGCCACCATGGCCACCGTGAGCAGCGCCACCAGCAAGGCGGCGCCGCGCTCGGAGTGACCCGCGCCCTGCTTCATGACCGGGCCCTTCCGATACGCGGGCTCACCCAGTCCAGGGTGAGCATGCCTGGGACCACCCATGAGGCCGGCATCCGCAGGACCAGGCGTACCCCCTCGGGCAGGCGGGTGCTGCTGTCTGCCGCTGGCGGGGGTGGCGCGCCGCCCCCGGGCTGTGCGGGCCGATTGCCGGTTTGCGGGGCGTCGCTGGACTGCGGGTTGACCCAAGCCTCCTCGCGATAGAAAAAGATCTCCCAGTCGTCCAGCGGCAGCAGGGCGACCTCGCGCGCCCGCTCGGTGGCGCCCGGGTTGCGCGCCCAAATATCGGCTTGCGCCCAGGCCGCTTGCACCTCACTGCGCTCGGTGGTCGGTGGCGACTGCCAGCGGCGCCAGCGGCTCGAGCCCTCATCGTTGCGCCGGGTCCAGGCCACCACGGTGACCGCGGGTCCGGCGGCGCTGTCGCTGCGCCGCAGCATGCGCAGCACCTGGCCGTTCCACTCGATTTCCGGCAGCCCTGGCTGGCTCACGACCGCATCGAGATCGGTGCGCCACTGGGCCAACCCCACCTGCAAGGTCATCACCTCGTCGGCCCGGGCCTGCACCTGGGATTGGGTACGCACCATGCCATCGAGCCCGCGCCAGCTCAGAACAGCCACCAGGGACAGCACGAACAGCGCCACCAACAGCTCCACCAGGGTGAAGCCGCGGCTGCGCCGGGGGCGGGTCTGCGCCATCTCAGTACTGGCCCACCACGGTGGACATTTGCAGCAGGCCTTCGGCACCGCGCCGCACCCGGGCGTCGACGCGCCGGAAGTTCGGGTTGGGCGTGGGTGCCACCAACAGCAGCACCTCGAAGGCCTGCTCGCCCTGGCGGCAGCTGGTGCTCGTTTCGCCCAGGCCCGGCAGGCCCGGCTTCAAGCGGACCGCAGCCAGGGCGTTGTCGGCGCAGGCCTGGGCCAGAAGCATGTCGCCCTGGCGGCGTGCGTTGTCGGTCAGCGCGGCGGTCGCCTTGAGCCCCGCCACCAGCGCAATCGCCACCATACCCAGCGCGACCATCACCTCGATCAGGGTGAAGCCCCGCGCGGCGTTGCTTCGCAGCCCCCATGGTCCCCCTCGGCTGCGAGCCCCCTCAGTGCTACGACCGCGAAGCAATGACGCCCACCGCGACGCCCTCATGGTGGCGCCCCCGGCGTGCCGGCGCGAAAAGGATGCAAACCGTCGGTTGCCACCTGCACCGGACGGCCGGGCAGTACGGCGGACTCGATCAGCACCGACTGCGGTGGCAGCAGGGGCTCAGGCCCCAGCACCAGCTCGGGTGTGCCTTGCACGCGGGTGTCTTGGCTCAGCCAGCGGCTGGTCCGGGCGGCGGTGGCGGACGGGTTCGCAGGCGCTGTGCTGCCGGCAGCCGGCAGGCCCGCTGCCGCCTCGACCACGAAACCCCCTTCCACCGGTCGCCAGCGCAGCGCCTGGCCGCTGCTGCGGGACTGGGCGCGTGCCGACTCGAGCATGGCCGCCAGCCGCAGGCCTTCGCGTTCAAGCTGTGATGCGGCCGAGTCGCGCAGGGCGAACATCACGCCCGCGCTGCCGATGGCAATGATGGCCACGACGACCATCAGCTCGATCAGGGTGAAGCCGGCTTGTTCGGTTCTGGCTTGTGCAGGCCTGGCGCTCAAACCACGGACGCTCGCAGGTCTGTTACCCGCTGGGCGGTCATTGACAAAAGATGGCTCGCCAAGCGCAAGCAGCAGGGGCTGGCCCCGCGAGAAAGGCATGCGGAGCAGCCCCTCGGGGCTATTGCCAACTGCCGATGTCGGCATTTTTGCCCTCGCCGCCGGGCTGCCCGTCTGCGCCCAGGGAGAGTATGTCAACCTCGCCTTTCACGCCCGGGTTGGCGTATTGGTAAGGGCGCCCCCAGGGGTCGTTGGGCAGTTTGTCGAGGTAGGGCTTCCAGTTGGGTGGCACCGGCTCGGTGCCGGGCTTGCTGGCCAGGGCTTGCAGGCCTTGCTCGCTGCTTGGGTAGCGCTGGTTGTCCAGCCGGTACAGCTTGAGCGCCTGCATCAGGTTGCTGATGTCGGCGCGGGCGGCGGTCACCCGGGCATCGTCCGCCCGGTCCAGCACATTGGGCACGATCAGCGCTGCCAGCACGCCGATGATGACCAGCACCACCATCAGCTCGATCAGGGTGAAGCCCACCGCGCGGCGCAGGCGCCCGGGGGCGTGTTGGGCGTGTTGGCGGTGCAGGGGGTGAACGCGGCGCAGGCGGCGCAGTCGGTACAGGTGGTTCACAAAGGAGCTGGTGAGCTTCATGGGGTGATCAAAAAGCGTTAGCCCCATGATAATGCAGACATCTCACCGCCGGGCCCGCCATCATGATTTTGCCGACCCTCACCCCTGCCACCGATACGCGCGCACCCTCGGCAGGTCTGTCTCGGTTCGCCCCTCGGCTGGCAGCCGGCCTGCTTGCGGCGGCGGCTGCGGCCAGCCTGAGCTACTGGGTTTTGCAGATCGCCGACAGCCGGATGGCCGCTTCCGTTGGCGCCAGGCCCGCGGCTGGCGCCCGGCTGCCCGAGCCCGCGGCCCCGGAGCGGGTGGCTCGCCTGCTGGTGGCGCCTTCAGCGCGTCCCGAGGCCGTCACCGCCGCCCCGGCAGGCAGCCAATTGCAGCTCACAGGCGTGGCCGCTGGCACTTCGGGCCGCGGCGCGGCCCTGATCGCGGTCGACGGCCTGCCCGCAAGGCCGTATTCGGTGGGCATGCCCGTCGGCGAGGGCCTGGTCTTGCAGTCGGTACAGGGTCGTCGCGCGAAACTTGGGCCGGCGCTTCAGGGGCCGAGCACGGTCGTTCTCGAGCTGCCCCCCTTGCCGCGCTGAGCCGGGCCAAGCCGGGCTGACTCGCCAAGGCAGACGCACCGGACGGGACCCCCCCCAGGCCAAGTGCCTGGTCCCAGCCCGCCTCAGGCGCGCAGAAACAGGCGGTAGACCGGGTTCTGGGTCTCGTCCACGTGGGGGTAGCCCAGGGTGTCCAGGAACTCCTTGAACGCCTTCATCTCGCCCTTGGGCACCTGCAGTCCCACCAGAATGCGGCCGTAGTCTGCGCCCTGGTTGCGGTAGTGAAAGAGCGAAATGTTCCAGCCCGGCCGCATGTGCGAGAGGAACTTCATCAGCGCCCCCGGCCGCTCGGGGAACACAAAGCGGAGCAGCCGCTCCTCTTTGGCCAATGCCGAGGGGCCACCCACCATGTGGCGCACATGCTCCTTGGCCAGCTCGTCATGGGTCAGGTCTAGTGCCTCGAAGCCCTGGCGCCGGAAGGTCGCTGCGATGCGCGCTGACTCTCCCTTGCCCTGGGTGGTGAGGCCCACGAACACATGGGCCTTCTCTGAGTCGCTGATCCGGTAGTTGAACTCGGTGACATTGCGCGGTCCGCCCGGCAACTCGCCGATGAGCGTGCAAAAGCGCTTGAAGCTGCCGCGCTCTTCGGGAATCGTCACCGCGAACAGGGCCTCGCGCTCTTCTCCCACCTCGGCCCGCTCGGCGACGAAGCGCAGCCGGTCAAAGTTCATGTTGGCGCCGCACAGAATAACGGCGTAGGTCTCGCCGCGTTTCTTGTGCTGGGCCACGTAGTGCTTCATGCCGGCCACCGCCAGTGCGCCGGCTGGCTCCACGATGCTGCGGGTGTCGACGAACACGTCCTTGATGGCGGCGCAGACCGCGTCGGTGTCGACAGTGACGAAGTCGTCGACCAGGTCGCGGGCCAGGCGGAAGGTTTCTTCGCCCACCAGCTTGACCGCGGTGCCGTCCGAGAACAGGCCCACGTCGGGCAGCGTCACCCGCTTGCCCTTGCGCACCGACTGCAGCATGGCGTCGGAGTCGTTCATCTGCACCCCGATCACCTTCACCTCGGGCCGCACCGCCTTGATGTAGCTGGCCACACCAGAGATCAGGCCACCGCCGCCGATGGCCACGAACACCGCGTCGAGCGGGCCCTGGTGCTGGCGCAGGATCTCCATCGCGATGGTGCCTTGGCCGGCAATCACATAGGGGTCGTCAAATGGGTGGACGAAGGTCATGCCCTTCTTCTTCTCCAGCGCCAGCGCATAGCCATACGCGTCAGAGTAGCTGTCGCCGTGCAGCACCACCTCGCCGCCGAGGCCGCGGACCGCGTCCACCTTCACCTGCGGCGTGGTCACAGGCATCACGATCATCGCCTTGCAGCCCAGGCGGTGTGCCGACAGGGCCACGCCTTGCGCATGGTTGCCGGCCGAGGCACAGATGACGCCACGCTTGAGCTGCGCCGGTGTGAGGTGCGCCATCTTGTTGTAAGCACCGCGCAGCTTGAAGCTGAACACTGGCTGCTGGTCTTCCCGCTTGAACAGCACCTGGTTGTGCAGCCGCTGGCTGAGATTGCGCGCCGGCTCCAGCGCGGACTCAATAGCAACGTCATAAACGCGCGCGGTCAGCACCTGGCGCAGGTAGAGGTCAGAGGTCTTGGTGAGGGGGGTGGTGGTGGTGGAGCGGGAGGCCATGCCGATTACATCTCTTCAGCGTTGTTACTTCAGGTGCGTGACTCGGCCGTTTTAGTTCTAAAGGCCGTATCTCGCATGGATTGCAGTTTCTTTGTCGGCGTTTCGCCGCTCTGCAGGAAATTTTTCTAATGACTTCGGTCTCTTTGACGGACTGTGCAAAGGCTCGGTTAATGGGTGTTCAGCAGGGGATGCCATGGTGAGCGCTGCAACGAAATCGCCTTCGGCCAATGATGCGCTCTACCGCGCGTCGCGGGGCCGAACCGTGCCCATCCCCGAGACCCTCACCCCGGTGCCGGGCTACCCCAACAAGCTTCGAATCTACAGGATCGGCGCCAGCCGCTTCTGGCAGGTGCGCTGCTTCTTCGCCGGCAGGACCTACAGCCGCAGCCTGCGCACCACCTCGATGAAGACCGCGCTTGAACTCGCGCGGAAATTTTTCGACAGCACCTCGGCCAGCATTTACCTGCGCACCGGTGTCGTACCCCACGACATCACGCCCAACTTTGCCAGCATTGCCGAGCAATTGTTCACGCAGGAGGCCGGCCGCACCGAGCGCGGTGAACTCTGCAAAGGTTCGCTGCAGGTCATACGCAACCGGCTTGACCGCTTCATCTTGCCCCAACTCGGCAAGACGCTCGTGCACGACATCAGCTACGCGGTTCTGCGCCGTTTCATTGACTATCTGGGGCACCTGAATCTCTCAACCACCACGATCGCGCAGTACCTCGTGATTGTGCGCAAGGTCCTTAAGCTCGGGCATCACCTTGGCCATGTGCATGAGATGCCAGAGTTTCCGCAGGTGCGGGTGAGCTCTCAACCACGCGGAGGCTTCACCGTCACGGAATATGCCCATCTCTTGCGCAAGGCGCGCTCCCTCGTCGGTCAACCCCATCCCATGCTCGCCCGGCTGGGCTCAGACCAGAAGTTCTGGATCGCGCGCGACCTGATGCGCATGCCAGTTGACCTGTCGCAGGTCATCGGCTTCATGGTCAACACCTTTGTGCGCCCGGGTGACATCAAGAAAGTCCGCCACCAGCACGTGGAGGAGGTGCGTGGCCGCCATGTCTACCTGCGCATGAACCTGCCTGAGACCAAGCGGCACGACAAGCCGGTGGTGAGCATGCGCGCGGCGGTTCGCATCTACCGCGCGGTGCAACTCCGGCAGGCGCGGCGCGGCTATGGTGAGCCGGAAGACTTTCTCTTCTTGCCCCAGGTGCCCAACCGCGAGCATGCGCTGGCGGTCTTGAATTTTCACTTCCAGTGGGTCTTGCGCGAGTGCGGGCTCACCACCGGGCCCTTGGGCCAAAAGCGCACGCTCTACAGCCTACGGCACACGGCCATCACCTTCCGCCTGCTTTATGGCCAGGGCATCGACATGCTGACCTTGGCGCGCAACGCCCGAACCAGCGTGAACATGATCGAGCGGTTTTATGCGTCCAGCCTGAGCGGGGAGATGAACGTGGGCATGTTGCAAAGCCGACGGACGGGGGTACCCGTCTGACTTGGCTCTTGCGCAGCAGGCAAGAAAAAAACCCACCGGGTTACCCCGGTGGGTTGGATTTCTGAATATCAAGCTGTCTTGCGACAGCAAGACATTAGAAGGTGTGGGACAGGCCCAGGAAGTAGTTGTTGGTAGCCTGGTCGTTCGAAGCGGCGCGCTTGTCGCGAGCGTATTCAGCGATCAGCATGGTGCGCTTGCTCAGGGAGTAGTCCACGCCATAGGAGGTGCGGTCGACCAGGGTGTCGGTCTTGGCGTTGTTCATCACGCCAGCCTTGAAGGTAGCGGCACCAACCGGCACAGCGACGCCAGCAGAGAAGCCGTTGGCGTCAGGCGCGGTGGCAGCAACCGGCAGGTCGGCGGTGCGACGGAAGTAAGCGGCAGACAGCTTGGCGGCGCCGAAGTCATAGTTGGCACCAATGGTGGAAACCGTGGCCTTGCCGGTTGCGGTAACAGCAGCAACCGGGGTAACTGCGGTGCGTGCGTCGCCATTCACACTGCTCGTTTGAGCGAGCTGCAGAGTCAGCGGGCCTGCTGCGTAGTTCAGCTTCAAGCCGATGCCGGGATCTTGGCCAACCTTCGTGCCAGGAACAGAGACACCCAGAGTGGCGGTCAGGCCGCTAATGGAGGGGGTCGTGTACTGAACAGTGTTGTCACCGCCCATGCTCGGAGCGGCGGCGGTCGGGGAAAGTGCGGTCAGGGCACGAACGCCGAAGGTGTTGTAGCCAGCGTTGGAAGCAAAGGTGTACTTGCCGGCCTTGATCGAGCCGAAACCAGCGTCCACTTGAACAAACAAGTCGCCGGTGGCGAGCCACGTGTTTTGGTTGTCGGTGGGGGCAGTGGTGCTGGCGCCTGCCGTTGCACCTAGGCGCTGCTGAATCTGGCCGGTGACTTTGAGGCCGCCGCCGAGGTCTTCCACGGCGGTGAAGTACACGCTGTTGCCGGTCACGATATCGGCGCCAGCAATGCGGGTCAGTTGGCCATTCACGGTGCCATCAGCAGCACGAACCGTGCTCTGCTGCACACCCATGGACACGCCGCCAGAGATGGTGACGGAGGATTGCGCGAAAGCGGCGGAGGCTGCAAGGGCAGCCAGAGCAACTAGAGATTTTTTCATTTAAAGGTTCTCCAAGGTTGAGAGTGGGGGCCTCAAACCAATCACCCCTGCGGATGACCAGTTTGTCGGCCAACCTCCATTACGGAAGCTGCCGCTATTCAACCAGACGTGCTTGAGCCACGCAAAGAAAACCAAGCCAGATTTCCCGACTCGTTGCACTCGGACAACAGTGCTGCGCGTCTGTGTGCATAGCACCTCCCTACTGTTTTTGATCATCACCCCCTGAAAATGAATACCATAGGTTCTTTTTTTGCGATTCATCGGGTCGCGCCCCCCCACGTACACTGCCGGCATGGAATCATTCATCCTGGCCGTTGACAGCGCGTTGAGAACGCTCTTTGCCCCGCACCGTTCGGCTCGTCCATACCCGGCTGCTGCCGTGGAAAGCCCTGCACTAACTGAGAAGGAGCGGAAGGACGCTGCAGCGTTGATGCGGGTCAATCACGTGGGAGAAATTTGCGCCCAAGCGCTCTACGCATCCCAAGCGTTGATGAGCCGCGACCCACAGCTCCAGCGTCACTTCGAGAAGGCCAGCCAGGACGAGGCCGACCATTTGGCTTGGACTCGGCAACGTCTCGAGGAGCTGCAGGACAGGCCATCGATCTTGAACCCTCTCTGGTACGCCGGCGCATTCGCGATGGGGGCAATCGCTGGGCGATTAGGCGATGCAGTGAGCCTGGGTTTCGTTGTGGAAACCGAGCGCCAAGTCGAGTCCCATTTGGATTCTCATCTTGGCAGGTTGCCTGCCGACGACCATGCATCTCGAGCGATCGTGACTCAGATGAAGGCCGACGAGCGGCACCATGCGGAGGAAGCTCTGGCCGCAGGTGGAGTGGCCTTGCCCGTGGCAGTGCAGGTCGGGATGCGGGCTGTTGCGAAGGTGATGACGTCGACAGCGCACTACATTTGAAGCGCGGATCCCCCAGTCAAGGACGGCCTCAGGGCCTTGGACGCCGTGGCCTCAGCGTCTCGTCGTCCTAAGCGGCCTCGACGAGGTCGAAGCTCGTGGTGATGGTCGCGGTCTTCCCGAGCATGATGCTTGCAGAGCAGTACTTTTCGTGGCTCATTGCGATTGCTCGCTCGATGGCCTGAGGCGGAATTCCTTTGCCTTGAACCGTGAAGTGCATATTGATCTTTGTGAAGACCTTGGGGTCCGTCTCGGCTCTTTCCGACGTGAGCTTGACTGAGCACCCGCGGATGTCATGTCGCCCCCTCTTCAAGATGAGCACAACGTCATAAGCGGTGCACCCACCAGTTCCCGCCAGAACCGTTTCCATTGGTCTGGGAGCGAGGTTTTGACCGCCGTTCTCCGGCTTGCTGTTGTCTGGGGCGCCGTCCATCATCAGGACATGGCCGCTGCCAGTTTCCGCAATGAATCCCATGCCGGAGCGTGCGCCTGAGCCGCCTGTCCAAGTTACTGTGCAGTCCATCGAAACCTCAAAAATGAATGCTTGACCTCTGTGGGTCAGGTAAATGATCGGTAGGCGCGTCCTTTTGTGCTGCGTTGCAACACTCAGCGGCTATACTGGTCGCCAAGGATACCCTCGGGTGTGCAATGGTTGTCTCCTCCACCTTTCCTTTGGTGGATTTGGCCTCCAGACCGCAAGGTCTGGAGGCTTTTTTCTGTCCTGGCGGTGTACGGGCAAACAGTTCCTTAGTCCGCCACTTGATTCTGGATGCTCCTACCCAACGCAAGTCATTGAGACCAAAGCGAAGTCTTGCAGCCCCGCCGTCGCGTGCTGTACTTGACTAGGGAGTAAAGAACTTCCATCGGGTGACCGAGCCCAACCGATGGAATTGCCCTCTGATACTGCCCGCGCGCAAGAAAAAAGAAACCTTTAGATTGCAATTGCTCTGGCCGCAATCGCTGCCACAACAGGTGTATTTGCCCAGTCCACCGTAACCTTGTTTGGCGGTCTGGATGTGAACTACAGGTCCGTCCATTCGGGCGACAACCGCTTCAGTGGAATTGGCACTGATGGCGCTTACTCGAGCCGGATCGGCGTGCGGGGCACTGAAGAGCTGGGCGGCGGGCTCAAGGCCAACTTCCACCTGGAAGGGTCGATTGCGCCGGACGCCGGTCTGGGCACATCCGGTGGCGGCCTCAACTTCCAGCGGCGCTCTGTTCTGGGTGTGGAAGGCGGGTTCGGCTCGGTCGTGATTGGCCGCGACTACACCCCTCTCTTCGGTGTCTCCGGTGTGGTGGATCCGTTCTCGACCAATGGCGTAGGCAGCTCGTACAACCTGCTCAACAACATTATCTCGACCGCGGTCACCACCGCGCCGACCACCTTCAGGACAGCCCAAAGTGCTGCCACGGGCAGCGCCGCACCGACCTTCGCCGGCACCACCTGGGGCGACCCCAGCGCCATCCGCATGAGCAATGCCATTGGGTACACCAGCCCGGTGATGAACGGTTTCAGCGTGGCCGCCATGTACAGCTTTGGCATCGAAAACACGGGCTCTGCCAGGGCAGCGGGCACTGGCGCCAGCGGGCGCCTGACCTATGCGCAGGGTCCTCTGGCTGTCTCTTTCGGGACTCAGGCCGTCAAGGGCGGAGAAATTGGCACAACCTCCCTCGCTGGTTCCGACAGGCAAAAATGGATCACCAACTTCCTGGGTGGCTCCTATGACTTTGGCATCCTCAAGCTCAGTGCCGGCTACAAGGTCGACATGCTGACCAGAGATGCCGCCCTGACTGATCGCCTCAAGGGCACCATCGTTGGCGTGAGCGCGCCGGTCGGTCCCGTGGTGCTGCGCGCGTCTTACGTCGAGCGTCGCCTGGGTGACGACAAGATCGGCAGCCAAGGCGCGGTGGGTGTGAGCTACGACCTGAGCAAGCGCACGGCGCTCTATGCCAACTATGCCGATCTCGACAACGAGGCAGGCTATGGCATGAGCATCAATGGCACCAGTAACGGTGGCGCTGTGATGTCGACGGCGGGTGGCCGTTCGCGCGGCCTGGAGATGGGCGTACGCCACATCTTCTGAGCGGCTGGCTGATGACCGGGGCGCGAGCGGGCGGCTTTTTGCTCGTCAGCGCCCTGGATTTTCGTTAGCATCCTCTGCGCTGGCTCATCCGGGCCAGTGGCGTTGTGGGGCAACTCGCGGCGCCGGCCACTTCTGCCAGGCATGGCCCATCCGCCCGCCAGGCTTGACGCCGCAAGATCGCAGGGGTTTTCGGTTGAGGTTGTTTTTTGTTCCCGCCGCCGTCCTGGCTTACGGTCTCTTTGCCGGCTGCGCGTCGCTCAGCCCGCCGGACGTCGCGCCCGTAGAGGCCGCGGCTGGGGCCGATAGCACTGCACCGAGCGTCTCACCGCAAACCGATCCGCGACAGCCCCCCACCGCAGACGCAGCCCAGGAGGCGCAAGCCATCGCGCAAAGCCCCTGGGGGCACAACCTTCACGGTGCCCGCTGGGAGCATTTCGGCATGCCCGGCAAGCGGGCCACACGTTTTCGCTATCAGGTCACCGACGGCCGCCACGCGGTGGTGGCCGAGGCCCGTTCATCCGCGAGCTTGCTGCGCAAGACTGTTCGGGTGGAGGCGCAGGATTTGGGCCAGATCCGCTTTTCCTGGAAGGTGCCGTCCCTGATCGCCGGGGCGGACATGGCGCTGCGAGACAAGGACGACTCACCTGTGCGCATCGTGCTGGCCTTTGACGGTGACCGGTCGCGCTTTTCCGCCAAGGATTCGCTGTTGGCAGAGCTGACTCGGGCGATCACCGGTGAAGAAATGCCCTATGCGACCCTGATGTATGTCTGGTCCAACAACTCGGCGGTGGGTGACGTGATCCACAACCCTCGCACAGACCGTATTCGCAAAATGGTTCTTGAGGCCGGCCCGCAGTCGCTGGGCCGCTGGCGCGAATATGAGCGCGATATTCGCGCGGACTACGAGCGAGCCTTCGGAGAGCCGCCCGGAGCCCTGATCGGCGTGGCCATCATGACCGATTCGGACAACACGCGCTCCATGGCCAGGGCCTGGTACGGGGCGGTCCGGGTCCAGGCGGCAAGCGCTTCTCCCGCGCAGCGCCCCGCCCGCCAAATGGGCCAGAGTAGCCCCTGAGAACGGGGCAACCGTGGGTCAAGCCCCCGAACATCACGGGGTCTTGCGGAACTCCGTGTTGCCACGCTCATTGGGGCGGCGAGGTCGGCAACCCTCCGCCATCAGGGTAATCCCGCGCGCCCGGTGTCATCCGGATTGCATATGGATTGCAAGCTGATGCATATTCCGGTTTCCTGTCAATTTGGAACCAGAGCAATGAAGAAACTCAAGTTCGCACTCCTGGGCGTGGTCGCCGCCACCGCCCTGGCCGTATCTCCCGTGTCCATGGCCAAGCCGTTCAAGTGGGCCAGCGCCGGTGAGATTTCGACCTGGGATATCCACTCGCAGAACAACGCGCTGCAAAACGGCATTCATGCTGCGGTGTACGAGTCCCTCGTTTACTACAACAGCCGCACCTTCAAGATCGAGCCGGTGCTGGCGACCGCCTGGAACCAGGTCACCCCGACCCAGTTGCGCGTGACCCTGCGCCAGAACGTCAAGTTCCACGATGGCAGCGCCTTCACCGACGACGACGCGGTGTTTTCTTTGCAGCGGGCGATGGCCAAGACCTCGAACTTCACCCCCTACACCGCGGGTATCGACCGCGTGGTGAAGGTCAATGCGAACACCATTGACATCATCACCAAGGCCGCCAACCCGGTGCTGCTCAATCAGCTCACCGAACTCAGGATGATGAGCAAGGCCTGGGCCGAGAAGAACAACTCGGTCGACCCCAAGGACATCCGCAACGTCACCCAGGAGACCTTTGCCAACCGCAACGCAATGGGCACCGGGCCATTCACCCTCAAGCAGTGGGTGCCCGACCAGCGCATGGTGATGGAGCGCAACCCCAACTGGTGGGGCCGCCTTGAGGGCAACATCACCGAGATCGTCTACACCCCAATCAAGGCCGAGGCCACCCGTGTCGCGGCCCTGCTGTCGGGTGAGGTCGACTTGGTGCTCGACCCCAGCCCGCAAGACCTGGGTCGCCTGCGTAACAACGCCAACCTCAAGGTCGTGGATGGTGTCGAAAGCCGCACCATCTTCTTTGGCCTGGACACCTTCCGTGACGAGTTGCCGGGTTCGAGCGTGAAAGGCAAGAACCCGCTCAAGGACCTGCGCGTTCGCAAGGCGCTGTATCAGTCGATCGATATCGACAGCCTGATGCGCGTGACCATGCGTGGCCTGGGTCAGGCCACGGGCACGCTGCTCGCCTCCCAGGTGAACGGCTGGACCGAAGACCTGCACAAGCGCATGCCTTATGACCAAGAGGGCGCCAAGAAGCTGCTCGCCGAGGCCGGTTATCCGCAGGGCTTCGAGATCGACTTCGCTTGCCCGAACAACCGCTATATCAACGACGAAGAGATCTGCCAGGCTGTGACCGCGATGTGGGCCAAGGTGGGCGTTCGCGCCAAGCTGCGCACCCTGCCGCTGGTGACCTACTTCCCGATGATCCAGCGTTACGAGGCCAGCATTTACATGCTTGGCTGGGGCGTGCCCACCTTTGACGCGATGTACACCCTGCAGTCGCTGGTGCGCACTGTGGGCACCGATGGCGACGGCAACTACAACGTCGGTCGCTACAGCAACCCGCGGCTCGACGCGGTGATCGACCGGGCGAAGGTGGAAACCGACCTTCTGGTTCGTAACCGCCGCCTTGTGGAGGCGCTGCAGATTGCCAAGGACGATGTGTCCCACATTCCCCTTCACAACCAGGTCATCCCCTGGGCGATGAAGAAGAACATCGAGGTGGTCCACCGCCCGGACAACCGGATCGACTGGCGCCTGGTCAAGGTCAACTGATCTCGGCGACGCCTTCTACCCCGCTTCGGCTTTTTGCCGGGTGGGAATGATGTGACGGTGAGGCCCACACGCGGGCGGTTCCTGCGTGTGGGCCTTTGCCTCGACTAGTTTGTCCTGATCACCCAGGATCTCTGGACCCCTGCATGTTTGCATTCATCCTGCGCCGCCTCGCCCAAGCCCTGGTGGTGATGGTCTCGGTGGCCTTCATCGCCTTTCTGCTGTTTCAGTATGTTGGCGACCCGGTGGTCTTCCTCCTGGGCCAGGAGGCGACGCCTGATCAAATTCGCGAACTGCGCGCCGACCTGGGCCTGGACCAGCCCTTCATCGTGCAGTTCGGTCACTTCCTCCTCAACGCCGTGCAAGGCGAGTTCGGCTTGTCGCTGCGCCAGGGCTCCAAGGTCTCGACCCTGATTGCCGAGCGCTTTCCGGCAACGCTGGAGTTGGCCTTGATCGCCGCGGGCCTGGCCCTGGTCGTGGGAATTCCGATGGGGGTGTATGCCGCGCTGCGCAGAGGCACCTTCCTCAGCCAGGTCTTCATGACGATCTCGCTGCTGGGCGTCTCCCTGCCTACCTTCCTGATCGGCATCATGCTGATCTTGCTGTTTGCGGTGACCCTGGGCTGGTTTCCCAGCTTCGGTCGTGGTGACACGGTCAAGGTGGGCTGGTGGTCCACCGGGCTGCTCACCGCCAAGGGCTGGCATCACATCGTCCTGCCGGCGGTGACGCTGGCGGTTTTTCAGCTCACGCTGATCATGCGGCTGGTGCGTGCAGAGATGCTGGAGGTGCTGCGCACCGACTACATCAAGTTCGCCCGCGCCCGCGGCCTGTCAGACCGGGCGATTCACTTCGGCCATGCGCTGAAGAACACGCTGGTCCCGGTGCTCACCATCACCGGACTGCAACTCGGCGGCCTGATCGCCTTTGCGATCATTACCGAGACCGTTTTCCAATGGCCCGGCATGGGCCTGCTGTTCATCCAGGCGGTGACCTTCGCCGACATCCCGGTGATGGCGGCCTACCTGTGCCTGATCGCCCTGATCTTTGTCGTGATCAACCTGATCGTCGACCTGCTGTACTTCGCTGTCGACCCGCGCCTGCGTATCGACCGCGGCGGCCATTGAACCCGGCCTGAAACGCCCGCAAAGCGCGCCATGAAATCCATCTTCACTCGCTGGCTCGACAGCGACATCGGCTTCAGCTTCCGCTCCTCGCCCGTGGCGGTCGGAGCCGCTGTCGTTGCCCTCATCTGCCTGCTGGGCGCGCTGCTGGCGCCCTGGCTGGCGCCCCACAACCCGATGGACCTCACCACCCTGGAGCTGTCCGACGCCCGCCTGCCGCCGGCCTGGGAGGCTGAGGGTCGCCTGCGCTTTGTGCTGGGTACCGACGACCAGGGCCGCGACATTCTCTCGGCCCTGATGTATGGCGCGCGAATCTCCCTGGTGGTGGGTCTTATCTCGGTGGTGCTGTCCATGGTGATCGGCGTGGGCCTGGGCCTGCTGGCGGGCTTTCGCGGCGGCTGGATTGATGCCTTCTTGATGCGACTGTGCGACGTGATGCTGTCCTTTCCAGCCATCTTGGTCGCCTTGCTCATTGCCGGCGTGGGCCGGGCGCTGTTTCCGAATGCGCAGGAGTCGGTGGCCTTCGGCGTGCTGATTTTGGCGATCACGCTCACCGGTTGGGTGCAGTACGCGCGCACCGTACGCGGCTCCACGCTGGTGGAGCGCAGCAAGGAGTATGTGCAGGCGGCCCGCGTCACCGGCGTTGCGCCGCTGCGCATCATGTTCCGGCATGTCCTGCCCAATGTGCTGGGCCCGGTGCTCGTGCTGGCCACCATTCATGTGGCCACCGCCATCCTGACCGAGGCAACCCTGTCCTTTCTGGGCGTGGGCGTGCCGCCGACCTCGCCCTCGCTGGGTACCTTGATCCGGGTCGGCAACGACTATCTGTTCTCCGGCGAGTGGTGGATTACCGTTTTCCCCGGCCTGATGCTGATCCTGATCGCGCTGTCGGTGAACCTGCTGGGCGACTGGTTGCGCGACGCGCTCAACCCCAAGCTGCGCTGAGAGGGGACGACGAATGAGCCTGTTGCAAGTCAAGAACCTGGTCGTCGAGTTTCCGCACCGCCGCGGAACCCTGCGCGCGATCGACGGCATTTCCTTCGACATCGCCCCCGGCGAGATTTTGGGCGTGGTCGGCGAGTCGGGTGCTGGCAAGTCGCTCACGGGCGCGTCCATCATCGGCCTGCTGGAGCCGCCCGGGCGCGTCGCCGCGGGGCAGATCCTGCTGCAGGGTGAGCGCATCGACAACCTGCCACACGAGAAGATG
>JACCEB011447302.1_pt1 | contig 17910 bp, 8 predicted proteins | sample 7454761 | NCBI WGS metagenome assembly JACCEB01 (sample SAMN15323454, study PRJNA562643) | freshwater metagenome | isolation source: river surface water | place: USA:Blue River Watershed | collected 2017-08-18 | reverse complement strand
TTCAACAATATGGTTTTAACCAAGACGGGATCATCTTAAATCCTGCAGCCTATACGCATACTTCTGTTGCCATTGGTGATGCAATTGCCTCTATTAAAACACCTGTTATTGAAGTACATATTAGCAATATACATGCTCGAGAAGATTTCAGAAAAATATCACATGTTTCTGCAAAAGTAGTTGGCTCCATTGTTGGCTTAGGCTTAAAGGGATATCATCTTGCTACAACTTGGTTTGTAGATCAAGCTGCAAGTAAATCATAATTTAATTATTGGTCCATGCAATATTCAAAGGTAGATTATCCTAAAAAGACAATCTGGTTAATCGGAATTGCAATCATTGTAAAAATCGCATTGTCATTTTTACTGGAATTGGGCAATGATGAAGTCTATTATTATACCTATGCAGTTCAACCGGACTGGAACCATTTTGATCATCCACCAATGGTTGGATGGATGATACAACTATCTACTCTAAATTTAAATTGGGTCTCTACTTTATCAATGCGTCTTGGAAGTATCCTTGCTGCTGCTAGTGCAACCTGGATCATTTTTAGAACAGGCGCTTTAATATATAACGAACGTGCTGGTTGGATTGCAGCATTGCTTTATACTTGTTCTATTTACACAAGCATTATTGCTGGCCTATTTATTATGCCAGATAGTCCACAGCTTTTATTTTTCACTGGCAGTATTTATTTAATGACCAAATGGGTCGTAAAGCCGCATTTGTTTACAAAGCTCAACTGGCTTCTTCTAGGTGCTTTGATTGGATTTGCTACATTAAGTAAAGTACATGGATTGTATTTATGGGTTGGATTTGGAGGATTTTTATTATTTCATCAAATTAAATCACTGAAGCAACCATTCCTGTATTTCGCAGTAGTCATAACATTATTTGCTTTGATACCTATTTTATATTGGAACATAGAATATGACTTCATTACCTATAAATTCCACTCTAAACGTGTTTTGAATTCTGGAATTCAAGTAGCAAGTTTTTTACAACAAATTGTTGGAGAATTCTTTTATCAAAATCCTTTGGTCTATATAAGTTGTTTGATTCCTCTGTTACAATTCAAAAAAATTAAAGCCATTTTTATAAATCAAAATAGCGCTCATCAAGATACATCTGCCATTGCTTCATTATTACTATGGCTTAGTCTTCCTTTGATTGTCTTTTTTTGGAGCATCTCTTTGTTTAATCCTACTTTACCCCATTGGACAGGTCCAGGATTTATTGCTTTATTTTTATTGGCTGGTGTCTATTGGTCAGAAGCTTCCCAAAAACTTATTCCAAATTTAATGCAGTGGGCTTTGGGATTTTTTGTGGTACTTATATGTGGATTCATAGGATTGGTGCATGTTTTTCCAGTTCAGTTAGGGTCTAAAAATCAAGAAAATTTAGGGGAGTATAATCCAATCAATGATGTAACAGGGTGGACGCAATTTAGTGCTGAATTTAAGGCCCTTGCTCAAAAAGACGAGTTATCTAGAGGGATGCAAGCGAATGCGCCTATTTTGGTCTCTAAATGGTTTCCTGCAGGGCATATTTTATTCTATACAGCAAGACCTATCCAGAAACAAGTGATTGCAATAGGGGCACTTGAAGATGTACACAAATTTGCATGGCTTAATCAAGACCAACCTAATATACAAATAGGGCAGGACGCTTATTTTGTTCAACCTTCCAATTTGCCATTTGATCCTACCAATTTAATCCTGCCTTATTTCGAAAAAATGGGGAAGACGGATACAATTCAAATTAAACAAAGGGGGCTGTTACTAAGAAACTTTTATGTGTATCGATTTAAGAATTGTCAAAAGATACCAGCACCAATTTTGCCTAGAAAATAAAGTTTTCGAAATCTTTTCGATAGGAGATACTCACCCCCTGACGATTTCTTCTTCCCATGCTACCACCAATGATATCTAAACTATTTCTGTTAAAGACAATGGCTCTTAGTTTCCTGTCTTTAGTTAATATGAATTCAATATTCAAATCGGGTAGCCATTGAAAATTATTATTATCTATGCTAGTTGCAGACCTTAAATTAAAGTCAAAATCACCTCCTAAATTGACAATCACTTTATCATTAAAAAAGCTACGACCTAATTTTAGATTTACCCTTTGACGATCTATCTTATTGGAATTGATCGCAATACCAGCCCCAGTAGGATCTAATAAATTGCCACTATTGTAAACATTAGAGCCAATATCAAATCGTAGACTTTGATCGCCTGTCACTTTGTTTAATAAATTAGTAACAGATTTATTGATTTCCTTTGTTAATAATTGAGAAATGGAATTAATGCCAAGTGTCGTCACATTATAGGCATTATTACTATTGCCAGAATTAAAACCTACTGGCGCAAATGAATTGAATACAATTAAGAAAGAAACTTGTTTGATAATTTCATTGTCATCACGTTCTAGTCTTGAAATGAATTGAGAGAATTCATTATCTGTGCTGATTGGATTGCCAGGTGGGAAGGCTAAGGTGAATTGAATATCAGGTCTTGCTAATTTATTTCTCAGTGCTGCAATCACATAGACATTGCCACGGTATGATTTTACTGCATTACTAAAATTGGCGTTTCCAACCAATTCGTTTAAACTAACTCTTTCTGCAGTATATCTTGCGTCAATATGGATATTGGCTTCGTAGGGGTTACCTGTCCATTCAATAAAGTTGCCAGCTTCTGGAATTAGATCAAATGGTTTTTTGATAATTGATTGGAAGTTGAAATCATATTTTCCTTTTTCAATATTGTATTTACCACGCATGGTCAATGGCTCAATATTACCAGCCCTAATTTTTAATCTTCCATTTCCTACAGCTTTAATCACATCACCTGTTAAATCATCTAAAATGACATCTATCTGAGTTTTATTATCGGCACTCACATCTAAATCAACTACAAGATTAAAAGTTGGTGTCTCTGCATTACTGATGATTGATTTACCTATTTTCTTAAAGACGATGAATTCGGATTGACCAGTTTCTTTACTTGTTGCATTTGGCAAATAGATATGTGAACTATCATTGACCTCTGCAACAATAGACATTTTAATATTTTCTTCTGGTCCGCTTATGGTCATGGAGGCTTTACCCACTGCTTGTCCGTAAAAGCTACTATTATCTATGACATCGGTATTCAAGAGTTCAATTTTTGAACTTTGCATATCCATATCGTATACAAGGTGCTTAAATCTTTGGTGTAGGATTTTGCCTTTAAACTGTGCTACTCTGTTTAATTTATCTTTGACTTGAATCGTGCCAAAGTCTATGCCTTCATCTGTGAAAGCTATAGTAGCAGAAGGTAAGAAGTAGTTCACTTTTGTGTAGTCTACTTTGAACGCAGCATCTTTGATGGTGGCTATGCCTCGTAAATCTGGATTTTCTATGCGTCCGCCAAAATGAATGGCACCTGTCGCTTTCCCTTTTAAGTCTGTTAACACGCCTCCGATAAATTCTTGAATCAATCCAAATTCTGATTCTTGAAGGGTGAGCGTTGCATCTAATGGGTTGAGGCTATCTTTGATCGCATAACTTCCTTTTGCAGCCAAGTGATAGCTACTGTTAGGACAGTTTAAATCAAAAGGTACGATGCCTGTTTTGTCATCATATGCCGCATTCACTGTGGTATTGCCAAGTAGGGTTGAGTTAAAACTAAATTGATTAATTGTACTATTAATATTCAAAGAAAATTGGTCATTAATTTTATTTAAATTGACCGTAGCATTTGTAATACCTTCTAATGTTGGGTAACTAAAAAATAGATTGGTAATATCTCCTAAAATCACTTCTTCGAGTTTTACTTGTAATCCATTCACATCATTTGGGTGATTTTGAACTGAAATTTTTTGTAATCCTTGGGAGATGCTAAATTGCTTGGCATAGGTATTGTTCTTTCTGATCGAAATTTCGCCTCGATTTTGAATCGTCCATTTTTTTTCATTTAAAATGAAAAAAGAAGGGGCCCATTGAACACTTAGTCCATCTGTATAGGTAGTCACCTTGCCTTCAAAAGAAATATAAGAAAGGGCGGATTTGCTTTCGGCATTTAAATTAAATAGAGATTGGTCTTTCGAAGTGGTGATACGTAATTTTGGACTAATTAATTTCAAGCTATCAGTCAAATTAAATGCACTAGCGATTAAGTCCAATTTTAAACTGTCTTTATTGCCTGTGCCACCAATGATCCCATTTGCAATGGCATAATTATTCCATTGCAAATACGGTATTGTTGCTTCTAATTGTAGGGCCTGTTTATCTGTATTAATATTACCTTTCAAGAACATATTATTGAATCCAGAAAACTCATCTCTAAAAATTCGAATATATGGTTCAAAGTAGGCAGTGTTCACTTGAAATGAAAATTGTTGATTAACTGGAGCTTCTTTTAAATTTTTGATATAATTAGGGAAATAACCTTGTAAAAAATATTGAACACTATTTGGTAATTGATCGATATTGAATTTGCCAGATATACTTGCTTGTATATCGTCGCTTGACAATATAATTTGCTTATTGCCATTTGCAATGGTAGACTTTAGAGATACAGAATCAAAATTGATTGTATTTTTGGCACTCTTTAATTTTCCATTGTAAAATTTAGCAGAGCCAATAAAGTTATCGATATTGGAACCCGAAAAATTCACATCCAATAAGCCAGTTAATTGAATTTGATTATTTGAAAATTGCAGGGCACTTAAATTGGCATTTGTCAAATCTCCCACTGCATTAAAAGTAGGGGTGTTCTGTTTAAAATCAACTTCCAAATTGCTAATGAAATTAATATTTGGGTCTTTTATTTTAATTGAACCGTTGTATGCCTGCTTTTGTAAGACACCATTGGTTTGTATCTGTGCATAGGTATATCCATTGAACTGTATAGAGTCAATCTGACCATCTATATTGGTTTTAATCTTATCTAGTTTAAATGAACTACCTGCGATTTTTCCAGTAAAATTTAAAAGTCCTAAAGAAGGCATATTAAATAATTTGCCGGCATTCAATTTTGTTGCAACAAGATTGCCCTCATAGATTGGTTCACTGTTTGTTGGAAATTGCAATCGTATCGATGTGACTGCTGATCCAATATCTGTAGCAATACTGCCTTTAGTAATAAAATCATAGATGGTTCCAGATAAATCACCTTGGAAGTAAAGGTTGCCAAATGTTTCTAGAGGCAGATTGTTTAAATCTTTGATTCCCGGTATCCAGCTGCCTAGATCTTGTATATTGGTTTTAGCATTAAATTGATTCACTTGAATCATTGTTTGCTTCATGTCTGGGAGTCCTTTCATTGAAAAATCTCCTTTTACAAAAGACTGACCATACTGCGCACCTAGTTCTTCCACTTTAAAGTCGTCCACTGTTCCATTAAAACGAAAATTTGCCGCAATTTTCTGGTCTATATTATTGAGTGCTGGTGCAAAAAAGGCAATATCATCAGAAGCCACGATAGACTTAGTAATAGTTGCTTTCATGTTTACCTTATGCATGTATTCCCTAAAGTCTGGAATAAAATCCTTGTATTCCATGGCATAATAATTCCCAATGCTGCTATGATTAGTTTTCAATGACAAAGCAGCAAATTCCATAATTTCTGGGGTCATTCTAAATTTAGTAGACAATTTTTTGATCACAAAACCAGATCTTTCCTTTAAGGACAATCGAACATTTGCACTGATTGTGTCTGCCAAAAAATTAGCATTATCAATTGTGGCATTTAAGTTTTGAATTCTTATATGCTCTTCATCAAAATAAGGAACAGGATTTCCAAATCCATATTCAATCCATATTTTTCCTTGTACAATTTCTATTTTTTTAGCAAGTATATTCAAGCCATTTTCGCTAAAGTACATTTCATTTTTTCGAGGCTTATACTTTTTTTCTTTTCTTTTTGGAGCTAATCCAGGCTTGTCTAAATAGAAATAAAATGGTTTATCCAATATGACTTTTTCAATGTCTATTGCTTTGCCTCTAAATTGATTGAAATTAGCAATTAGGTGTTTTGATTCTAATTTTGTTGTAGTACCTATCCACTCATCGTCTTGGATGAACTGAAAATTGGAGAAATCTATTTTCTTTAAATCAAATTGTTGGGTGGATGACTTACTTGTATCATTTGATTTAAAATGGTCCACTATAAACTGATAATTCCATACAGGCGTTTTTCTGTGTAAATAGATTTTTGCTTTTTCTAAACCAATATATCCAAGTACAGGATCTTTGCTGGAAAAAAGCAAGTCGGATACCCTTAACTTAAGTGTTTGTGCATATAACAAAGTATCTTTTTGTTGATCTCTGATGAGCACATTTTTGATATCGACCCTATTTAATAATGAAAAACTTAAACCCTCTAATTTAAATTCAGTGCCCAATGACTGGCTAAAATTTGCTGCAATTCTTTGACCAATTTTTTCCTGCACGATAGGCAAAAGCAATAGCAAGTAGGAGAGCAATAGCAATCCTACAAAACTGGCTATCAGCACACGAATATAAATGAGCTTATTTTTGAGCAAGGGGGTTTTATTTTTAATTTTTAATATCCAGCGACACTATCATCACCTCTTTTATCACCAGCTGCAATCCTGTTTCCATTAGGCAATATCATGACGCCATCCATTCTACCAAATGCACCCCTTTTAGTAATAGTGTATCCTTTTTCTTTTAAGGCATTGATTGTTGCTTCTGGGAAATCTGCTTCAACGGAAACTACATCAGGCATATGTTGATGGTGAAATCTTGGTGCATCAATAGCGGCCTTTATGGACATTTTATGGTCAATGATATTCACTAAGCCTTCATATACCTGATTGGGAATGGTGGTGCCACCTGGTGTTCCAATGGTAATATAGGGTTGGTTGTTTTTAGTCACAAGGGTAGGTGTCATTGAACTCAACATTCTTTTGCCTGGTTGAATGGCATTGGCTTCTCCACCTAATGCACCATACATATTAGGAACACCTGGCTTGATACTAAAGTCATCCATTTCATTGTTCAATAGGAAACCTGCACCGCCTACAATTGTTTTATTTCCATAAGTATCATTTAATGTGGTGGTCACAGATACCATATTCCCAGCTTCGTCAATCACACTAAAATGGGTTGTTTGCTCACTTTCTTTTGCAACACCAGCTTGAATCATTTTACTATTTCCTGCAACGCCAGCTTGGTAGTCTTTCATGCGTTCCTGAGCATAAGCATTACTTGTTAGCGTCTTAGTAGGTACTTTCCAGAAATCTGGATCACCCATATGTTCTGCTCTATCTGCATAAGCCCTTCTTTGAGCTTCTACCATTAAACTCACAGATTCAAATGTGTTTGCACCCATTGCAGTTACAGGATAAGGGGCAATCATTTGCATCATTTGTGCAATTAAAATTCCGCCACTTGATGGGGGCGCAAAACTGATGATATGATGTCCTCTATAATCAAATTCAATGGGCTTTCTAAATTTAGGAGTATACTTTTTTAAATCTTCTAAACTAATCACACCTCTACTATTTTTCATTTCTTCTACAATCATTGCAGCTGTTTCACCTTCATAAAATCCTGCTTTACCCTTTTGTTGAATTCGAAGAATCGTTGCGGCTAATTCTGGTTGATACAATGTGTCTCCTGCTTTCCAATTTTCTTTTCTTGTAAAGGCAGATGCTTGGGCACTATTTTTTATAAAATTCTTACGTTCTGCATTCAAGCCTCTTGCTTCTCTTTCTGTTATCACAAAGCCATTGGCAGCTAATTCATAGGCCGGTTGTAAAAGTTGCTTCATGGACATTTTTGCATAGGGTAGTGTGCTAAACATACCTGCAACGCTACCCGGTACTCCAGATGCAGATGCCCCAATTCTAGACATACCTTCTATAGGATTGCCATTTTCATCTAAATACATATCTCTATGTGCTTTACTAGGAGCTGCTTCACGGAAGTCGATACCCATCAAAACACCTTCTTTGTTTCTAGACAATAAAAATCCGCCACCTCCAATATTACCTGCTCCTGGAAAGACCACTGCTAGGGTAAATTGAACCGCAATGGCAGCATCATATGCATTGCCACCATCTTTCATAATTGCAGCACCGACCATACTTGCTAAAGGGTGTGCCGAAGTGACTGCTGCTTTTTGAAAAGATTGCTCTTTAACAACAGTATATTGATATGGATTGATCTGAGGATGTTGTTTGAAAAATTGCTGTGCATTTCCAGTGATGCTTAATTGAAAAAGGGCTAAAGCAATAAGGCTAAAAACCTGAAATTTCTGTTTCATAGTAGGTAGATTGAACTGTTAAATTACTTAATTATTTAGGTATCAACAAGTCATGCGTAGGGTTGTGTAAAACTATCTACCATTGTGGCCTAAAAGCCCCCCTAAAAAGCCTATTTTTAAGACCTATTAATATCCAATTTATGCATCAAAAATCTTTCTTTAAATCCATTTTGTGGGTAAGTATATTTATCCTTCCAATTTCATTATTTGCTCAAGTACTAAGTCCAGAACAATTTTTGGGCTATAAAGTGGGTACACGCTTTACCAGACACCATCAAATTGTAAGTTATTTTACAGCCATTGCAGCTGCAAAACCTGATATGGTAAAACTCATTCCATATGGTAAAACCAATGAAGGGAGAGATTTAATGGTAGCGGCAATTGGAACCCCAGAAAATATAAAAAACTTAGAACAAATTAGAAAACACAATCTTGGACTAGTTCAAGGAACCGTGCAGGATTTGAACCAACCTGGAATTGTTTGGATGAGTTATAATGTACATGGCAATGAACCAGCATCTTCTGAAGCAGCAATGTTGACTTTATTTGCTTTAGTAGATCCAAACAACAACGAGACAAAAAATTGGTTAAAAAATACCGTGGTGATGATTGATCCTTGTATCAATCCTGATGGTCGTGACAGGTATGTGAACTGGTATAACAATGCAGTTGGATCTACCTACAATACAGATCCTGCAGCAAGAGAACATATGGAGCCTTGGCCAGCGGGAAGAACCAATCATTATAATTTTGATTTGAATAGAGATTGGGCATGGCAAACGCAAATAGAGACACAGCAACGAATCCCACTTTATCAAAGTTGGTACCCACAAGTGCATGTGGATTTTCATGAGCAAGGATACAACGAGCCTTATTATTTTGCACCAGCTGCAGAACCTTTACATGATGTATTGACGCCATGGCAAAAATCTTTCCAAGATCAAATTGGAAAAAATCATGCAAAATATTTTGATAAAAACAATTGGTTATTCTTTACAAAAGAAAGATTTGACCTTTTGTACCCATCTTATGGAGACACTTATCCAATGTACAATGGTGCTATTGGGATGACTTATGAGCAGGGGGGCATTAGTGCGGGCTTAGGTGTAGAAGACAATAGTTATGATACAGTTACTTTAGTAGCAAGAGCGACACACCATTTCACAACAAGTTTATCAACCATAGAGATTAGTTCAGTGAATAGAACACCGCTTTTAGAGAATTTTAAAAAATATTTTGATAACAGTCGTCAAGGTGCTGTTTCTGAATACAAAACTTTTATCATGACTGCTAAAAATGCAAGTCAATTAGAAGGGTTAGCGAACTTATTAAAGAAGAACAATATTCAATATGGTACTTTAAAAAATGGGGACACAAAATTCAGGGCATTTGATTATTACACTAAGAAAGAAGCTGATTTTGTGAATGAAGGATATACATTGGTGGTGAATGTAAATCAAGAACATGGTGTTTTAGCGCGCGTTTTATTAGAACCAGTTACGCAAGTGAATGACTCAAATACCTACGATATCACTGCATGGGCATTGCCTTATGCATATGGCGTTCATGGATTTGCTACAAAGCAACCTATGGCTATTGAGCCTGGATTCAATGTGGTTGCTCCAGCAATGACAACAAGCGCTTATGGTTATATCATTCCTTATCATTCTTTTGCAACTGCTAAAGCATTGGCACAATTGCTAAAAAATAAAGTAAAAGTGCGTTATGCCGAAAAACCATTTACAATGAATGGTAGAAATTACGAGATTGGCACATTGATCGTACTTAAAACGAGTAACTTGGATAACTGGAGTGATATTACAAAAGCTGTTTGTAGCAGTTTAAATATTGAAGCGGTTGCAGTGAATACAGGTTATGCAGAAAAAGGGGCTGACTTTGGTTCACCAGATGTTCCAGTTATCAATCACGCTCCAAGAGTAGCGATGTTGACTGGTGAATATGTCGCTGCTTTGTCTGCTGGAGAAGTATGGAACTTTTTTGATCAACAATTAAACTATCCAATTACACAATTGACCTATACACAATTAAGTAGAATTGATTTAGATAGATACGATGTATTGATTGCACCAGATGGACAATACAGAGATTTGAATTCAAAACCAATTACGGATAAGCTTCAGGCATTTGTGCGAAAAGGTGGTGTATTGGTTGCTTTAGAAAATGCTGCCAGCACATTGGCTTCCAATGCTGATTGGGGCATTCGTATCAAAGAAAATGCAAAAGAAGAAAAAGCATCAGTACAAAATCTTTTAAAGTATGAAGACAGAGAAAAAGAATCCTTAAAGAGTTCAATCCCAGGGGCGATTTATAAAACCTATATGGACGAAACACATCCTTTGGGTTTTGGTACCAATGGAACTTATTTTAGTTTAAAGCAAGATGTTGTTTTATATGAACCATCTAATAGTGCATGGAATGTAGGAAGCTTTAAGAAGGACAGCTATATCACAGGCTTTGCTGGTGTGAAAGCGAAAGCTGCATTGGAGGAAGGCGTACTATTGGGTGTAAAACAAATTGGTGCAGGTAAAGTTATTTATATGGCGGATGATCCAATTTTCAGAAATTTCTGGGAGGGTGGAAAATTGATTTTAACCAATGCTGTTTTTTTTCATGGTAAATAAATAAAGCTAATCATCACTGACACATGCGTAAATTCTCTTTGCTTCTATTAAGTATGACCTGTTTTGTTCAAATACATTTTGGACAAAACAATAGTGCAACTATTTTCACTCAAATAAAACAAATGGAAGTGCTTGGGTCTGTATTATATATTGCAGCACATCCTGATGATGAGAACAATGCTTTTTTGCCTTATCTCACCAAAGAACGTCGATATCGTACTGCCTATCTAAGTTTAACAAGAGGGGATGGAGGACAGAATTTAATTGGTAAAGAACAGGGTGTAGAATTGGGTTTGATTAGAACCCAAGAATTATTGGCTGCTAGAATACAAGATGGTGCAGAGCAATATTTTTCGACAGCCTATGAATTTGGGTATAGTAAATCAGCAAAAGAAGCATTAGCCATTTGGGATCATCAAAAAGTATTGAGTGATGTGGTATGGGTGATTCGTAAATTCCAACCAGACATCATTATTACAAGATTCCCAGGGGATGCACGAGCAGGGCATGGTCATCATGCAGCATCATCTATTATTGCACAAGAAGCCTATTTAGCTGCAGCAGATCCAAATCAATTTAAGGAACAATTTAAATATGGTGTACAACCATGGAAAGCAAAACGTATTTTATGGAATACCTTTAATTTTGGCACAGTCAATACCACCAATGACAATCAATTGAAGATAGAAGTAGGTGGTTACAATCCTATCATTGGTAAAAGCTATGGAGAGATTGGTGCCGAAGCAAGAACAATGCATAAAAGTCAAGGAGAAGGTAGGCCAAGAAGAAGAGGTTCCTACTTTGAGTTCTTCCAGCATTTAAATGGGGATACTGCAAAAACAGATATCATGGATGGGGTAGTGACCAATTGGTCAAGACTGAATGCGCCCAAAATTCAATCTACAATCCAACAAATTATCAGCGCCTATAAAATAGATCAACCTGCTGCTTCAGTACCGAGTTTAGTTGCATTGTATCAAGCAGTAAATAAATTGCCAGAGAGTCAATGGAAGGTATACCAACTTAATTTAATTCAGTCAACCATAGAATCTGCAAGTGGATTATTAGTAGAAGCCACTACTACAAAACAACAAGTGGTTCCAGAAGGGGATCTTACGGTACAAGTATTAGTGAATCAAAGAGCTAATGTAAATACAAGTTTGCTGAAAATGCGCTGCATTTCTAATCAGTCCACAATCAAAGATTCTTCACTACAAATTAATTTAGTAGCCAATCAGAATCAGCAATTTACTTATGCGCTTAAAGTACCTGTAACACAACCCTTCACTCAACCTTATTGGTTGGTCAACCCAAAGACCGAAGGTATGTTTGTGGTGCAGGATCAAACCCTGATTGGTAAAGCAGAAAATGATGCACCATTTTCGGTTGTATTGAATTACACCATAGATGGTCAAGCATTTGAAAAACAATTTCCAGTACAATATAAATATTTGGATCTCACCAAAGGGGATGTTTATCAGCCCATTGTGGTCTTGCCTAAAAAAGAAGTGGCACCAATCAAATCGGTGGTATTAGTTCCTACAAATAGCAATACACCATTACCAAAATTCGAAGAAGGGATCTTTCATAAAACCATTCAATATGACCATATACCTGCTCAAACCTATTTTCAAGATGCAAGTATTCAAGTAGTGAAAGTAGATATTAAGAAGCAAGGTCAAAAAGTAGGGTATATCGATGGTGCAGGAGATGCAATACCAGAAGCGTTAGAACAATTAGGCTATGAAGTCGTGTATCTTAAGGAGGCAGATTTAACACCAGTCCATCTAAAAGGGTTAGATGCAATTGTAGTGGGTATTCGCGCTTTTAATATGTATGCTTACTTATCCGATAAGCAAGCCGTATTCAATGAGTATATTGCAAATGGCGGCAATTTGATTGTACAATATCTTAAAAGCAATCAAGTTGGTACACAAAATATTAAAGTAGGGCCATATCCTTTGACTGTCAATTCAGGAAGACGTGTAACGGAAGAAAATGCAAATGTCAAATTTGTATTGCCAAATCATCCGGTACTTAATTTTCCAAATACGATCAACGCAAAAGATTTTAATGATTGGGTGCAAGAGAGAAGTACTTATCAGGCCGAAAATATAGATACGCGTTTTCAAACACCATTAGAAATGAGTGATACTGGTGAAGCACCAAGTAGGGGTAGTTTGTTGATTGCACCGTTTGGTAAAGGTAATTTTGCTTATGTAAGTTTGGCATTGTTTAGACAATTGCCAGCAGGGAATCCTGGAGCTTATAAATTATTTGCCAACTTATTATCGCTTCCAAAAAATCAATAGGCCATGAAACAACGAAGAAGAATCAGCTTTTTTATGCTGCTGGTCATTGGACTTGGGATTGGTTGGATGCTCAAAAATGTAAAAATTGGTTTGATCATTGGGATCGTGATGGGCTTACTCCTCACTAGTTTTGTGAATCCATCCAAAACGCGTAGCAAGGGCAAAAGCGATTAAGCCTAATGCGGTTACAATCAATCCACTTAACATCATCTTAGGCCCTGTAGAATAAAAGATAGCTACCCATATTGCAATTGCTAAAAACAATGGAATAGGGAAGAAAGGCATTTTCCAAGGGAAAAATCCACTGCCTTTTCTTTTATATAAAATCAATAAACCAATGGCCTGACCAATAAACTGGATCATGATACGCATGGCTAGAATGCCGTCAATCACTTCCTTCAATCTAAAGAGTAAACTAAACACAAATGCAATCGCACCTAATACTAAAAGAGAGCGATGCGGGAAATGTAATCTTGGATGTACTTTGGCAAAAAAGGCGAAAAAAGATTTATCCTGTGCTGCAGCATAAGGGATCCTGCTATAACCAAGTGTGGCCGAAAAAACAGATGCAAAAGCCACCATTAAAATAAGTACAGTAGCTATTGCGCCAGCATTTTGTCCGTACAATGTTTTGATATAATCACTCACCACAAACTTACTATTCACAATAGTTTCAAAGGGCAATACACTTGCCACACTTACATTCATGGCCAAATATAAAATTGAGATACCTGTGATAGAAATAAACATACTTCTTGGAATGTTCTTGGTTGGATTTTTAATCTCCGCACCTAAGTGACATACGTTATAGTACCCTAAATAACTATAGACTGTTTTGACACTCGCAAATCCTAAAGCAGCAACCAATCCGTATTCTATTTTAAGTCCATCATTGATATGCAAAATAGGCTCCATAAAATTGCCATGCGCAATTCCACCAAAAATGATCCATAGAAGTGTCGTGATGACGCCCACCCATAATAGCACAGATATCCTTCCAATAGATTCAATATTTCGGTACAACAAACTTATCACTAAAATCACCACAGATCCGCTTACTAATTTCTCTTGAATAAAACTTAAATGAAAAAAGTAATTCGCATATTGGGAGAATCCGATTGCAGCAGAAGCAATCACTAATGGAGCTTGAATCATTGTTTGCCAAACAAATAAGAAGCTCATTAATTTACCCCATTTGCCACCATAACCTTCCTTCAAAAAATGAAAACTACCACCTGCTTTTGGCAAGGCAGCACCTAGTTGACTCCATACCATCGCATCGACATAAGATAAAATAGCACCTGCAATCCATGCATATAAAAAATAGGGGCCACCCATGATCTGTGCTACCACACTCAATACGACAAAGGGTCCAATGCCAACCATATCAATCATATTGATGGCAGTTGCATGTAAAAGGCTTAATTTGCGATCTAATTTAGGATTCATCTTAGCAACAAGATAATAAAAAAAGGCTATAATTATGATTGATTCATTTAAGCAAGTCAGCTGGGCCAATACGGCTTCCATTTATGAAGTGAATATTCGACAATATACAGCAGAGGGCACATTTAAAGCATTTGAAAAGCAGCTTCCAAGAATTAAAGAAATGGGTATAGATATAATATGGTTGATGCCCATAACACCCATCAGTCAAGTCAATAAAAAAGGAAGTCTTGGAAGTTATTATGCCTGTAGTAGTTATACTAAAATCAATCCTGAATTTGGTACTGCAGCCGATTTTAAAGACTTGGTAGATTCAGTTCAAGCTTTGGGGATGAAATTGATAATAGATTGGGTAGCGAATCATACAGGTAGTCAACATGAATGGATGCAAGAAAATCCAAGTTGGTTTACACAAGATGCATCTGGTAATTTTACAGAACGCAATGGCTGGGATGATGTAGTTGATTTAAATTTTGATAATCGATCCATGCGTATTGCACTCATTGATGCTATGGAATATTGGGTGCATCAGTTTAATATAGACGGTTTTAGATGCGATATGGCACATTTAGTACCACTGGATTTTTGGGTAGAAGCAAGAACCAATTTAGAAAAAACAAAAACCTTGTATTGGCTAGCAGAATGCGAAGACCTAGCTTACCATCAAGTATTTGATACAAGTTATGCTTGGGCTTGGATGCATGCATCACAAAAAGTGGGGAAGGAGGTGCACGGATTGCAAGAAGTATATAACGTATTACATCAATACGCTCAATATCCAGAAGGTGCTTATAAATTATTTTTCACCTCTAACCATGATGAGAATAGTTGGAATGGCACAGAATACGAGAAGTATGGCATCGCTGCAAAAGCATGGGCTGTATTTACGTCTACTTGGAATGGACAACCTTTAATTTATAGTGGACAAGAATTACCCAATACAAAAAGACTTGCTTTTTTTGATAAAGATCCAATTCAATGGACATCGGAGACACCAAGACTACATGATTTTTATAAAACATTATTGAATGCAAGAAAAGCATATCCAGTCTTAGCTATTGGTAGCATATTTAATTTGCCAACAGATAATGCGGTCATGGCTTACTTAAAACAATTTGAAGGTCAAACTGCTTTGGTGATTTTAAATTTATCAACTCAAAGACACCATGTGCATATAGCCCATGAAGCATTTACTGGAAAATTCACCAATCTATTTTCGGGACTTCGTTTTGAATTCAATGGCAATAGCCATTTTGAAATGATGCCAGGTGAATATATTGTGTATGTAAAAGCCTAGTTTCTCTTAGCTTGTTGATAGCTAATAAACTCCATCATTTCGGCTAAACTAAAACTGCTTAAATTTTGTGCGGCAGTTAGTCCTGCTTTTTGTGCAACCAAAACACCATAAGCACAATCTTCAAATCCATCAATCGCATGCGCGTCTGGATTAATTGAAATCAATACATCTTCATTCATTGCTTGATGAATAAAGCGCCAGTCCATATCCAATCTTCTAGGGTGTGCATTTAATTCAATCACTACATTATTCGCTGCACAGGCGCTTATAATCTCTTGATGGTTAATTGGGTACCCTTTTCGACTTAACAATAAACGACCAGTAGGGTGCCCTAAAATGCTTGTATAAGGGTTTTCAATGGCATTCATCAAGCGCATCATCGCTTTTTCTTCGGTCATTTTTAAATTTGAATGCACAGAAGCAATCACGATATCGAATAATGCTAAAATTTCATCTGGGTAATCTAGGCTGCCGTCATTTAAAATATCTGATTCTATACTTTTGAAAATCACAAAAGGCGCTAATTTTTTATTTAAGGCATCTATCTCTTTATGTTGCGCTCTAATACGATCTTCTTGTAAACCATTGGCATAAAAGGCAGATTTTGAGTGGTCACTTATCACTAAGTATTCAAAACCATTTTCTTTTGCAGCAACCGCCATTTGTTCAATGGTATGTAATCCATCACTCCAAGTGCTATGGGAATGGATGATACCTTTTATATCGCTACTTTGTATTGGACTATTTAATCCTTTTGTTTTTGCTTGCTGAATAATAGCAGGATCCTCTCTTTGTGCTGCAGGAATGAATGGTATTTGTACTTGTTCAAAAATGGCTAATTCCGATTCAAATGCTTTAGTCGCATCAAAATTTGGAAGGGCCTGCCATGCCAACCAAAATTCCGAACTACAGGCGAGGCTAAAATCTTGTATATAAAATTGTGCTTTATCTACAATATGCCATCTTAATTCAAACTGATCTGGTCCCTTGCAACTTAAAAACGCATTTGATTTGTCTAAGATGAATCCCTTTTCTTCTAACCAAAATTGGAGTGCTTGATTATTTGTAGTGGTTACAATGTCTAAAAAATCCAGGGTTTCCATCTGCCTTTTAAAATGGCCAGACACAAGATGCAGTTCATTTGGAAACTGGAGGGACAGGGCATTTTCAATTTGGGCAACAATCTCTTGTACTTGTTGGTATAAAAAACTGCCTTGGTTTTGTAAATAATAATTTAATGCCTCCTGAATACTTTGTTGGGTCTTTGCGCCGAAGCCTTTATAGTTGATCAATCGATTTTCTTCACAAGCATATAATAGTTCGCCAATGCTTTCGATCCCCAATTCCTTCCAAATAGTGATGATCTTTTTAGGACCTAAGCCCTTGATTTTTAACATTTCTAGTATTCCAACAGGGGTCTTTTCAATGTAGTCTTCTAGGATTTGTAGTTTTTTTGTGGCCAATAAATCCACTATTTTTTGTGCTAAAGCATCGCCAATACCACGAATTCCTGCAATTTGAGCAGGCGACATGGCTTCTAAAGGATCATTTAAACGGTCTAGGGTATATGCAGCGTTACTGTAGGACTTTATTTTAAAAGCATTTTCTCCATGGATGTCCATGAGTTTAGCTAAGAGATTAAAATATTCGGCAATTTCGTAATTGTGCATGGGCAAATATAATTAAAACTAAGTTGACCATGTAAAGGAGGGAGAGGTAGGGGCAAAAAAAAACCCCCGATAATATCGAGGGTCTTTCAATATTATCCGAAGATAATTATTTCTTTTTAGCAGCCTTCTTAGGAGCAGCTTTCTTAGCAGCTTTCTTAGGAGCAGCTTTCTTAGCAGCCTTCTTAGGAGCAGCTTTCTTAGCAGCTTTCTTAGGAGCAGCTTTCTTAGCAGCCTTCTTAGGAGCAGCTTTTTTAGCAGCCT
>JACCEB011171433.1_pt1 | contig 17937 bp, 14 predicted proteins | sample 7454761 | NCBI WGS metagenome assembly JACCEB01 (sample SAMN15323454, study PRJNA562643) | freshwater metagenome | isolation source: river surface water | place: USA:Blue River Watershed | collected 2017-08-18 | reverse complement strand
TTTCTTCAAGCCCTGAGCCTTATCATTCACTCCACCACAACGTTTTCTCACTTTGTTCCCAAGGAAATCCCATGAATCGACTCCTCATCGTCACTGGCTTGTTGCTGGCCCTGGCCGGTTGCGCCTCCAACGTCAAGCTGGACGAAGCGCCGGTTGAGGACAAATCGGGTACCGCAGCGCAGCAGGCCCCCGCGCCTGCTGCCACCAGTTCAGTGGCAACGATCCGCGCCAACAGCATTCCCGCCGTGGACCCTGGTCCAACGGGTGTCAGCAAGGTCATCTACTTTGATTACGACAGCTTTGTCATCAAGGCCGATTCGCAGACCCTGATCGAGGCCCATGCCCGTTACCTGCGCGCTGACAAGAACCGCCGTGTCTCCATCGAGGGGCATGCTGACGAGCGGGGAGGGCGCGAGTACAACCTGGCGCTGGGCCAGAAGCGATCCGAGGCTGTGCGCAAGGCGTTGGGCCTGCTGGGTGTACCCGACAGCCAGTTGGAGGCCGTGAGCTTTGGCAAGGAAAAACCCGCCGACCCCGGCCACGATGAAGCCGCCTGGGCCAAGAACCGTCGCGCTGAAATCGCTTACCGTTGATGAAACGCCTGCTGTCCTTGGCGCTGCTGCTGGGTGCGTGTCTTCCACCGGCTGGGGCGTCCCTGTTTCAAGACGAGGAGGCGCGTCGTGCCATTCTCGACATTCGACAGCGCCTGGACAGCCAGCGCGCGCCAGCCGAGTCCTTGACGCGTGAGGTCAAATCCCTCACCGAGGACAACCAACAGTTGCGCCGCGCGCTCCTGGACCTGCAGGCGCAAATCGAAACCCTGCGCAGCGAGCAATCGCAGTTGCGTGGAGACCGTGATCTGGCTTTGCGTGAGCTGTCCGAAACGCAACGCCGCATGAAGGACCTGGCGCAGTCCCTCAACGAGCGCCTGCGCCCCCTGGAGCCTATCTCGGTCAATGTGGATGGGGCCGAGTTTTTGGCGTTACCCGCTGAAAAGCGTGACTACGACGCAGCGCTGGCACGCTTTCGTGCCAGCGAGTTTGCGCCCGCCATTGCGGCGCTGGCCGAGTTCATCCGCCGCTACCCACAAAGTGGTTATGTCCCCTCCGCCCTCTTTTGGCTGGGCAATGCCCAGTACGCCACGCGTGACTACAAAGAGGCGATCCAGAATTTCCGCACCCTCAGCACCGCCGCGCCCAATTACGCGCGACTGCCCGATGCCTGGTTGTCCATGGCCAACTGTCAACTTGAACTCAAAGACGTCAAGACCGCACGCAAGACACTGGACGACCTGATCAAGAAGTACCCGCAAACCGAAGCGGGTGACGCCGCGCGCGAGCGCCTCGCCCGGCTGAAGTGAACGGACCATTGCCATGGATTCGGTCAACATCGACGCTTTGACCCGCTGGGTGCTGTGGGCCTCATTCGGGGCATCGTTCCTGTTCGGGGCCGTCGCCCAACGCACGCACTTTTGCACCATGGGCGCCATCAGCGATGTGGTCAACATGGGCGACTGGACCCGTGCTCGGCAGTGGATGCTGGCCATCGGTGTGGCCATGCTGGGCTTTGCCGTGCTGAGTTGGCGCGGCGATATCCTGCCTGGCAAAACCCTGTATGCCAGCACGCGCGTGATCTGGTTGTCTTGCCTCGTCGGTGGGCTGATGTTTGGGTTTGGCATGGTGCTGGCCTCTGGCTGTGGCAACAAGACCCTGGTGCGCGTGGGCAGCGGCAACCTCAAGTCGCTGGTGGTGATGGTGGTGATGGGGGTGTCGGCCTTTGCCACCTTGAAAGGCATCACGGGCGTGTTGCGTGTGTCCACCGTGGACCGTGTGGCCCTGGAAATGCCGCAAGGCGCCAGCCTGGGTGGACTGTTGCAGGGATTGCTCGCGACTCCCGCCGCCAACCTGCAACTGCTGCTCGGCGTTTGCCTGGGGGTGGCCCTGGTCGTGGCCTTGCTGTTGAACCGTGACATGCGACGCGGCGAGAATTTGCTCGCGGGTGTTGGCAGTGGTCTGCTGATTGTGGTCATGTGGTGGGTGAGTGGGTCGCTCGGGTTTGTGGCCGAACATCCCGAGACGCTGGAGGAGGTGTACCTCACCACCAACTCTGGTCGTATCGAAGCCTTGTCCTTCGTAGCCCCCGTGGCATACCTGCTCGATTGGCTGATGTTCTTCAGCGATACCACCAAGGTGTTGAGCCTGGGCATTGTGTCGGTGCTGGGGGTGATCGGTGGGGCCTTTGTGGTCTCCCGACTGGACGGCAGTTTTCGCTGGGAAGGCTTCGGCAGTGTGGAAGACCTGGGCAATCATCTGGTGGGTGGCGTCCTGATGGGTGTGGGCGGTGTGACCGCCATGGGTTGCACCGTGGGGCAAGGGCTGAGTGGCATCTCCACCCTCAGTCTGAATGCATTCATTGCGGTGGCGGCCATCGTCGCGGGCGCTGTTCTGGCCTTTCGCTACCAGATATGGCGTCTGGAACGTCAGCTGTAACCGACGCCCCCGATCTGGCCCGGCGCTTTCAAGGCTTGGAGCGTTTGTACGGGGTCGACGGGGCTGCTCGTATCCGAGCGGCCCATGTGGTGGTGATTGGTATTGGTGGCGTTGGGTCATGGGCCGCTGAAGCACTGGCGCGCAGTGGTGTGGGCACGCTCAGTCTGCTGGACTTCGACCAAGTGGCCGAATCGAATGTCAACCGCCAACTCCACGCGCTGGGCAGTACCTTGGGTTTGGCCAAGGTCACCGCCATGGAGCAACGCATCCTGGATATCAACCCGGCCTGCCGCGTGCGTCCCATTGAAGAATTCGCCTCAGCAGACAACTGGCCTGCCATCCTGGGTGAGGATGCCCCCCCCGTCACGGCGGTGATCGATGCCTGTGACCAGGTGAAAACCAAGGCGGCACTGGCGGCCTGGTCCTGGGGCCATCCGGTGCACTGGGTGTGCGTGGGGGCAGCGGGCGGTAAGCGCTTGGCGCACGAGGTCCGTGTGGAGGACCTGGCCCGCGTCACGCACGACCCCTTGCTGGCGCAGGTGCGGTATCGCTTGCGACGTGAACATGGTGCTCCTGCGGCATCGTCCAAAGCTTCTGCCAAAGCCGCTACCAAAGCCGCGCCCACCCTGTATCTGCCCTGCGTGTTCAGCCAGGAGGCGGTGCGCGCCGCAGATGCCAGTTGCGAGGTGGCCACCGATGGCAGCCTCAACTGCCATGGGTATGGCTCCCTGGTGAGTGTCACCGCCACCTTTGGCATGGCAGCGGCGGGTTGGGTACTCAATCAAGTGGCCGCTGGGGATGTGTCTCACGCTGCAAAAATGCGCTATAATGCGAGGCTTCGGTCAGCACACAATGCTGGCTGACACTGTTGAAAAACAGGCGGGACGTTAGCTCAGTTGGTAGAGCAGCGGACTTTTAATCCGTTGGTCACAAGTTCGAATCTTGTACGTCCTACCACCCCACACCGTCACCTCGTATTTGCGTACGAGGTGATTTTTTTTGTCCTATTGCGTGGGGGTTGAAGAGGGAAGGGGCGTGGCGGCCGGGATGGGCAGAGACGTGCTCGCCGCAGGCGGGGTGTCGCAGGTGGTGTTGCCCGCGCGTTGCACGCACAGCTGTTGCACACAGCGGTCATGCCAGATGCTTCGCTCCCTGGCATTCAGGTCCACATTCACCCAGCGGTCTATCCAACGGGTCTGCAGGATGGTGTTGGGCACGCAGCGGCTCACGGAGGTGGTGCGATCGCCTTGTCGAACCGATTCGGTGATGCAGCGCTGGGTGCCATCGGGCACGTGCACCACCATGGGCTCAGTGACACGTTGCGACTGCAACACCACCGGAAACAATTGGTAGCTTTCGGGGTCGCAATCCTGTCTGGCCTGACGCAGCATGGGGCTGGCGCATGCCGAGAGCAAGGCCACAGCCAGGATGCAGAGAACCCGCGTGGTCCATGCCCGGCCAGGATGGCAGCGCGCTGCCCGTGACACATCGGAGGTGTTCATGAAGGACGATAGGGTCAAAGGCTGTGGCTCAGGGAAATCGTTGACGCGCCAGACTCTTGATCAGCATATCACTGCCAAGCCTTCAGGGTGTGTGCGCCGCCTGGGATTGCGCATCTTCAATCCAGCCTCCCAATTCAAGCCAACGTTCTTCGGCTTGTTCGAGGGCTTCGCCCAATTCCTTCAAGCGTTTGCCGTGTTGTGCCAATTCGGGGCCGGACAAGCTGCCGTGGATCAGCGCAGATTCCAGGGCTGATTTTTCGTTGAGCCACTGGGCCATGGTGTCATCGAGTTGCTTCATCTCCTGACGCCAGGGCTGTAATTTTTGTGTGAGCTCAGCGCGACGCTGGGCTTGTTGCTTGCGGGATTCACGTGGTGTGGCGCCTTTGGCGGCATCCTCAGAGGTCGTACCCTTGGTGGTGGCCCAGCTCTCTCGACGTTTGCGGGCTGCGTCCAACAAATGCTGCTGGTAGTGTTGCAAGTCCCCCTCAAAGGGTTTGACCGCGCCCTCTGACACCAGCCAGAAGTCTTCGCACACGGTGCGCAGCAATGAGCGGTCATGGCTGACGAGCAACACCGTGCCATCGAAATCGTTCAGCGCCATGCCCAGCGCTTCTCGCGTGTCCAGATCCAGGTGGTTGGTGGGTTCGTCCAGCAACAGCAGGTTGGGGCGTTGCCACACGATAAGCGCCAACACCAGCCGTGCTTTTTCGCCGCCGCTGAGAGTGCCCACCGGTTGCTGCATCATGTCGTCGACGAAGCGAAACGAGCCCAGGAAGTTGCGCAACTCCTGTTCTCGCACCTGGGGTTGCAGGCTGCGGGCCAGGCGGGTCAGGTGCTCGAGCGGCGTGTCGCCTGAGTGCAGCACATCCAGTTCCTGCTGGGCAAAGTAGCCGATGGTCAGGCCTTTACCTTCCACCCGCCGCCCGTGGATCAGCGGGAGTTGCTGCACCAGGGTCTTCACCAGGGTGGACTTGCCTTGCCCATTGGCGCCCAGTATGCCAATGCGCTGACCTGCCAGCACGGTGAGGTTGACGCCGCGCAGAATGGGCGTGTCGCCGTAGCCCATCGACGCATCTTGCAGGGAGATCATGGGGTTGGGCAGGCTCTCGGGCTCACGAAATTCGAAACTGAACTCGGCGCGCTCGAGCAAGGGCGCCAAGCGCTCCATGCGCTCCAGCGCCTTGACGCGGCTTTGCGCCTGACGCGCTTTGGTGGCTTTGGCCTTGAAACGATCGATGAAGCGTTGCAAGTGGGCGATACGGTCTTGTTGTTTCTCAAAGGCTGCCTGTTGCAACACCAGCTGCTGCGCTCGCTGGTCCTCAAACGAGGAATAGTTGCCGCTGTAGCGCTTGAGGTCTTGATGCTCCAGGTGCAGGGTCACCTGGGTCACCGTGTCCAAAAACTCGCGGTCGTGGCTGATCACCAGGACCGTGCCGTCAAACCGCTGCAACCAGCTCTCTAGCCACACCAGCGCATCCAGATCCAGGTGGTTGGTGGGCTCATCGAGCAACAGCAAGTCGGCTGGGCACATCAAGGCCCGTGCCAGTTGCAGTCGCATGCGCCAGCCGCCTGAAAAACTGTTGACGGGTTGCTCGAGCTCGTGCGGCGCAAAGCCCAGACCCAGCAGCAGAGTTTGCGCGCGAGAAGGGGCGTCGTGCACGCCCGCGTCCTGCAGGCTGTTGTGCGCATGGGCCAAGGCCATGCCATCGTGGGAGTCTTGTGCCAGCTGCAATTGCGCTTGCGCCTCCTGCAGGCGTGTGTCGCCTTCCAGCACAAAGGCGGTGGCCGCAGCCTCACTCTCGGGCATGTGCTGGGCCACTTGGGCGATTCGCCAGCTGGTGGGAAACACACACTCGCCTTGGTCTTCGTGCAACTGCCCCAAGAGCAGCGCCATCAGGGACGATTTGCCAATACCGTTGGCGCCCACCAGACCAACCTTTTCGCCCGGGTGAAGGGTGACGTTGGCGCGCTCCAGCAGCACCTTGGCGCCGCGGCGCAGTTGCACATCCCGCAGAACGATCATGACAACGCACCCAGGTCTGCCGCGCGCAGCAAGGCCACCTGGGTGTCACCTGCAGAGGTGTCCAGCCACCAGGGCGTGAGGGTTGGGAAGGCGCGTTCAAAGTGATCGATTTCGTGGCCGATCTCCAGCACCAGAGCGCCTTCAGGGGTGAGCCAGTGCGCGGCTTGTTGCAAGCAGGGTCGAATGAAGTCCATGCCATCCGAGCCGCCTGCCAGCGCCAACACCGGTTCAGCGCGAAATTCGGGCGGCAAGGCGTCCATGCTTTGCTGGTTGACGTAAGGGGGATTGCACAGGATCAGGTGGTAGCCACCGTGTGCGGCGGCAAACCCATCCGAGAGCGACAGTTCGATGCGATGGCCCAGCGCATGACGCTCGACATTGCGAGCCGCCACTTGCAGGGCCTGGGCTGAGAGGTCCAGCCCATGCACACTCGCCTGGGGCCAGGCCATGGCGGCCAGCACGGCCAGGCTGCCATTGCCCGTGCACAGGTCCATGACCCGCGCACCCACGTCGGGCACGTACTCGTCCAGCCACCCCATGGCCAGCACCTCGGCGATCAGGCTGCGTGGAATGATGGTGCGTTCATCGACGTAGAACGGGACACCCTGTAGCCAGGCTTCCCCGGTGAGGTAGGCCAGGGGCTTGCGGGTGCGAATGCGCTCATCCAGCAAGGTCTGCACGCGCACCTCATCAGCCGAAGACACGGTGAAGGCAGGGTCGTCGAGGTCGGTGTCCAGTGGCAGGCCCAGGCGCCAGAGCACCAGCCACGCTGCTTCATCGAGCGCATTGACAGTGCCTTGTCCAAACGACACACCCGCTCCCGCCAGCTGGGTGCGGCAGTGCTCCACCAGTGGCCGAAGCGTCATGCCGTGAGAACCTGTGCGCGACGATTCAACTGTTCCAGCACGCGACGGTAAATGTTTTTGAGGGTCTCGATGTCCTGGGTGGCCACGTGTTCGTCAATCTTGTGGATGGTGGCGTTGGGCGGTCCGAGTTCGAGCACCTGCGGACATACCTGGGCAATGAAACGTCCATCGCTGGTGCCCCCGGTGGTGGACAGCTGTGTCTCCAGGCCGGTCTCGTCACGGATGGCTTGTTGGACGGCGCCCACCAGGTCGCCGGGTTCGGTCAGGAAGGGCAGCCCCCCCAGGGTCCACTGCAGGGAGTAGTCGATCGGATGGCGGTCCAGCACCGCGGTCAGGCGGCTCTTGAGGCTTTCAACGGTGGATTCTGTGCAAAAGCGGAAATTGAAATCCACCACGCAAGTGCCGGGGATGATGTTGCTGGCGCCCGTGCCAGCGTGGATGTTGCTCACCTGCCAGCTGGTCGGCGGGAAGAAGGCGTTGCCGTCATCCCAGCGGGTTGCAACCAACTCGGCCAAGGCGGGCGCCAGGTCGTGGATGGGGTTGCGACCCAGGTGCGGATACGCGATATGCGCCTGTATACCCTGGACCGTCAACTTGCCGCTCAGGGTGCCACGGCGTCCGTTTTTGATCATGTCACCGGTGCGCTCCACGGAGGTGGGCTCACCCACGATGCACCAGTCCAGCCGCTCACCCCGCTCGCGCAAGAGCTTGCACACCACCACGGTGCCATCCAGGGCCGGGCCTTCTTCGTCGCTGGTCAACAAGAAAGCCAGGGAGAAATCAGGGTGTGGATGTTGGGCCAGGTACTCTTCCACCGCCACCACCATGGCCGCGAGTGAGCTTTTCATGTCGCTCGCCCCCCGGCCATACAACTTGCCGTCACGGTGTGTGGGGACAAAGGGGTCGCTGGACCATTTCTCCAGGGGGCCGGTGGGCACCACATCAGTGTGCCCTGCGAACACCAGCGTGGGGGCATTGGCACGCGCACTGCGGCGGATCGCCCACAGGTTGGTGACCCGGAAGTCATCCGGCCCGCTGACCAGGGTTTCGCAGTTGAACCCCAGGGGCTGCAAGCGGGCGCTGAGCAGGGCTTGGCAGCGCCCATCGCTGGGGGTCACCGAGGCTTCAGCCATCAGTTGTTCCGTCAGTTGCAGTGCACGAGCCATGGCATTGAGCGATGAGAGGGGGGGCAGGCCTGGGGCTAACGCGTGACCAGGTGGTGGATCAGGCGATCAATCGCGCAGCAAATCGTTCAGGCTGGTCTTGGCGCGGGTTTGGGCATCCACGCGCTTGACGATCACGGCGCAGTACAGGCTGTACTTGCCATCGGCGCTGGGCAGGTTGCCCGACACCACCACCGACCCCGCAGGAATTCGGCCGTAGCTCACCTCGCCGGTGGCGCGGTCGTAGATCTTGGTGCTCTGACCGATGTACACCCCCATGGAGATCACCGAGTTCTCCTCGACGATCACGCCTTCCACGACTTCCGAGCGCGCGCCAATGAAGCAGTTGTCTTCGATGATGGTGGGGTTGGCTTGCAGGGGTTCCAACACGCCACCCAGGCCCACACCGCCGGACAGGTGCACGTTCTTGCCCACTTGCGCACACGAGCCCACGGTGGCCCAGGTGTCCACCATGGTGCCTTCGTCCACGTAGGCGCCGATGTTCACATAGCTGGGCATGAGGATGGCGCCCTTGGCGATGTAGCTGCCGCGACGTGCCACTGCGGGGGGCACCACGCGCACGCCACTGGCCTTCATCTGCGCTTCGTCCAGGTGAGCAAACTTGGTCGGCACCTTGTCGTAAAAGCCCAATTGTCCCGCCTTGATGACCTCATTGTCTTTCAGGCGAAAGCTCAGCAGCACGGCTTTCTTGATCCACTGGTGCACCGTCCACTGGCCCACGCCTTGGCGGGTGGCCACACGCAGGCGACCCGAGTTGAGCTCGGCGATCACATGCTCGACGGCGTCTTGCACTTCCTTGGGCGCTGAAGCAGGCGAGAGGTTGGCGCGGTTGTCCCAGGCGGTGTCGATGATGGTTTGCAGTTGTTGTGTCATGGTGATCAGACGGGTCGGTGTTGAACGAATTGAACGATGCGGTGAGCGGCTTCCAGGCATTCGGCGGTTTCAGCCACCAAGGCCATGCGGATACGACCGCGACCGGGGTTGAAGCCGGCAGACTCGCGGGCCAGAAAACTGCCCGGTAAAACAGTGACATTGTATTGAGCCAGCAAATCACGGGCGAAAGCCTGGTCATCGCCGCCGGGCACAGCAGCCCACAGATAAAAAGCGGCGTCGGGGAGTTTGACATCCAGCACTTGCTGCAGCACGGGCGTGACCTGGGCGAACTTGGCTCGGTACTGCTCGCGGTTGCGCTCCACATGCAATTCGTCCTGCCAGGCTTCAACGCTGGCGGCTTGCACCATGCCACTCATGGCGCTGCCGTGGTAGGTGCGGTAGAGCAGGTATTGCTTGATCCACGCGGCATCGCCCGCCACAAAGCCACTGCGCAAGCCCGGTGCATTGCTGCGCTTGGACAGGCTGGTGAAGGCGATCAGGTTGCGGTAGTCATCACGGCCCAGACGGTGCGCCGCTTCCAGCCCGCCCAGGGGGGGCTCGTCGCGGAAGTAGATTTCGCTGTAGCACTCGTCCGACGCGATGACAAAGCCGTGTCGGTCACTGAGTTCGAACAGCATGGCCCATTCCTCCAGGGGCATCACCGCACCGGTGGGGTTGCCGGGTGAGCACACATACACGAGTTGCGCGTCAGCCCAGACATCTTCGGGCACGCTGCGCCAGTCCACCGCGAAGTTGCGATCGGCGCGGCTGGGTACGAAATACGGTTGTGCACCGGCCAGCAGTGCTGCGCCTTCGTAAATTTGGTAGAACGGATTCGGACAGATCACCAGGGGTCTGGCCGACGCAGTGGGGTTGATGACCGTCTGGGCAAACGAGAACAAGGCCTCGCGCGAGCCGTTCACGGGCAAGAGTTGGGTGGCGGGATCCAGCGTGACCCCATAGCGACGCTGCAACCAACCTACGCAGGCCTGGCGCAACGCTGCAGACCCGGCGGTCAGCGGGTAACTGGACAAGGCCGGGAAAGCCCGCGTGAGCGCGTCCAGGATGAAGGGGGGCGTGGCGTGTCGCGGTTCACCTATTCCCAGGCTGATGGCCTTGTGTTGGGGGGACGGCGTGATGTCAGCAAACAACTGGCGTAGCCGCTCGAAGGGATAGGGCTGCAGGCGCGAGAGCAGGGGGTTCATGGGTTGGTATTATCCGCGCGACCATGGTTTCCCCGTCCAACGATCTGGATCTCACCCAGGCTACAGCCTACGCCTTGCAGCCAGCCGAGCTGGCCGAGTTGCTCGGCACCGTGGACGCCAGCCTGACCGCCAGCCTGGTGTTGCTGCGCACCCCTGCCGATCTGCCCAGTCTGCACCGCAGCTTGCATGATGTGAAGGGGTACCTCGGCCTGGTGGCGTCGGGCGGCTTGTGTGAGCTCGTTGTGCAGGCGGACCTGGCGGCACGGCAGGGGCATGGGGAGGCCAGCCGCCAAGCAGTTCAGGCCCTTTTGCCTCGCCTGGAGCGCTTGCACAGTGCCTTGCAAGTCTATCGGGCAGGTATCATTGGCTATTGACCAGGCGGCACCCCAACATCCGGGGCTTGACGCCACTTGAACTGAATACTTTAGAACTCAAAGGCCTTCGGTGCGTCTTACCTCGATCAAACTCTCCGGCTTCAAGTCCTTTGTCGAGCCGACCAATTTCATGCTGCCGGGGCAACTGGTGGGCGTGGTGGGCCCCAATGGCTGTGGCAAGTCCAACATCATGGATGCCGTGCGCTGGGTGCTGGGCGAGAGCCGGGCCAGTGAATTGCGCGGTGAGTCCATGCAGGACGTGATTTTCAACGGCACCACCGTCCGAAAACCCTCTAGCCGCGCGAGTGTGGAGCTGGTGTTCGACAACGCGGACCACCGCGCGGGCGGCCAATGGAACCAGTTCACCGAGATTGCCGTCAAGCGTGTGTTGACCCGCGACGGCACCAGCAGCTACTACATCAACAACCAGCCGGTGCGTCGCCGCGATGTGCAGGACGTGTTCCTGGGCACAGGTCTGGGCCCTCGGGCCTACGCCATCATCGGCCAGGGCACCATCAGCCGCATCATCGAATCCAAGCCGGAGGAGTTGCGACTGTTCCTCGAGGAAGCCGCCGGGGTGTCCAAATACAAAGAACGGCGCCGTGAAACCGAAAATCGACTGAGCGACACCCGCGAGAACCTCACCCGCGTCGAAGACATTCTGCGCGAGCTCAATGCCAACCTGGAAAAACTCGAACGCCAGGCCGAGGTGGCGCAGCAGTACAAGGCGCTGCAATCCGACGTCACCCTCAAACAGCATCAGTTGTGGTTCCTGCGTCGCAGCGAGGCGGCCAGTGACCAGACCCGCTTGCTGGAGCAAGTGCAACAGGCGGTGCTGGACCTCGAGTCCAAAACCGCCGATTTGCGCCATATCGAAGCCGACCTCGAGGCGGTTCGCCAGGCGCATTACGAAGCCGGCGATCAACTCAACCAGGCACAAGGCCATTTGTACGAAGCTTCCGCCGAGGTTGGCCGCCTGGAAGCCGAGATTCGCTACGTGGTGGAAGGGCGTCAACGCGCCCAACAGCGCCTGGTTCAACTGCAGGAACAGATCGCCCATTGGGGCGAGCAGGCACAGCAAGCGAGTATCGAGCGTGAAACCTTGATGGAGCAAGCCGAGCAGGGGGCCGAGCAAGCCGCTCTGTTGGAGGCCCAGCTGGAAGAGCAAACATCGCAGCTGCCGACCTTTGAGGAAGCGCAGCAAGCCGCCCAGCAAAAGGCCGATGCCCAGCGCAACCAGGTGGTCGAGGTGCAACAACAGTTGCAAGTGCTGTCCGCCGACCAGCGCAACCTGCAGGAGCAGTCCCAGCAACTGGAGATGCGCCGTGAGCGCTTGCAGGCCGACCGCCGTGGCCTGGATGCACCTGACGACCAACGTGTGCAGCAAGTCCAGGCCCAGTTGCAGGCTGCGCAAGAATCCGTCGAGGTGCTCGATGCGCAACTGCACGAATTGCAGGAACAGGTGCCGCAACTCGACGAGGCGCGGCGTGAGGCGCAGCAACGGTTGAATGACGAGTCCGCCAAGCAGGCCGACCTGTCCGCACGCCTGGAGGCGCTGCAGGCCTTGCAAGAACGCGTCAAGACCGATGGCAAGCTGCAACCCTGGCTGGCCAAGCATGGGATGGATGGGTTACAAGGCTTGTGGAGCCGCTTGCACATCGAGGCCGGTTGGGAAAATGCGCTGGAGTCCGCCTTGCGCGAACGGCTCAACTCCTTGGAAGTCAGCCGTCTGGAGATGATCGGCGCGCTGGCCAGCGATCCGCCCCCGGCCAAGCTCACCTTTTACACACTGCCCACCGGGGCAGCGAGCGGCGTTACCTCCTCCTTGCCGCGCCTGAGTGACTTGCTGCGTGTGAACGATGCGGGCCTCAAAACCCTGCTGGAAGGCTGGTTGGCGGGGTGCTTCACAGCTCCGGATATGTCCCAAGCCATGGCGCAGCGCGACAGCCTCCAAGCCGGTCAATGGATTCTGGTGCCGCAAGGCCACGCGGTGAGCCGGCACAGTGTCAACTTCTATGCGCCCGACAGCGAACAGGCGGGTCTGCTCGCCCGCGCTCAGGAGATCGAAAACCTCGAGAAGCAGCGGCGTGCACAAACCTTCATCCACGAAGAAGCTCGCAACCTGCTGGTGCGTTCTGAGGCTGCTTACAGCGATGCCAGCCAGCGTCTGGTTGAATTGCGTCGCGAAGCCTCACAGGCCCAGTCACAGGCCCACGAACTGCAGGTCGAGGCGCTGCGATTGACGCAGCAGGCCGATCAAGCCCGCGCCCGCTCCACCCAGATCGAAACCGATCTGCAGGAGGTCCAGGCACAGCTCGATGCCATTCAGGAGCGCAGCGCCGCTGCCGATGCTCGTTTTGAAGAGCTCGACATGATGCTGGCAGACAGCCAGGAGCGCCACGCCCAGCTTGATGAGCAGGTCATGGCAGCGCAGCGCCGCTTGCAGGAGGCGCGTGAACAACTGCGAAGCCTCGAGCGCCAGGCCCAGGAGGCCGACTTTCTGCGTCGCACCCACATCACCCGCGAAGCCGAGTTGCAACGCCTGATCCAGTCGGCCGGACAACAAACCACCACCTTGCAGGACGAGCAGGTGAAGCTGCAGGAGGAGTTTGAGCGTCTCAGCGATGTGGCCGCCCAGGCCGGGCTGCAAGCAGCCCTGGCCGTCAAGTCCGAACGCGAGGCGGCCTTGGGTTCCAAACGCAGCCAGTACGACGACCTCACCGCCAAGCTGCGCGCCAGCGATGAGCAACGCCTGAAAATCGAGCGCAACCTCGACCCGATGCGTCAGCGCATCACCGATCTGCAACTCAAGGAGCAAGCCGCGCGTTTGGGCGTGGAGCAATACGCACAACAACTGACCGAAGCACAGGCCGACCTCGAGGCCGTGGCCCGTTCCATCGAGGAAGGCGACGTGCGACTTTCGGGTCTGCAAGCCGAGATTGACCGCTTCCAGCGTGAGATCCAGGCCCTGGGGGCGGTCAACCTCGCTGCCCTGGATGAACTCACCACGGCCCGTGAGCGCAAGACCTTCCTGGACGCGCAATCTGCCGACCTGACCGAAGCCATGAACACGCTGGAAGACGCCATCCGCAAGATTGATGGCGAGACACGCGAGTTGCTCGGCAGCACCTTTGCCACCGTCAACGAGCATTTCGGTCGCATGTTCCCCGAGCTGTTCGGCGGCGGCAATGCCCGCCTGATCATGACCGGCGAGGAAATCCTCGACTCCGGCGTGCAAGTCATGGCCCAGCCACCGGGCAAGAAAAACCAGACGATTCACCTGCTGTCGGGGGGCGAAAAGGCGCTGACCGCCATCGCGCTGGTGTTTGCGATTTTCCAGCTCAACCCCGCACCGTTTTGTTTGCTCGATGAGGTGGACGCGCCGCTGGATGATGCCAACACCGAGCGCTACGCGCGGCTGGTCTCGAGCATGTCCAAGGAAACACAGTTTCTGTTCATTTCCCACAACAAGATCGCCATGGAGATGGCCGAGCAACTCATTGGTGTCACCATGCAGGAGCAAGGCGTGTCGCGCATCGTGGCGGTTGACATGGAGTCGGCGGTGTCCATGGCCGAATCCACCTGAATCTCAAGGAAGCCGGCATGAGTACCTTGCAAGTTGCTTTGGCCATTGCGGGTGGTGTGGTGTTGGCGGGCGTGGTGGCCCACAGTGCCTGGACCTCTCGCAAGAGCAGGCCGCGTCAGGCCGAACCCACGGTGGAGCATCAGGAGCCACGTGAGCCAGGTCTGGCTGCGCAGGAGGCCCCGTCCGCTGAGTCGCGTTTTTCCGACGAGCTGATGGCACAGCGCGAGGCATTTGGCGGGGTTGACGATCTCACCGGCGACAGTTTCGAGGTGTCCGGGGTGATGCCCACGCCCGACAAGCGACATGCCCTGGATGCCCTCATCGACGTGATTGCGCCGATTGAAATCGACGCCCCCACCTCGGGCGATGCGGCCTTGGCCGCCATGCCGCCCACGCGTCGGGTGGGCAGCAAGCACTTCACCATCCAGGGGCTTAACGCCGCCAGCGGTGAGTGGGAGCCCTTGCGTGCGGGGCAGCGTTACAGCGCCTTCCAGGCGGGGGTCCAGCTGGCCAACCGCATGGGCGCGTTGAATGAAATCGAGTTTTCCGAGTTCGTCATGAAAACCCGCGCCTTTGCCGATGCACTGGATGCCGAACCCGAGTTTCCCGAAATGCTCGAGGAAGTGGCGCGTGCCCGAGAGCTTGACCATTTCGCCGGCGCGCACGATGCCCAATTGAGCTTCACCCTCAAGGCCCTGGATTTGCCGTGGAGCCCGGGCTATGTGCAGCAAAACGCGGCCCGTCTGGGCTTTGTGCCCGGCGTGATCCCCGGCCGCATGGTGATTCCCGCCCCGACCGTGGGTCTGCCGCCCATTCTGGATTTGAGTTTCGACTCGCAGGCAGCCCTGGCGGATGACCCGTCCTTGTCCGCCATTCGTCAACTCACGCTGACGCTGGATGTGCCCCAGGTGGATCGACAGGAGGAGCCCTTTGCTCGCATGTGCTTTGTGGCCACCGAGCTCGCTCGCATCATGGATGGTCAGGTGACGGACGACCACGGCCAGCCCTTGTCCCAGGGGGCGATTCAAAGCATCCAGCAAGACCTGAACGCGTTGTACGACACCCTGGATGCGCGTGACCTGTCTGCTGGCTCGGTGCAGGCGCGCCGTTTGTTCAGCTGAATGCGACACGCGGGATGAACACCCCGGATCTGTTCGATGCCGAGCCATCGGGGCCTGCATCGGTGCAAACCGCGACCACTCCTCAACACGATTCACCGGCCCAGCAGGCCATGCAGTTGCGCGAGCAACTGCACCTGCATGCCCATCGCTACTACGTGCTGGATGAGCCCTCCATTCCGGATGCCGAGTACGACCGTCTGTTTCAGCGCTTGCAGGCGCTGGAAGCTTCGCATCCTGAGTTGCTGTCGGTCGATTCGCCCACCCAGCGTGTCGGCGGCAAGCCCTTGTCGGCCTTCGCTGCGGTTCGACACGGCGTGCCGATGCTGAGCATTCGCACCGAAACCGATACACAAGCCAGCGGTGCCGAGAGCTTTGACACCCGTATCCGCAAGGAGTTGGCCCTGGACGAACAGGCACCAGAGGTCGAGTATGTGGCGGAATTGAAGTTTGACGGCCTGGCCATCAGCCTTCGCTACGAGCACGGCGTGCTGGTGCAAGCCGCCACCCGGGGGGATGGTGAAACGGGCGAAGATGTGACCCAGAACATTCGCACCATCGGGCAGATTCCTCTTCGGCTACAGGCCACACCGGACGCCCAGAATCCTGAGGGCCTGCCCGTGCCCGAGGTGATCGAGGTGCGCGGCGAGGTCTACATGCGGCGTGACGATTTCGAGGCGCTCAATGAGCGCCAACGCGAACGGATCGCGGGGGGTGCCCGCCAGGAAAAAACGTTTGTCAATCCGCGCAATGCCGCGGCGGGGGCGGTTCGACAGCTGGATCCAGCCATTGCCGCTGAGCGACCCCTGAGCTTCTTTGCCTATGGCGTGGGCATGTGTGTGCCAGACGCCGCGCTGTCGGTGTCCACGCATTGGGACTTGCTCATGCGCTTGAAGGCCTGGGGTTTTCCGGTGTGCGAGCATGGCTGCCGCGTACAGGGATCCAATGGGTTGGTGGGTTTTCATGCCCACATGGGAGCGCTGCGCGACCGCTTGCCCTTTGACATCGACGGCGTGGTCTACAAGGTGAACCGACTCGATTGGCAGCAGCAACTGGGCTTTGTGACCCGCGAGCCGCGCTGGGCGGTGGCGCACAAGTACCCGGCGCAAGAACAACTGACCACGGTACAGGCTATTGAGGTGCAAGTGGGCCGTACGGGCAAGCTCACCCCGGTGGCCAAGCTTGCGCCGGTGTTCGTGGGCGGGGTGACCGTCACCAATGCCACCTTGCACAATGAGGACGAGGCCACGCGCAAGGACGTGCGTGTCGGCGACACGGTGATTGTGCGTCGCGCCGGCGATGTCATCCCGGAGGTGGTGTCGGTGGTGCTGGAGCAGCGACCCGAGGGGACTCAACCCTTTCGCATGCCCCATCAATGCCCAATCTGTGACAGCGTGGCGGTGCGCGAGGAGGGGGAGGCCGACTACCGTTGTACCGGGGGGCTGTATTGCAGCGGACAACGCAAGCAATCGTTCTTGCACTTTGCGCAGCGCCGTGCGCTGGACATCGAGGACCTGGGCGAGAAGCTGATTGACCAACTGGTGGACGGTGGCATCGTCAACACCTTGCCCGATCTGTACCGGCTGGGGCTGAGCTCGCTGGCCCAACTGGACCGCATGGCCGACAAGTCGGCACAGAATGTCTTGAGCAGCCTGGAGACGTCCAAACACACCACCTTGCCGCGCTTCCTGTTCGGCCTGGGCATTCGCCACGTGGGGGAAGCCACGGCCAAGGACCTGGCGCGTCACTTCGGAGGGCTGGATGCCATCATGGATGCCAGCATCGAACAACTGCTGCAGGTCCGCGATGTAGGGCCCGTGGTGGCCCAAAGCCTGCGCACTTTCTTCGATCAACCCCACAACCGGGAGGTGGTGGAGCAGCTGCGGGCCTGCGGCGTCACCTGGCCAGAACACGAGCCCAGTGCACAAGCGCAGCTGCCGCTGGCAGGGCGTACCTATGTGCTGACGGGGACCTTGCCCACGCTCAGCCGTGAACAAGCCCAGGCCATGCTGGAGGCCGCTGGGGCCAAGGTGGCCGGCAGCGTGAGCAAGAAGACGCACGGCGTGATTGCCGGCGCAGAAGCCGGCAGCAAGCTCGAGAAGGCCCTGGCCCTGGGGATCCCGGTGCTCGATGAGGACGGTCTGCGAGCCCTGGTGGCCGACCCTGCAGCCGACAACATCGGCAGCGGCGCCACCTAGCCACCTAGCCGCCTAGCCGCCTGGCGCCTCAGGCACTCAGTGTCTGCAGCAATTCCGTTTCGATTTCCAGTTGGGTGCGGTTGTGTTGCAACTCGGACCCCGCCACCAGAAAGGTGTCTTCCACCCGTTCGCCCAATGTGCTGACCTTGGCCAGCAACACCGTGATGTTGTGACGGGCCAGCACCAGGGACACGCTGTAGAGCAGACCAGTCCGATCGCTGGTGGAAATGCTCAGCAGCCAACGCTGCGCTTTTTCATCGGGCTCCAGTGAGACACGGGGTGCCACCGGAAAACTTTTCACACGGCGCGACACACGCCCGCGGCTGACGGCCGGCAGCGGGGCTTGTGTCTCGAGGGTGCGGGCCAACTCCGATTCCACCATGCCAATGAGCTCGCGGTAGTGCTCTTGCAACATGGGCGTGACGACCTGAAACGTGTCCAGGGCATAGCCGTTGCGCGCGGTGTGGATCTTGGCGTCGAGGATGCTGAAGCCCGCGTGGTCGAAGTACCCACAGATAC
>JACCEB011525902.1_pt1 | contig 17941 bp, 16 predicted proteins | sample 7454761 | NCBI WGS metagenome assembly JACCEB01 (sample SAMN15323454, study PRJNA562643) | freshwater metagenome | isolation source: river surface water | place: USA:Blue River Watershed | collected 2017-08-18 | reverse complement strand
TCCGCCTTAAAGATGCCACCAACCATCTTCTATCAGAGATTTAAAGCGGCAGAAAATTCCGACGCAGAGTCAGAAAATAATTTTAAAAAAATTCGCGCGCCTTTGCACCCCTCTTTGCAAAGAGGGGAGCAAAACAACCAAATATCACCAAAAACAAATCCACCAATTGATCGTTCAGAAATTCAAAACTATGAATGATTACGACATCAATTTGAGAGGGATAAGTTGTTTAGAAAATGGGTACAGTTCAAACACCATTTTCATAAAATTTCGGATTACCTTTTAAAGAAATATACTCTTCCTGATCAAACATCACGAAGCTATTCATCATTGTGGCAAAAGTATTAAGATTCTTCGTATCCCAAGCCTTGGTTTCTTCATTGTAAAAAATCTCTTTTAGCCATCCATAATGCTCTCGGGTAAGCATTCCTTTGTCATGCTGCATTCGGCAGATTTCCTCAAAAACTCCCGACTTATAAATTTCATTAACAAACTCTGGGGTTTCGGGATTAAATGACTCGATCGTCCTCAAGCTACTTATCAGGCCGCAAAGAGAGCGTGCTATACCAGAAGGTTTATCGCCATTATTTAGAACTTCAGGAAGTGATTTAATAAGGAACAAAATGTTGAGGGGTGATACTCTTTGATAATTAATAGCACTCAAGAAATGTTGAGGTGGATTTGATTCTTTAAAGGCCTGTAAAATCGCAAGAAGCTTTTCCGAGGCCTCGCCCGAATCTGAATAATAATTATTTAAAAATTCTTGAGAACCGGCTTGAAGTAATGCTGACGGATCAATGCTGTTTATATAGGCGATAGCTCGCTCTTTGTTTGTTAAAAAATCTAAAATTTCGTTAAAACTAGTTATTTGCTCACCACGCTTCTGTTTTTTTGCCTCCGTCTTTTCTAGTGGGAGACCTTTTGTGCGCTTTCTTGCTGTTGTGCTTTGCGCTGCGTCTGTTTCCTGTTCTGCTATCGCTGCAAATTGCTTTTCTTGTGAGTGATCTGTCTCGCGCTTTTTTATTTTTGTACCCGGTTTTTCGTTTGTTTCCTGTCCTGCTGTCACTGCAGATGGCTCTTTTTGTGAGGTATTTGTCTTGCGCTTTGCTCTCATAAATGCTTCAAGGATATCTTCTGTTGGTTCTGGTTTTGTCATAAATTTTAGTTAAAGGTTACTTGAGTTGATTATTTCGCTTCCAGCCTAGGAAACACGCCTTTTGGCTCGTTGATTTTGTGATTTGTGGAAAGTGCAAAATCGGCGGCAATAAATTTCAAAGCGCGTTGTTTTTCGTTAACATTTAAAATGTCGAGCAAGCGTTTTGCCAAATTTGGCACGAAAGGTTGCAGTGCAATCGCAAGGCAGCGCAAGGCTTCAGCCACTGTTGATAAAACCAAATTCATCTCTTCAAGGCGATTTTCTTTTTTCAAATTCCACGGCGCTTTTTGATCAACAAAATGATTGCAAGCGCGCGCGAAATTTACGACTTTTTCCAGCGCCAAATCAAACGCAAATTTGTCCATTTCGTGGGCGAATTCGTCCTTTAATTTGTAGGCTTTGTCGAGCAATTCTTTGCCGTCGTCAAAATGAGCAAAATCAACGATTTTTCCGTCATTATTTTTGTGAATCATCGACAAAATTCGTTGCCCTAAATTGCCAATATTATTCGCCAATTCGGCGTTGATGCGAGTTGTGAAATTCTTGCGGTTGTAGTCGCCATCGTTGCCAAACGGAACTTCGCGCAGCAAGAAATATCTGAAATAATCGACCGCTTGTTCAGCGTCGCAACCCAGTGTTTTCAACCACTCAAGCTCGGCGTGAGGATCAATTACATTGCCAACAGATTTCGAAATTTTTTGCCCTTCATTCGTCCACCAGCCGTGCGCGTAAACTTTGTTTGGTAACGGAATTTGCGCCGCCATCAAAAATGCCGGCCAATAAACAGCGTGAAAACGCAAAATATCTTTGCCGACAACATGAACTGGCGAATCGACAGTGTTGCACCAAAATTTTTGCATCAGCGGATCGTTTTCATCAGGAAAACCAAGGGCTGAGAGGTAATTCGTCAACGCATCAAGCCACACATACATCACATGATTTTCAACATCAGGAACTTTCACGCCCCACGAAAAAGAGGTGCGCGAAATCGACAAATCGCGAAGTGCGCCTTTGACGTAATCTTTGCCGCCACGCACAAACGAAACCACTTCGTTGCGCTTCGATTCAGGCTGAATGAAGTCTGGAACCGCTTCGTAAAGCGCCAATAATTTGTCTTGAAATGCCGAAAGTTTGAAAAAATAGCTTTCTTCTTTGTGCCATTCCACCTCGGCGCCTGTAGGCGCTTTGCCGTTTACCAATTCGTCTTCGCCGTAAAATGCTTCGTCGCGAACGGCATACCAACCCTCGTAAACGCTTTTGTAAATCCAGCCATTTTGCTCAAGTCGGCGCCAAAATTCTTGGGCGCATTTTTTGTGACGCTCTTGCGTGGTGCGAATAAAATCGTCGTTGCTTAAGTTCAGTGTTTGCGCCAACTCGCGGAATTTTGCCGAAATTTCATCGCAAAATTCTTGCGGCGTTTTTGAGCGCGACAAAGCCGATTTTTCAACCTTCTGACCGTGTTCGTCGGTGCCGGTTAAGAAATGCACATCAAAGCCTTCAAGCCTTTTAAATCGCGCCATCACATCACATGAAATTGAAGTGTAAGCGTGGCCAATATGCGGCACATCGTTCACATAATAAATTGGCGAAGTGATATAAAAATTTTTCAAAAATCCCCCTTAATTAGTTGCGAAATTAGCTATTTTGTTGGCGTGAAAAGATTGGCCTATCGAGGCAATGGTTTTAAAGACAGCTTCCAACAAAGCAGACTTATTGAAAATAAAAGCCTCGCCTTGTGGAATGAAGATTGCCTTGGTGCCGCTAGGATGAACTCGCGTCATGTTTAAATGATGAAATAAAATTAATTTTGGCACCGATCGCAAACCACAATTTCGCTGCAAAATCGCCACTATTTTTCTTGTCTTGTCACTCAAGCAAGTGCTTGCGCACTGAGTTGTTAAAAAAGAATAATGTCTAGATTTTTGTTACCAAACAGATTCAAAACAAATCTCCAACAGAACAAATAAAAGTTTATGTCCTTCACGCAAAAGCTCGACGGCATCGTCGCTAAATTTAATGAGCTTGAAAAAAAGCTACTCGATCCAACTGGTTTGGGTCAAAATTTTGCCAAAGTTTCAAAAGAACATTCTGACATGGCGCCAGTCGTAGCGCTGATTTCGCAATATCACAAAATGCAGCAAGAAATTGTTGATATTGATGAAATGTTGCCGGTTACCGAAGATAAAGACATGAAAGAAATGATGGAATCCGAGCGATTTGATCTGACCAAAAAAATTCCAGAAGTTGAGCAACAAATTAAATTATCTTTGCTTCCGCGAGATGCTGCTGACGAAAAAAACGCGATCCTAGAAGTTCGCGCCGGAACTGGCGGCGAAGAGGCGGCTTTATTCGCTTACAAGCTATTTATGATGTACCAAAAATACGCCGAAAGAAGACGCTGGAAATTTGAAGTTTTGTCAATTTCTGATACTGGCCTCGGTGGCTACAAAGAGGCGTCGGCAACAATTTCGGGAAGAGGAGTTTTTGCGCGCCTGAAGTTTGAATCCGGAGTTCATCGCGTTCAGCGCGTTCCCGAAACTGAAAATCAGGGCCGAGTTCACACTTCGGCGGCCACGGTTGCGGTGCTTCCTGAAGCCGAAGATATTGATATTAAAATTGAAGAAAAAGACCTGCGAATTGATGTTTTTCGCTCGTCTGGACCTGGAGGACAATCGGTCAACACTACTGATTCCGCGGTGCGAATTACTCACGTTCCGACTGGCGTTGTGGTGTCGATGCAAGACGAAAAATCACAAATTAAAAATCGCGAGAAGGCGATGAAAGTGTTGCGTTCGAGATTGTATGAAGCTGAGCGCGAAAGGCTTGATAAAGAAAGAGCAGCGAACAGAAAAGATCAGGTTGGAAGTGGCGACAGATCTGAACGCATCAGAACTTATAATTTTCCGCAAAGTCGCGTTACCGACCACCGCATCAATCTAACAAGCTACAGAATCGATGGCGTTATGATTGGCGAATTGGATGAATTTATCGACGCGCTTATCGCTGACGACCAAGCCAGAAAACTTACCGAATCCGAGTAATTGGGATTTAAGCCGATTCGAGCCAAACTCGTGTCGGCCTAAACCTCAAAAAAATGGGCCGTAGATTTGCCCCAGCTAAATTGATATTTTTCGCTGCCGACATTTTTAAAAGCTGGATTGGCCAAGGCGCGAATAATTGTCACAATTTTTGTTCCCGGCTTGAGTTCCTTTAAAAATTTTTGCTCAAGTTTCAGAAAAAGTTCGCGGTCTTTTATTGGGTGATTAAGCAAAATCAAATCGGCCTCGCTTAAATCGACATCAAAAAAACTCTCATTCAAAAGATGTAATTCGCGATCGCCAATTTCGTCACGAATATCAGGCTCAATTTCTTCGGCAAATTTTAGAGCAATCTCGCAAGCCTGATTGTGCAATCCAGGAAGAAGCTCAAGGCCAATCGATCTTTTAAAATTAAACAACAAATGAGATTGCATCACAACTCTTCCAGTTCCCGATCCAAGATCAAAAAAAACCGCATCATGTTTTGGATTCACCTTCATCACAATCGCCTTCCAAGTTGCGAAGGGAAGCTCTCCGTAAAGTAGACCCTCAGTAATTCCGGCGGCAGTGCGCGCCGCGTTGGAGACGCTGTAGCTATTCACATTTGAATAAAGGTGATTGAAGTATTGCTCGGCGAGAATTGGGTCGATCATTTTAAGGTTTTTTCAATTTTTTTGAACTTTTTAGGCCGCCGAAAATTTCGTCCGAATTTTAATTCATCAATTCAATTTTAAAAATTGATGTTTTTGGCCTTGGGCGCTGTTAGCTAATTACGAGATCGTAAGACAAATTTATTCAGTGTGATAATAACCAAGCGCAGATGACGGATCCATCAAGGTTTCTTTTTGTGATTTAACCTCAATTAAATAGCTATTTTCGCCGTTGTGCCCTCTGGCATAAAGCTCCTTAAACTGAACCAAAAGATTATCCATTTTCTTTGTTTTGCCACTCATGTCTGGCGAGTCGGAAGTTGTAACCTCAACGTAATTTTGGTCGAAATAAAGCTGCACATAGTTGTATGTTGTGTGATCTTCGATGCTAGGCAAATTGACCTTTCTGAAAAAAAACTCGCGACTGATTTGATTGCCATCTCCATTGATCCAAGAAACTTTAACCAGCCCAAAAAAATCGGCAGAATCTTCAATAAAAAAAGACTGACTTCTGGTTTCTCCTGGATTAAGCGTCGGCAGCCTTAAGACGTTTTTCTGCGCCCAGTAACAATTTATATTTTTAATTGGTTTGAGGCTGGCGTTGCTGATGTAAACAACCGGACTTTCTTTGATTGTCTTGGCGCAAGACGGGGCGATAAAAATTAGGGCTGCGATCATTAATTTTGCGACACGCTTCGTCGAGGCTAACGCCTTGAATCTGAACGACGCGTCACAAAGAGATAAAAGCCATAATTTTTTTAACATTTTTCTAGCTCAATTTGTTTTTTTAGCTCGCGAGTTTTGATCGCCTTTGCAAAGCGAGAGAACGAAAATAAGAAGCTGTAAATCAAGCCATCAGCGCCATAAACAAAATATCTGCGCAAAATATAAGCCTTAAAAAAAGCCAAAATTGGCGTTAAAAATATTTTGACCAAGCTGGGTTTTTTTCCTCTTTTTAAGGAGTCCGCCGCTTGCATTTGCGAGTATGAATTAATCTTTTCAATCCAGTGAGAATATGAACGAAAAGATTGGTGATAAATTATGCCTTTCAGCTGAAAAATTTCGGAGTTTTTATTTCTTAGCTCAACCGAATCATGGACCGTGCTATTTTTGAAGCCGGCAAGATCTTTGTTGTAGAGCCGCAACTGATTATAAAAATATGCGAAGCGATTTGGTTTTTTTTCGAAGCGAAATTTATTGACGATTTTAATGCGAAATCCGGCGGTTTTTTTGTCAATTCTGCGCGAAAAAATTTCTTTAATTTCGTCACATAATTCTGGCGACAACTCCTCATCGGCATCGATGTTTAAGATCCATTTATTTTTACATCTGCTTTCAGCGAAAATTTTTTGAGGTCCGTAACCTTTCCACTCGTTAAACAAAACTGACGCACCTAATTTAAGCGCTATTTTACAGGTGTCGTCGCTACTTCCCGAATCAATTACTAATATTTCGCTAGCTATTTGTGAGGCTGCCTTGATGACTTGTCCGATTCGGTCTCCTTCGTTTTTGGTGATGATAAATACTGAAATTGGTACCGAGGTTTTGGCCATAAAAAAATTGATATTTAATGATAAAAAAATATCTCACCTAATCTCTTTTTTCGTCAACTTAAAATCTCTCATCTATGTCAAAAAGAGGCATCGTTATAGCGGTCTCCGCCCTTATTCTTGTTGGTTTTGTTGCGCTAGTGATCAATAATTACAAAAATAAAACTTCTTTCAAATATTTCGAAAAATCCGCCGAGGAATTAAAGCCAGAAAATGCGGCTCAAGATCAAGTTAGTTCCGCAGTTAATAAGGAAGCTGAGTTAAACGAGGCTCGTAAAAATAGCGATTTGGTAAAAATTTTGCCAAATGACTATGTTTTTGGAAGTAAAGAGGCGCCAGTTTTGGTGATTGAATATGCTTCTCTTTCCTGCCCTCATTGCGCCGATTTTTCACGCGTTGCTTTCGACAATCTAAAAACCGAATACATCGATAGCGGCAAAGTAAAATTTGTTTTCCGTCATTTTCCGCTAAACCAGCCGGCTTTAGTGGCTTCAATGCTCGCAGAATGTCAGGCAAGCGACAATAAAGGCGATGACTCAAAATATTTTTCAACAATCAAAGCCCTTTTCAAAACTCAAGACACTTGGGCGTTTGACGCAAATTTTGTCGAAAAACTCGAAGCAATTGCTCAGCTTGATGGCATGAGTCAGGATCGCTTCAAGAAATGCATCGCCGACAAATCGCTGCAAGACAAGATCCTTGCTGATCGCATGGAAGCGGCAAAATCGCTTCAACTACACTCAACCCCAAGTTTTTTCATTAATGGCGCAATTTCCGAAGGTTTTGTCGATTACAAAACTCTGAAAAAAGTTATCGATGAAAAGCTAGCCGAGGTTAAATAATCGTGTCTCCGAAGCTTGTAGTTAAGGATTTAGTCAAAAATTTTGGAGAAAAAAAAGTTCTCTCCGGAATCGATTTGCAAGTCGAAAAAGGTGAATCTTTGGTCATTCTTGGCGGCTCAGGAAGTGGCAAATCAGTGCTAATTAAAATCATCTCCAGCTTACTTCTACCAACTTCGGGATCGATAAAAATTGACCAACAAGAAGTTGCCAAAATCGGCGAAAAAGATCGAAACAAATTAATGGAAAAGTTCGGATTTCTTTTTCAGGGCGGCGCTCTTTTTGATTCATTGCCAATTTGGGAGAACGTTTCATTCCGCCTTTTAAATCAAAAAAAAATGAAGCGCAGCGAAGCGCGCGAAGTTGCAATCGAAAAACTAAGATCAGTTGGTCTTAGCGAAAAAACTGCCGATCTTTTTCCGTCGGAACTTTCGGGCGGAATGCAAAAAAGAGCCTCGCTTGCGAGAGCAATAGCCGCCAATCCCGAAATAATATTTTTTGACGAACCAACTACCGGTCTTGATCCGATAATGGCTGACGTGATTAACGACCTGATTATATCCAACTCAAAACAGCTCGGCGCCACAACAATCACCATCACTCACGACATGCACTCGGCAAGAAAAATTGCCGATAAAGTTGCGATGCTTTTTGAAGGGAAAATTATCTGGTTTGGCGACGTGAAAGACATGTATTCTTCAGGCAATGCTTACCTAGATCAGTTCATTCATGGAAGAGCTGAGGGTCCGATAAAGTTTTTGAGCAAATAGACTCGTCTTTGCTGAATTAAAAAATCCAAAATCGATGAAAAATTCCAAAGCATTCACCTTAATCGAAATCTCTGTTGTTATCGTTATTATTGGCCTTTTGATAGCCGGCGTTGCCCAAGCGAGTAAGATGGTCAAAAAGTCACAAATATCCGCGGCTCGATCAATCACCAAGCAATCGCCAGCCGATGACATCGAAGGATTGGCGGTTTGGTACGAATCAGTTCTTGAAGAAAGTTTTGCCGAAGAAGAGTCGATTGATGGCTCAACCGTTTCTAACTGGAACGATCTAAATCCGCAGTCTTACTCAAAAAATCCAGCCACTCAAACCGTTGCAAATAGCAGGCCTAACTATGTTTACGAAGGAATTAACAACTTGCCGGCACTTCGATTCGGCGGCGTAAAATTTCTTCAGATGAACAATAATTTTTGCGCTCGAAATACGACGATTTTTGCCGTTTTAAGAATCGGCGCAAGCACCGCCAACTCGCCGCTGGACGGCTGGCAAGTTCTGTTTGCTGACTCCTCCAACTTAGCAAATGATAGCATTCCGATTGTCGTCGCCGGCTCAAGCGCTTTGACTTTTAATGGCGGCTCAACGGATAGCTGGCTTTATGCGGCCAATGGCGCACTTGTCACCAACGATCGTCCGCATTTGGTTACGGTTACAAGAAGCATGGATAGTGGCTCTAGGTCAATCTCAGTTGATGGCATCAACAACGCCACCGATAATAATGGGGCAGTGGGAAGAGAGTTGATCGCTAATAGCAATATGTTGATCGGCAGATCAGCAAATAACTCTCAATATAATGGATTGATCGGCGAAATAATAATTTACAGCCGCGTCCTTAATGGCTCGGAGCGCGCTTCCGTTGAAAATTACTTAATTAAAAAATGGGGCATTAATAACTAGTTGCCTTTTTGACTTTCAGCAATAGGTTGCGCCGCCTCAAATTTAATTGCCTTTGGCCCCATCGTCTAACGGTTAGGACGTCACCCTTTCACGGTGAAAATACGGGTTCGAATCCCGTTGGGGTCACCATCTCCTCCCAAGCTGCATCAGATGCCAATTTTCAAAAAAGTTCGTGAATTATTTTTTTTGGAAACTTTTTCGCAGCTTCGTCGTTTTCTTTTGATCGGCGGAATATCAACGCTCATCAGTTTTTCAGTTTTCACCGCGCTGATTCGTTTGTGTAATTTCCATTATATTTTAGCCAATTTTTTCGCCTTTGCTCTGAGTGTTATTTTTAGTTATAACATGAACAAAAAATGGAGTTTTGCAGTTGAGAAAGGTCGGTCTCATTTATTTGGCTACAGCTTAATCTATCTAAGTTCCCTGGTTCTTGGCACGCTAATTCTAAAAATCGCCATTGGTATTTTTGGAATCATCCCCGAAATCGCCTTTATCGTCTCGCTTTTCTTCACCACGACGATGAACTTTATCGGCATTAAATTTTTCGTTTTTAAAAAATAAGGGAAATAGAAGCGCGACCTTCTCGCACTTGCTATTTCCGCTCATTCGAACTCTAAAAACCGAAAGTCGGGAATTGCAAAAATAGACCCGATTAATTGATTAAACTCTGCAATCTTCGAGAGAAATCTTTCGCGTCTTTGATCGGCTCATCTTCAACGATGCAAGCAAGATCAAATAAGGTTTTAACCACATCTTCCGCTTCCGATTTTTGCGACTCGTTTTGATATTTTTCGTTTAAATTTTTGATGATTCGATTGCTTGAATTGATCTCTAAAATTTTTGCTGAAGCCGCCTGAATCTGTTTCTGCTCAAGCAAAAATCTCTCGAGGCGAATATCCATCGAACCCGCATCAACAGCCAAACAAACCGGTGAATCAGTCAATTTTTTTGAAATACGTGCATCCTTAATTTTGTCGCCAAGCACTTCTTTTATAAACTTGATTAGGCCATCAAAATTACTGTCGGTGACATTTTTGATTTCATCGCTTTCTTCTGATTTTTTCTCGGGCTTATCAATGCCGGCCAAATCAACGTCATGACGATTAATCGAGCAAAATTCCCAAGAATTATTTGCTGCTTTGTAAGGCAAAGAAACCGTTACCCAGAACTCATCAACCGCATCAGTTAAAAATAAAACCTCGACATCTTTCGCTAAAAACGCCTCGAGTTGCGGCGAAGATTTTGCCTTTTCAACCGATTCGGCGGTTAAGAAATAAATCTTGTCCTGACCAGGTTTGGCGCGGTCTAAATACTCTGAAATGGAAATTAATTTCTCTGGCGATTTCGAAGAATAAAAACGGCAAACTTCTAAAATTTTCTCGCGAAATTCTGAAGTTTCGCAAAGACCTTCTTTCAGAACTGCGCCAAAATTATTCCAAAATTTGATGTATTCTTCTTCGCTGTCGGAAGCTTTCTTTTTAAGCTCGGAGAGCACTTTACTCACCAGAGATTTTCTGATTTTATCCAAAACCGCGCTGTGCTGCAAATTTTCGCGACTAATGTTTAGCGGCAAATCGTCGGAATCGACTAAGCCGCGTAAAAAACGCATGCAAGCTGGCACCAAACCCAACTCTTCCGAAATAAAAACTTTTTTGACGTAAAGTTTTACCGAAGTTTTGCGATCTGGATGAAAGAGATCAAACGGCTTCATTCCTGGCACAAAGAGCAAATTGGTGTAAGTAACCACGCCCTCAACTTTGTTGTGAATTGTCATGAACGGCTCGCCTGGAAGATGCGAAAAACTTTTATAAAAATTTTGATACTGTTCGGCGCTAACTTCGCTCGGGGCTTTTGTCCACAAGGCCGAAGCTGAGTTTAAAACCTCAACTTTTGCGCCCGCTTCCAAATTTTCCGGGATAAATTCGATCTTAAAATTGATATGATCCGAGTAGGTTTGGACAACGTGCTTGATATGAAAACGATCCAAAAAATCGCTCGCATCATCTTTTAGATTTAACACGATTTTTGTTCCTCTTTCTAAATTTTCTTCAGCCTCTCCGATCTTGAAATTGCCCGCTCCTTCCGATTCCCATTTGAAAGTTTTGTCCGAATCAAACTTGCGCGAAAACACCTCAACTTTGTGCGCAATCATGAAGCTCGAATAAAATCCAACGCCAAATTGACCGATTAATTGAACATCTTTTTGTTTGTCGCCAGTAAGTGATTTAATAAAATTTTCAGTGCCAGAGCGCGCAATCGTGCCAAGGTTTTGGATCAAATCCTCGCGATTCATGCCGATGCCATTGTCGCTGATGATCAGTAGTTTTTTTTCTTTATCGGTGGCAATCGTAATTTTTAATTCATTCGACAAAACATCTGGATTTTGCGCCGCTAAATAACGCAATTTGTCGCAGGCATCCGATGCGTTTGAAACCAACTCGCGCAAGGCTACATCCTTGTTGGTGTATAACGAATTGATCATCAAATTTAAAATTTTTCCGACCTCAACGTCGAAATTAAATTCTTGTGAATTGGACATATTTTTAGATTTTTTGGTTAAGAGCGGCCTCTATTTAGTTAAATTTTAAATTCTGACAACCGGTGAATTGTTTAATAATTTCTGGACCAACTGCATCGGGAAAATCTGCGCTGGCGCTGGAATTGGCAAAAATTACAAAATCATTAATTATCAACGCCGATTCACTTCAGATCTATCAAGGCTTGCCCATTTTGTCGGCGCAACCATCGGAAGCCGAAAAAAACATCGCTCCACATTTTTTATATTCGCATTTTACGCCCGAAAAAAGCTCTTCGGTTGCGGATTGGCTAAAGCTTGTTGAGCCGATAATTAAAAAGGCGCAAAGCGAAAATAAATTAGCCATAATCGTCGGCGGCAGCGGCATGTATATTTCGAAGCTGGTCGAAGGAATTTCTGAAATGCCAGAAATTTCTGAATCGATAAAAAAAGAGGCGCACGAACTTTTTGATAAAATCGGCATCGAAAAATTTCGCGAAAAATTCGGTGAAAATAAATTAATCGACAAACAGCGTTTAATCAGGGCGGCGGAGGTTTTGCTTCAAACCGGCAAAACAATTTTTGACTGGCAAAAAACTGCCAAAAAAACTCCGGTTTTAGAGAATTTTTTACACATAAATTTGAATCCAGATCGCGAAAAACTTTATCAGAATTGCAACTTACGCTTTGCTAAAATGATCGAAAATGGCGGATTGGAAGAGGTTAAAAATCTTGATGCCAATGACGATTGGGCAATCTCTAAAACGCTTGGTTATCGCGAAATTAAAAGCTTTTTAAATGGCGAAATTTCGCACCAGAAAATGATCGAAATTTCTACACAAAAAACTCGCAACTACGCCAAAAGACAACTAACCTGGTTTCGCAATCAACTGCCGCAAAAACAGGTTTTTTGCGATCAACAATCAGCCTTAAAATATCTTCGAAATGAATTTACGCGATGAAGGGATCATCATCAGCACTAAAAAATATGGCGAAAATTCACTGATTATTAAGGTGTTTTCGAGGAATTGCGGCGTTTTTCGCGGCTTCGTAAAGTTCGCCAAATCAAACAAAGTCAGCGCCAATTACCAAATCGGCAATCTTATTTCTTTCGAATATCGCTCGCGAATCGAGGAAAATTTAGGATCTTTTGCGGCGGTAAATTTAATCAACTCGTTTTGCTCGCGAATAATCTTTGATCGCTTTCGCTTAAATTGCGCAAAAGCTCTATTTTCAATGATTGATGAACTTTTTTTGGAGCGCGAAAATCATCAAATTTTTTTCGAACAACTGCTTTCATTTCTAAAAAAAATCATCCTCGACAACGCGACTCGGGCGGAAATTGTCGCCAATTACGTCAGACTTGAATTGGCAATGCTTTCCGAATTGGGATATGGCATCGATTTGAGTTCGTGCGTCGTAACTGAATCAACTGAAAACCTCGCTTACGTTTCGCCAAAATCGGCGCGCGCAGTCTCGTCATTTGCCGGCAAAATTTATGAGAACAAGTTGCTTAAGTTGCCGGCGTTTTTGGTTAATGACGACGAGCAAGTCAGTGACAAATGTTTGGTCGATGGCCTGAAATTAAGCGGATTTTTTATTCAAAAATTTTTGGCGACCGAGCAAAAGAAATTCATAGAGCGCGAAGAAATCGCCAATTTAATCAAGCTAAAAACCGCTTAAATCCTGCATCGATCTTGATTCCATCTTTTAAATCGACCTCAAAATCAAATTGCCTTACCAATAAAATCGAAGCTGAAACAACAAAAAACCCGCCGCGATTTTGAAGGTCGCGACGGGCTGCAAGCCATAATATCAGGGCTTAATCTCTATTTGAAAATTTTAGCGAACTCTCTTTTTTTTCTGCTTTTCCAAAAGCCGCGATGATAAGCATCAGACGCCAAAAGAGGAATGACTGAAGTCGCTTCGGCATAAACCATTTGTTCGAAAGTTGTGTCAACCTTACCCCAAGAACAGGCTTCTTTTAAAGTTGAAGATGAGCAAGCGCCATCGCGTGAATCAGCAACAGTAATTTGAACTGCATATTTGTGCATATCGACTTCTTCTCCAAGAATTTCGGCGCAAACTACAGTGTCTTGAACGAAGTTTTTAGGAACGCCGCCGCCAATCATTAACAAGCCAGTTGTTCCGGCTTTGATTTTGATGTCAGTCAATTCTTTAAAATCGGCGATTGAATCAATCGTCATGTGCTTTTTCGGATTTTTAACTTGATGAAGCACAAGTCCAAAACCGGCGGAAGAGTCGGTGAAAGCCGGGCAAAAAATTGGCACGTTATGATCGTAAGCAAGCTCGATCAAAGATTCTTTTTTCTTGGCGTGCTTTTTTAGATATTTGCCCATTTCCCAAATAAACTCACGAGATGAGTAAGGGCGAGCTTCTAGTGAATTAGCGATCTTGAAGATTGTGTGGTCGCAATTTTGCAAATCGCGCTCATCGATGTATGTGTCGTAAATTCTGTCGATGTAGTTTTTGCGAAGAAATTTATCGTCGATGAATGGCGTGCCTTGATAGTGTTTAAATCCAAGGGCTTCAAAGAAATCCATATCAACGATTGAGGCGCCAGTGGCAACGATTGCGTCAACCATGCCGTGCTTAACCATATCGGCGTAAACTTTCATGCATCCGCCCGCAGAAGTTGAGCCCGCCAAGGTCAAAATTATCGAACATTTTTTGTCTTTAAGCATCATGTTAAAGATCTCAGTCGCACGCGCCAAATCGCGCGAAGTAAACGACATATGATCCATCGCATCAATGATCGGACGCGCATCAAACTTACTAATGTCGATATGCTTAACTGGGCGACTGAGTAATTCTTTTTTGGTAACCATTTCGATCTTATTTAGGGTTAAAAGGTAAACGATAGCGCTAACGAGCTACGCCGAAGCTGATTCGGACTCCGCTTGCTCGTCGCTTTCTTGATACATTGAAATCAATGGCTCGTCAGCAACTTCAATTTGAAGGTTTTTATCAAAACCGTTGAATTCGGTTCTAATGCTTCGCGAATAAGCTCCAAGCTGACCAATTTCAATATAGTCGCCTTCAGCGATATTTTCTGGCAGTTGGAAGGGGCCTTTCATCACATCCAAAGAATCGCAAGTTGGCCCATAAAAGCCAAACGAGGAGTTATTTGATGATAAGGCGGCTCTGCCCTTAACTCGATAGCAATTTGTTGGGTAAATGAAGTTTGGAACTCCGGCATCAAACAAGCCGCCGTAGGTTCCATCATTTAAGAAAAGCATTTTGCCTTTTCTTCCCTCAACACGAACCAGAAGCGATCCAGCCTCTGCGACCAAAGCTCTGCCTGGCTCGCACCAAATTCGGCATTTTGGATCAAGATTTAGTTGAGAAATTGAGTCAAAAATCTCGTCAAAATAAGTTTGCATATTTGGAGGAGTCATTCCCGGGTAAGAAGAAGGGAAGCCGCCACCGATATCCAAAACATCAAGATTAACTTTTGCCTTCTCGACGATGTCTTTGGTAATCATGATCGCGGTGCGATATTGCGCCGGATCCATGCACTGAGAACCAACGTGGAAGCAGATTCCAAAGCTCTTCGCGGCAGCTCTAACTTTGCGCACAAGCGAAACTGCTTTGGTTGGCAAAATTCCGAATTTGCGAGATAAATCAATCGCCGAGTGAGAATTTGGAATTGCCAAGCGAACATGCAAACCAAGGTCTTTCGCATTGTTTGTGACTTCCAAAATTTTCTTGAGTTCATCAAACGAATCGAGCGAAAAATCACGAATTCCGTAATTGCAATAAGCCTCTGAAATTGCCTCTCGAGATTTTACCGGATGCATAAAATACATCTTAACTTTTTTGCCAAAAAGTTCGTCGATCAGCTTAATTTCTACAAGCGAAGCAACGTCAAAATGTCTTAAACCGGCATCGAATAAATGCTGCAAAACAACGCGATCAGGATTGCTTTTAACGGAATACAGAATGTCGCTTTGATTCTTGTTTGACTGAAAATTCTTAATGAAGAATTGAGTGGCGCGCTTAATTGCTGCCGGACGAATAAAATAAACCGGAATTGATGGCTTAAGTTTTGCTAATTCTTTCTTAACTGTCGTAAGAGCCAAAATTTCTTTGTTTTCCTCTGGCTGGGCGAAATTTTTCTTCTTTGAGAAATCGAGATAATGAACCTTCTCACTTGCTCGATCTTGCTCTGGCTCTTGTTCCATTTCTTAACTGGTTGGAAATTGATAAAAATGATAGGCCGACGGAATCAGTAATGACGCTGATTCGCAAGGTTTTTTTTCTTAGCTTTTTTATAAAAAAGAGCGCGGCAACGTATGAATGATTTTTTATTTGTAAACCAAAAATTTTTACCCGTCACCGAGCCTTTAAAATCAAGGCTCGGCGCGGTATAATTCGATGTAGTTTTTTGTAATAAAAACCACTCATTTTTCTAACGCTTATTTTTGCGAAACGAGGTGGCGAAAAATCTTCTCTAAATCGGGCTGTTTTGTTGAAAGATCTTTAATGCGAATATTGCTTGCAGAAATCACTTTTAAAATCTCCTCAACCTCAGTTTTTGAAGGGTCGTAAGTAATCGAAATTCTGTTTTTATCCAAAATTTTAGATTCGATCAAAGTTGGCGCCGAGACAATTTCATTGATTGACTCAACGATTAATTCCTTGCTCGAAAGCAACTTCATCAAATTTTCTTTGCGATCATGGGCGATAACTTGGCCGTGATTAATCACCGCAATTTCATCACATAATTTTTCAGCCTCTTCAAGATAATGCGTTGTCAAAAGAACTGTGGTTCCAGATTTATTTAGCTTCTCCACATAATCCCAGAGCTGATTGCGCAGCTCAACATCGACGCCAGCTGTCGGCTCATCCAAAACTAAAATTTCCGGATTATGAACCAAAGCTTTTGCGACCAATAAACGGCGGCGCATTCCACCAGAAAGACTTCTTGGCGCTGACTTGGCCTTATCTTTCAAGCCCAAAGCCTCGATAATTTCATCGGTTCTGCGATCTGATTTTTTGACGCCAAAATATCCCGCATAAATCTCGAGAGTTTCATAAACATTGAAAAATGGATCGATGATCAACTCTTGCGGAACGATGCCGATTTTAAATTTCGTTGCTTGACGATCTTCGTCGATATCAATTCCGCCAATTTTGACCGAGCCCGAAGTTTTATTTACCAATCCCGCCAAAATATTGATAATCGTCGATTTGCCGGCGCCGTTGGGTCCCAAAAGACCAAAAAAAGAGCCTTTTTTAATTTCTAAATTTACCGATTTGAGGGCGATTTTTTCAGGATTGCGCACGGTTTTTTTATAAGTTTTGTTTAAATTTTTTATCTCGATTGCGTTCATATTTTGGCTCTTTTGTTTAGTTAAAAATTTACTCAAAAAGCTTGGTTTTCCAAGTGGCGCAGCAGAATTCTCATCCCGCATGTCAACTGAACATGCGAGGAAAGTTTACAAAAACTCTTGAACCAAGGTCAAAGCCGAAATCATCGCCGTATCGGCGCGAAGAATTCTTGGGCCTAAAGAAATTGGGTAAAGATTTTGCAATTTTCTCATTTGCAAAAACTCGGTTTCGGCAAAACCGCCTTCGGGACCAACCAAAACAACAATTTCACGATCGGCAAAATCGATATTTGGCAAAACTTTGCTCGCTTTCTGCGCCTGCCCTGACTCATCGCAAAGAATAAAAATTTTATTTTTTGCCGCATCTTCGCCGATAAATTTATCAAGTTTTTTGGGCGCAAAAATTTCTGCAAAATCGTTTCTCTCGCACTGCTCGCAAGCCTCTTTAACATTAGCTCTAAACCGCTCCAGATTAATTTTATCAACGATTGTTCGCTGAGTAATAATTGGCTGAAACCTTGAAACTCCTAATTCAGTAGCTTTTTGCGCAATAAAATCGGTGCGGACATTTTTGACCGGCGCAAAGGCAATAGTAACATTTGGCGACTTGATTAAATCAGATATTTTTCGCTCGATTTGGGCGCGCAGATTTTTTTTCTCGATATCAACAATCTTGACCTCAAACTCGCCATCTAAGCCATTAAACACATAAAAAATATCGCCAATTTTTTGGCGCATTACTTTGACCAAATAATCAAAATCATTGTCACAAAGCTTGATTGTTGTGCCTTTGGAAAGATTATTTTGAGCAACAAAAAGACGAATTTTTCTCATCAGATTTTCTTTAAATTTTTTCATGAATTTACGCACTAGAAGAAAAATTGAAAGCGCCGGAACTTTTGCGTTATCAGCAACTGCCGGAATCGGCGTGATTATCACAATCGCGGTCACTGTCTCGATTTTATTTGAGGCTTTGCGATTTTTTGACTTGGTTAGTCCATTTGATTTTCTTTTTGGCACCTCGTGGAACCCGCAAATGGCGATGACTTCAGAGCAAGAAGTTGGCTCAAGTTCATTTGGATCGGTGCCAGTTTTTTTGGGAACTTTATTAATCACCGTCATCGCAATGATGGTTGCAGTTCCGGTTGGAATCATGGGC
>JACCEB011145502.1_pt1 | contig 17943 bp, 24 predicted proteins | sample 7454761 | NCBI WGS metagenome assembly JACCEB01 (sample SAMN15323454, study PRJNA562643) | freshwater metagenome | isolation source: river surface water | place: USA:Blue River Watershed | collected 2017-08-18 | reverse complement strand
TTTTACAAGAACAAAGAAACTTGAGTTCGGGTTTATTAATTTAATCTCTTCTTCCACTTCTTTCAACTCTGTTTGACCTTGAGATTGTAATGATGCATGGTTTAGTTTTACACCACCCGGTATTGTGAAGTCATAAAGTCCTAACATATTAGCAAGTTGTATTTTAGACCAAGCAACTACATATTTAAAGAATAAATCATCATTATATAAGTTTTCTTCTGGTATGTTAGCATAAGCTTCTATGATAACATCATATTCAACTTTAGTTAATATATGTAGTCTATGATTCAACTGATTAAATGTGTGCTTAAGTGTATATTTATTCAATTGGTTCATCATATCAGACATATTATCTAATAACGTTTTATAAACTCCTAATTCGCCAATTGTAGTAACATATGATGATAAGTAAGGTTGATTTGTAACACCAAGATTAACCGATAAATTAGGAGTATTTAAACCTAATTGGAATAATGATGAACTTCTAACCTCATATAAATAAGAAACTGATTGTATTTCACAAGGAATATTTACATAACTATATTTTGTAAACTCTTCTGTTGAAAAGGCATCTTTATGTATACCATAGTAAACTTTTTGAACAGCATAGTAATAAGTTCTATAAAAATACGGAAGTGCTCTTGTTTCAATTATCTGTTTTATAGCAGTATCTGGTAATGTTTTAGGTAAAGCACACCCAACAGTCATCTCAGTATTTATTCTATCAATAAATTCTTCTTGTGTTAACCCACCTTGGTATGGTACATAATCAGCCATAAATATATTTTTATTTTTATATATTAAATAAAAAATACACAAAACACTCACCGACTTTTAATATATAACAATAAACATACGAGGTAGATATAATAAATATGAGAGATTTAATAGAAGAAATGGCAAATAGAAATATAGGCAGTTTAGCATTATTTCTAAAAAATAAAAAAAATTTAAAATACTTAAATTATATAGATAATATTATACCTGATAATATATCAACTATCTCGGAGAAAGTATATTATTTCATTAATAATATTAATGAATTACTATTATGTGAATGTGGTGATAGAAGAAAATTTATAGGATTTAAAGATGGGTATAGATCAACTTGTGGAAAAAAGGATTGTTATGTGAGTATTCGTAAGAAAACTTGTATAGAGAAATATGGTGTTGATAATCCTAAGAAATCAAAAGAAGTAATTGATAAAGAAAAGGAAAATATTAAAATAAAGTGGAATGGTGAACATTATATGAAAAATAAAGATGTTCGTGAAAAGTTTAATAATACTATGAAAGAAAATCATGGTGTTGAATGGGCACAGCAATCATATGATGTTAAAATAAAAAGTATAAATACGTGGTTAAATAATCCAAATAAAGAGAAAATTAATAAAAATAGATCTAATAAGATTAAGTCTAAACCAGAATATGAAAAGAAAAAAATAAATGATAAAAGAATAAATTCTATAATAGACAAATATGGCAGTATAGAAAACTTCAATAATTATAAGAATAAAAAAGTTTTGGATAACCATAAATGGAATTATAGACATCACTTATCAGATGATGATATTATAAATAAAAGAATAGAATCATATAAGAATACAATTATCAATAAATTAATTAATAAACTACCTAATAATATTGAATATGTTGATAAAATAAACAATGATAATAATACAGATACTAAAATACAAATTAAATGTAACATATGTAATGATGAAACATTAATAAATCGACAATATTTAAATCTTAGATTAGAATCAAAATCAAATCCTTGTTTAATATGTAATCCTATATTATCCGGTAAATCCAATATGGAGTTAGAGTTATTATATTTTATAACGAATAATTATAATGGTAATGTTTTAACGAATACTAAGAATATAATAACAAAAGAGTTAGATATTTATTTACCTGAATTGAACTTAGCATTTGAATTTAATGGTTTATATTGGCATTCTGAATTGTATAAAGAAAAGAATTATCATCTAAGTAAAACTAAAGAATGTTTAGATAAAAATATACAACTTATTCATGTATGGGAAGATGATTGGGTTAATAAACAAGATATTGTTAAATCAATAATTTTAAATAAATTGGGCAAATCCAAAAAAGTATTTGCTAGAAAATGTGAGGTTAGATTATCTAATAATAAAGAGGTTAGAGAATTTCTTACCAAAAATCATATCCAAGGATTTCTCGGTTCTCGTGTAAAAATTGGCTTATATTATAATGATGAATTGGTCAGTTTAATGACATTTGGTAGTTTAAGAAAATCATTAGGACATAAATCGGTTAATAATAATTATGAATTATTAAGATTTTGTAATAAGTTGGGTTATTCTGTTGTAGGTGGTGCAAGTAAATTATTTAAACACTTTCTACACAATAATGTTGTTAATGAGGTTATAAGTTACTCTGATAATTCAAGAGGCGTTGGAAATTTATATAATAAACTAGGATTCGATTTATTAGGTGATACTGTTATTAACTATTATTGGATAATTGATAATATTAGAAGACATCGATTTAATTATAGAAAGGATAAACTAGTAAAAGAGGGACATGATATATCTAAAACAGAAGTTGAAATAATGAATAGTTTAGGTTCATATAGAATATTCGATTGTGGTAATAAAAAATGGCATTATATAAATAATATATAATTCTATGAAACATTTAAGAAAATACAACGAAAATAAAAGCCCACTTGATAATGATTTTATAGATGAATGTTTTATTGATTTCATTGATGATGGAGCCGAAGTTGAGTATGGTGATGCTGATGATGGTGATTATATTTATAATATATCTATAATGTTACCAAATGCAAAATACATAAATGGTATATTTTCTTTCAAAATTGGAAATACTATAAAAGATAGAGTTAATTATGCTAAAGAATTATTAGATTTTTATGAAAATATTGATTATTGTTTAAATAGAGTTATAAGTAGATTTCCTAATATTAGACATGAATTACAATTTCATAATGAATATGTTAGAACAGAAGATATCGGTGGATATGTAGAAGGTGCTATTGAAGCATACGTACACATAACATTCAGTCCGGGTAAAAATATAATAGTAAAGCCTGAATCAGCCGGTAAATTAAGTACTATAAAATTTTCTGAGTTAGATAATACTTGGGATCTTAGAAGTAAAAATGAAAATTAATTATGAAACATTTAAGAAAATATAACGAAGAATTGAGCAATGATCCTAAAGATATTAAAGAATACATAGCTGAATGCTTTATTGACTTCCTAGATGCTGGTGGAAAGGTACAATTATTTCACTATGATGATGAATATACTGTTGAGATAATGGTGCCTAAAAAAGACGATGTTAATGAGAAGGGTATGACAGTAGTTTCATCAAGAGATTCAATTAATAAGTTAATTGAAAAGAATGAAAGAGAGAATGAAATTTTAAATGATGCTCTATCATCGATTGAAAGAGTTAAAATTAGATATAATTTATATCCTATATTTGAGAGCCATCCAAGCTCATATGAATTTATATACAGATTATAATGAGACATCTAAGAAAATTTAATGAGAGTGAAAGCAAAGATGAGGAAAATATAATTGAATGCTTTGCAAGTGTATTCGATTTAGCTGTAAGTTACAAAATATTCGAAAGCAGAGTTGAAGAGTTAGAGACTGAAAATGATTATGATTGCTATGATGTTGATATAAAACATGAATATTACGGACACGATATATCTGAAACAGATTTTAATAAATATGTTGATATATTAAATGAGATAAGAGAATCTGTTGAAAAACTAAAAGAAATTTATAATTATAAAATTCAATTTGCTGAAACAAACACTTCAAAAATAACAGTGAAAATATATAAATAAAAAATCCCTCATTTGAGGGATTTTTTTATTTATGAAATCTTTTATAAGAATTATCAGTAATTCTAACCCATTGTGCTTCACCAATGAATTCCTCTAAACTTCTACTACCACTATATGACATAGCAGACTTCAAATAATCAGTGAAATTCTCAGTCCAACCAGATAGTGTATATTCAACCTTATTATATTTTGATATACCTTCGCTAGTTTTAAGCTCTTTCCTATTCCAATCTTTTTGTACTTCTTTAGTACTCATACCTCTATAATACTTAAACAACTCTTGTCCTTTATTATAATATTCTTTAGCTAATTCCGGTTCTACCAATGCATAGTTAACACCGTGTTTAGTAAATGTATCACTACAGCTTTCAAGACATTTATTAAAAATGCTCCCTACCATCACATAATTTGCTCCCAATGCTAATGCTTTAATAATCTCAGATGTGTTCTTAAAACCACCATCAGCTATTATTTTAGTTGGATTATCAAACTCTTTTGAGATAGAATGACATTCGCTAATTAATGAAGCCATTGGATAATGAACTGATGTATTTGCAGATGTTGTACAAGCGGAATTATGTACTACAATACCATTTACATTATATGATTCATCCACATCAACCGTTAAATCATATACATCACCTTCATAATATATTCTTTCAATATTTTTTATTTCTATAAATTCCATTTTTTTAATATTTTTTTAAATTCATTATTTTTTATATCAGTTTCCCAAAGATATATTATTTCATAATAAGTGTTATTATTTATATAAGATAACTTTTCAATATCCTTATCAACCTTATATAATTGTTTTTCGTTTAGAGATTTTTTATTACTATCTGTTTTGGAATAAATATTAGGATTAGCATGCCAATAATCACCATGTGTTTCAATTATTATATTTCTATCAGGTAATATAAAATCAAATTGATATTTATTAATTATGAAATTATATTTATAATTTATCTTATTATCAATTAAGTAATCTTCGACTTTTCGTTCTATGCTTGTTTTTCTATATCCAACTTTATGAGAATTAACAATCATTCTATTCAACTGCTCGGGATTATTTAATAGATATTTTCTTTGTTTTTCACTTTTTTCGACTTGCTTTCTATCAGCAATTTCCTTACCATATTTATCTACCCAAATATCATAATATGTTTTACCAAACATAGGATTATTTTCACCTTTTGATTTAATCGATAATAATTTTCTTTGTTTATTTATTCTATATTCGCCTTCTTTAATACCATATTTATCAATGATAGAAGTATAGACATTTTTACCAAACATAGGATTATTTTCACCGCTATATTTAATACTTCTCTCCAATTTCATTTCATCCGTCCATTTTCTACCAAAAACTGGATTATTCTCACCAGTGTTTCTACACGAAATACATAAATAACTATCCTTTTCTAAAAGATATTGCTCAGGAATATTTTTCAATATTGTATCAAATTTACAAACATCACATGTTATATTAACACTAATAATATCCTTTCTCTTTATTATCTCCCCATTTTCTAATAGAAGAGAATAATTATTTACATTTTTAATAATCTTTTTTAATAATCTTATATTATTAAGATATAAATCATATTTAATTTCTACTTCTAACATTTTAATATACTATTTTCTTTTATATATTAAATTTGCTACGCTCTCGTATAGGTGGTGACTTAATATTTTACCAATAAATGCTTGTTTTTATCCAAATTATCTGCTTGTATCCAAAATCCATAAACATCAATATTACTCTCATTAACTAATTCTCTATTAGACTTTTCAATAACATAAAACTCGTGATTAGTGGTACATTTAATACCATCTATATCCATAAGTTCTTCTTTCTTATCAAAAATAAACTTATGAATAACCTCTTTGAATCTATTTCTATGTGTTAGAACTTTATCACCTATAATTATATCCTTTATAGATTTATAACCATTTTCAGTCAATACCATTGATTCTGGTGTAAAACATCCACCACCAATACCACAACGAATATAATCAACTCCTATTTCACAATACTTTCTATATCCATCAGGGTTAGCAATGTTACCAACCATTAATTCGATATTATTAGCAAAACGTTCTTTAATTCTTTTAGAAATATTAAAAAGTTTTAACATATGACCATTCGCTACGTCAATTAGTACTTTTCTAGGTAATGATTGGTTATTATCCATAATATCTATAATCTCATCCAAACCATATGAATAAAAATAGTTATTATTCTTTAATACTTCAAATTTTATATTTCTAGGTAAGCAAATATTTATTTCATTCTCTTCAAATTCTTTGATGTTATTTTCATCAATTACCATATCCATAGGAGCTGTAAACAATGGTAATTTACCATTTACCAAATAAGGATTTATTTCACTTCTAGAATCAATATCCGATAATGCTTCCGGAACAATCGAAATATCATTCCAGTCAAATTTTAATTCTCCCATTTAGTAGAAAGTGTATTTATCATTTTCTTTGATACAATAGATTGAGATTGGATATAATCTAATATCACCTTGTGTTTCATCTATCATAAATCGCATATAACCATCAACTACTTCGTTAGTTATCTTAACAGTAGCATTATTTAATCCCTTGAATATTAGGTGATTAATGTCATCCGACTCATCAATTATTAAGTAATCTCTCTTACCAAGAATTTTACCCATTTGCCCATCTTTGAAGTAAGATGATTCGATGATATTTGCAATCGATGTAGAATCGTTTAGTTCTACTTTTATTTCGTGTTTAGTCATTTTTATATATTTTTAGTTCGACATATTTTCTATTTTTATAGATATTATGATCAAAAAGTTTAATATATAATATATGAAATATTTAAAGAGAATTAATGAAAATTTAAATGTATTTGATGAAGAATTTGTAAAAGAATGTTTTATTGAGTTTTATGATGATGAAAAAATATACGAACCCGAAATATATTCTAATGATGATTATGATAGCGTTCTTATTAATATACCAGAATTGGAAACCCATGATGAATATAATGTAGAGGACTTTGTTAATATGTCAAATGATTTATATGAATTTTATCATAATATTAGAAATTCAATTACTAAAGTTAAAATGAAATATAACTGTGATGGTGATGTTAAGATGTCTTATCAATTAAATACATCAGTAAAATCTCTTGGTAAACGATATGTTGAAATTAAATTTTATAAACTTATAAACTAATTATTATATAATATAAAGTTAAAGGTTCTTAGGACCTATTTTAGTTACTTCGCAAACCGAGGCAGCTTAGAAGCAGACGAATTCGCTACTCGTCTGTTTCTTTTTTTATATACCTAGCTTCATTAATTTCATATCTCTTAATAAAGAAATAACTTTACCTTTTTTTTGCTCACTAGCAAAGTTTGTATTTATAGCTTTTAATACATCCTCATAAGTTAAAAACTCTGATTCTAATAAAGAACTTACATAAATCAAACGTGATGGGTTATCATCAATTTTATGTGGTCGTAGTAATCTACTAGCGATTACTTCCTTTTTATATTCATTACCATAATATTTAAATAATATGTTATAAACTTTTTCAATCCTATCTAACTTACATGATAATAAAAAATTCGACTCACCTTTAATTAATTCAATGCCTATTGATATAAAATATTCGATGCAATTATCAGATCCATTATCAAATGCCTTATACATCAATTCCTTTTCGAGTCTACCAAATTCTACTGAGCCGATTTCAGATTTATTCCTCTTCAGAGAAACCAAATCATCATCCATAACATTATTTATCAATTTACTTCGAAGTCTTCTACGTATATTATTCTTCATCTTATAATTTTTTTCAAAGATATAAAATTAATATATAATAAAAAAATATTCGTGATATGAAAAATATACTAGCTTCGGAGATTTCATTGATGAAAGTAGTGGCACTACCATACATGATATTAATGATTTATTTAAAGAAGATTTAAGTATAAAAGGTATGGAAATGTTCAGCATTAGTATAAAAAATAAAAAGAATATAAAGTAATGAAAAATTTAATTAAATTTAATGAAAGCTCAAAGTTCTTTGAGATAAAGTCACTGGTTGATAATCTTAAAGATATGCTAGTTGAATTAAATGATGCAAATATTTCTTATCAAATAGAACCATCTAGTGAAATTAGAGTTAAATTTGTTTCTTTAGGAAAGGATGGATATTTTTATGTTTTTTTAAAGAATTTAGAATCTAAAAAGGATTCGTATAATTTGATTATTGAGAATATAAAGATGATAATTGATTATATGGACGGTAATGGCTTTGAGACTACATTAACTGCAAGATATAGTATGAATAAAGATACTTACTCTGGTGTAGTAACAATGAATAGATTGTTAATGCAATTTGAATCACGCAGACCCGTCTATTTCTTACAGTTGGATTTTATTATGAAAAATAAACCCGTGTTTGAATGCTTACCAAATGAAAAGTCTATTAAACAACTTGAAATGGTAGCAAAGCTTTCCAAGAAAACTGATATTGGTAATAGAATATCTGATATGAATAAAGAAGGTGCTAATATACATTGGATTCAAAATCCAATCAAGACTGGTATTGAATCAAGAGAGGATTATGAAAAGAATAATAGAAAGAAAATGAAACACCTGAAAAAATTCAACGAATCTATTAATAAACTATTCGAAAATAATAACTTAGAAGAATTAGAAGAAGAAGTTAGAAATTTATGTGAAAGTTCATTACCATTTCTATATGACAACGGCTTTGAACCTTTTGTTACTGATGTTGAAGATATGATTTTAATCGAGCTATCTAAATATGAAACTATTGATGGTGAACAGGATAATACTTTATTAACTTACAGTTGGGATGAAATTAAAGAAGAGTTTATACCATTTATGGAAATGATAAATGAAAAATATAAAATTCAAGAAATAGTATTTTATGAAAATGTTGATAATGAATTCTCACGAGATGATGAAAGTACTATTTCAGATTTACTAGAACAAGATTTTGATAGAAAAGTAATTCAAACTTTACAAGTCTTTATAAAAAATAATTAACAATGAAATATATTAAATTATTCGAGAATTTTGATAAATTAAAAGAATTATGCAGTCAGAATTTAGCATATTTATTGGATGATAATTTCTATTACTATATTGATAATTCAGATTCTCCTGATTATATAAGAATAGAATTATATAAAAATGATTTTGACGAAGATGGTGATCCCAACGGATTCTATTGGTCAGAGGTAAGTGATGATTATGAGGTTCTTATCGATTTATTACCGGAGTATAATTATATTATAGAAGAAATTGTAATTATCTATACTGATGGACAAGATAACTTAATAAATAATGAAATATTAAATATTAAAATCGATGATGATAGATTAATTACCGATATAAAAATGTATATTAAAAAATGATATTAAAATTTAACCAATTAAACGAAAATAAGATGTGGTATAAAACTATAACTGAAATGTTAGAGTGGATAGAATTAAAATCAAAAATACCAAATATATATGTTGATGTAGAAACAACAGGACTCGCAGGGCCAAAGCAAGAGCAATTAACACAGATTTCAGCAATCGCTTCCAATTATGATTTTATTACAAACTCATTTAATGAAATATCATTGTTTGATGAGAAGATAAAATTAACTCAACAACTTAAAGATAGATATGCTAAACCAGATGATACAACAAGAAGAATTCTAAGCTTTAATCATTATGGTTCAGGTAATTATAAATACAAAGATGAAAAACAAATTGTAGAAGATTTCTTCAATTGGATAAATGAACATTCACCTTGTCTATTAGTTGCACAGAATGCTATATTTGATATGAAAATGTTAGGTGGTAAATTCGGACACAAAATAAATAATGAGGTGTTTGATACTAAAATGTTAATTCAATTATACTTCTTACCACTTATTCAGAAATTATCAGAAACAGATAGGTTATATCAAGAAATGGTTAATAAAATAGGTACATCACCAAGAGATAATGGTTTAATCTCATCATCAATGAGTAAAATAGGACCAGCACTTGGATTAGATATGACAGGGTACCACGATGCAATTAGTGATGTTCGAATAACTATGAAGATGTTTCAAAGTATTATAGACTTTCTTAAAGAATATAAAGATGTTGATATACAAAAGTATCAAACAGAAAGAATAAAAAGTATTAGATTAAAATAATATATACATAATGAAACATATAAAATTATTTGAAGGCTTTTTTGATTTTTTAAATAAATTAAAAAGTGATAAAGAGGAAGAAACACAATACGATAGATATGGTTATAGTGGAGTATTCGCTATAATAACACAAGAACTTAGTGATAGAATACAAGGACACGTTTCAATGTAACAAGATTCTTATCAAATTGAATTTAATAGTAGAGAAGAACTTAATGAGTTACAACGTAAATATCCAGTTGGTGGTGAATATAAAGGAGAAACTATAATAGATTACGATTACTTTACATAAAAATAAGATATTTTTTGGAAATTAATAAAAAGAGAGCTAAATGCTCTCTTTTTATTAATTTCTATATTGTACTACCCTTCTCCCAATTATATTTACCAATCATAGGTTGTAAATTATCAACATCCATCTCAGAACCGCCCAAAGATTTAGGGTAAACGTGATCATAAAAGTTAAAGTGATAACTTCTTTTAGTTACATCTTTATGATTTGTAACATCATAACTAAGATATGATACCGGTTTATCAGTAGCAGCACAAGTTAACTTACCAGCATTTAGCATTGATAACCATTGTTTCTTTCTTTTAGAAACTTTTTCATCGTTCAATACCAATACATCTGTTATTGCAACAAAATCATCAACATTAAGTCTTGCTAACTGAATGTAAGCAAGTTTCTCAAATGGTTCCGTTTTTCTTTTCTTCTTACTCATTTATACTAAAATTTTATTAAGAACTTTACCATCAGTATTATAGAAATCAGATAATGTATAACCTTTCTCTATACAAACTATTGAGATATAATTATCTTGAATAGATTCCTTTTTACCAGGAAGTAACCATTTCTAATTGAACTTATCTCAACAATATCTCCTTCCTTATAATGTGTTACAGGTACATATCCACATTCAACTTCTTTTATACATACTACTTTCATATACCTAGTTGTTCTAATTTATCATTTCTAAATATTTCAATATCTATAAATAAACTACGTCTGATAATTTTATGTTCATCATAATCATCAATAATTAAATATGTATTCAACGTACAGAATTCAACATCATATATCTTACCAACAGTTAAATTCTCATATTTATGTACTTCTAAATCATTATAATAATTACTTATGCATATTGCTTTCATATACCCAATTGCTTTAACTTATCCTCTCTTACCTCAGAAATATCTTCAAATAATGTAATTTTAATTCTATGTTCATAACCAATATCATTCATAATATGATAATAATTAGGATCAGAATCATAATAAACATCATATACTTTACCTATGGTTAAATGACGTTTACCAACATCAATATTATTTATACATCTTACTAACATTTATGATTTCTTATAAATAATCTTCGTTTCGATTTACGGAATGATTGTTTAATATTATACCACCAGTCAAACAGTGGGATAAAATAGAACAACGATAACTTGAAAAATGTTACAATTACTAGAAGATAGTATTTCATGATTATTAATTTTTATCAAAGATAATTAATTTCAAACTAATATCCAAAATATAAATATAACATAAAGAAAGAATGAATTTTTCCAATATAGTGAAAATTTTTAAATAATTCTAAAAATATTGAAAATAAAATAAACTTTTTCTAAAAAAAACATATAAATATTAATCAAGTAATAAATAGAAACTTGATATAAATTAAAACAAATAAAAAAAATTAAAAGAAAATTATGGAAAATTACGATGAATTATTTGACGGTGGACTTGAGGCTAAAATGGATTTCTTGAATGAAAAAACTACATCTAATAGTGATGGAATTTATAGAATTGATCTTAAACTTGTACAAGACAAGAAAAAAGGATATAGAAGTGTGGTAAGATTTTTACCAAACCTTTCAAAAGAAGGTAAGGTAGGACAGGCCGCATTAGAAAAGATAAGTCATTATGTGAATATTAAAAACCCAAAAGAATTAAGCGGTTTCTTTGATAGCCCTAAAAACTTTGGTGAGAAATGTGCATTATCCGATTTGTATTACACAATGCAAAACTCTAAAAATGCAGTTTTGATTGAAAAATCAAAACAATTAAATTACTCTAAAAAATACTACTCTTATGTATTAATTATAGAAGATACTCAACAACCAGACCTTGTTGGTAAAATTATGATTTTTCAATACGGTAAAACTATTAAAGATAAAATTCAAGCTGAAAGAAACGGTGAGATTTCTGGTGAGAATATCAATGTATTTGATTTAGCACAAGGTAAAGATTTCGTATTGTTAGTGAAAGAAATTTCAACTGGTGATGAAACTTATCCAGATTACAAAATGAGTATGTTCAAAGGTGAGAAAACTTCTTTACCAATCTACTTCAAAGAGAAAAATGCATTTAGAAATGCTCCACTTGTAGATGGTAAAATTGAAGCTGGTGCACAAGCAAAAATTAAAGAATTTTTACTTGACAGAGAACACCAATTAGAAGATTTCGGACCTAAGAGACTTACAGAAGAGCAACAAGCTAAGATTACAGAAATTTCTAATTTCTTAACTGGTAAAGCTTCAAATTCATTCACTGGTGCTAAACCAACACAGGATGACTTTAGTTTTGATGATGACTTCGGTGGAAGTTCTTTCCCAAATACACCAACTGAAAGTGCAACTGAAGACGAAGATGATTTCTTTAGTGGGTTGTAAATCAAGTAGTTATGATAAAAAGAACCAATGGTTCGGAGAAAAAGTGTTAAAAAGCACTTTTTCTTTTTATATATAGTATATGGAAAAAACATGTATAGAATTAAATCATTATACTAACCATTGGATTCTCATATTAATTATGAATAATAATAAAAAAGACTTAGATTTTCTAAGTCTTTTTTTATTTATACACTATAACTAATAAAATATAAACATAGATATGAATTTAGCAAATAGAATGTTTAAGAACAATCTAACAGGAGATATAGTTAGAGTTTTAGATTCTTTTGAAAATATAGTTATTCTTGATGATAAGAGTAGAATGGATGCCAAGCATCTTACTAATGCAATTCTCTACACTGATATAACAGGAATTAACGAGAATGCTAATACTGGTTATAATACTGGTATTTATAACCCTAGTATAGTTGACGAAGTTTCACCAGATGCATTTTTTAATAACCAAAGTGCTTATAATATCTTAGCAGATAAGATTAAAAGCATACCCGAAAATATGATAAAAGATGATCCTGATGCTGGACAAGTAAGCATTAAAGCAGAAGATATGAGTGGTTCTGTTGATTTAGTTAGAGAACAAGCAAATAAAAGCGAAAGTGCTGTTATTATGGTATCAGAGGAAGATGAAAGAGCACAATTAGCAAGAAAGTATGGTGCTACTAATGATAACGCTTTACAGAAGCAAAATGAAGCATTTTCAAGATTATTAAATGACGAGCCTAAAGAAGAAGTTACACAAGTTTTTATAAAAGATAGAGATGTTGTTGAAACATCACAACAAACATTATCAGTTGAGGATCCAATTCTTAGAATGTTTAAAGGAGTTAAACGAAATACCAACTTTGCTATTACTTTAGATATTAATAATAAAATACCAAGAGCCGATTTCATAGAAATGATGGAAGATTCATATGAGACAAGTTTAATTGAATTTTTAGCAGATGAATTTACTAATAATATTATAAATAATCCTGGCTTCATAAAAGATATGATTATAGCTAAGATTAAAGAAACTGTATATGGTTCACCTATTGATAAATTAGAAGAAACACCAAAGGAAGATAAACCAAAAGTAATTACTAAGGAGCTTGATAAGACTAAGGAAGTTAAATCAGATGTTAAAAAGCCTAGAAGAGTTGCTAGAAAAAAAGAAGAAAATATATGATAGATGAGTTTTTTTTACAGAATGCTGTAAGTATAAGAAGAACATATTTGAAAATGACAAATAATATGGACTTCTATCAAAAAAGAGCTAAAGAAATTGTTGATAGACTGGAACTTACTATTAGTAAGATAAATGATATTCAGAAGAAAGCCGAAGAAGGTAGAGCTAAAAAAGAAAATGGTACAATGGAAATTCTAAACGATTTGGTTAAAATTCTAAACGAGATTGAGGATGAAGGAAAAGCATTGGAAAATTTAGTAGATCCATTGAATAAAGATATTGAGAAACTTGCTTTAGAAGAACAAGAGTTGTATAGACAGATTAAACAAAAACATTCAAATTTAACAGATGAACAAATCATTAGTAGTGTTAAAGATAGATTGATACAAGAAAACCTTTCATAATTATGAAAGGTTTTCTTGTATATAAATAAATTATTAATACCAGAATCATATGATAATTCAAATGATTTTGGGAATTATATTAAAAAAGATAAAACCTCTTATAGAGGTTTTATCTTTTTTAATATATAACAGAAAATATAAAACATTTTAAAATGTCTAAACTGTCAAAATTTATTAAATTAGAGAAAAATATTCTACTTGAATATATTTATAATGATTCAAATCTTATAAGTGAACCTTATAATATCGTAGTAAATTCAAAGTATAAAAGCAACTCATACATAGCAGCTGATTCTTCAATAACTAATAATACACAAAATAATCAATTATTTAAAATTGATACTATATCAAGTAGATATGGTAAATTAGATACCGATAACTATTCATTCTTACAAATTAAGAATTATTCATCTGGTAATCCAATCCAACACGATACTATTAAAGTACACATACCAATATCATATCTATTTGGTGAACACTTAGGTTTCTACATGAGAGTATATGCATATGATTCATTAAACTCAGTTACTTATGACTTATCAAATTTCTATTTTGATATGACTGATATTAATCAAACAAATTTATTAAATTTCACATCACCACCATTACTATTCCAAGAGAAATTGTGGGGTAAGAATATTTCATTTGATATACCATCTCTTAATTATATTTCATCACAATTAACCAATAGGTTACCGAAAGAAGATAGTATAAATTACAATCTTACTGACGGTAATGGATTAAGCACTACATCACCTATATTTATAGACTTCCATTTCATAGATAATATACAAACTATAAATACAGTTCAAAGTTATTTATTAGGTTCTAATTTAACTACAACCATACCACAAACACCAGAGTATGAGAAGTTAGGATTAGTTATAGAACATTCTAAAAATGGAGACTTCTTTGAAATATATGGCACCTATAATGATACTATATCAGGATTTAAGAAATTCATAGATGATTCTGTTAGCATAGGTAGAGATTATTATGTTCAATATAATATTACTCTATATGAACAAAACATACGTGGTAAGACTCTTACTGTTACTGTAACAGATGGTTTCAATGAAACTATAGAATATAGACCTATAATAAAATATTCAACCACAACAGCTATTATTGATGTTGAGATGAGACTTATTGATAATGTTGATAATAGTTATATTCTTAGAAGAGCATCGTATGGTATATTACAAGATGAGTTATCAAAATACTCATTGAATATGATGAAGTTAAATGTTAGTAATGTTTCTAAGCCTAAGATATATAATCTTAAAAATTCAGTTAGCTCTAGCTTAATTGGTGGGCTATCAAATACAGGTGGTTCATTGGTTATAAATAATAATCAAAATGTTAACAATAATAACAATAACATAAGCTCACAAAACGGTGTTGTTATTGAAACAGTTAAAGTACCATATTATGTATTAGTTGATAGATTTAATATAATGGCTAAGTCAGAAAATGCTTTAATTGATACTAAAACATTTTTCGGATTTGGGAAAATTCAAATATTATTATATCCGTTTGATAACATTATAAAATTTTCTATTGCGAATGGAACACCATCTAAGCCAGAATATTTTAATATGACGGGTATATCAGAAATAAAACTTGTAATGAAAAATGACAAGAATCAATTTGAATTTCCATTATTCACTGAGTCCGGTGATATTGATTTGACTATTGGACAAATTGTATTTAAAATGCCATTGAATAGATTTAATGATGTTAAAAAAATATATGATTCTGGTGTTAACTTATTTTATATAGTTGGTACAAGCCAATCAACAACATCTGTTATATACACTGGTTTATTTAAAATATATGATAATACAACAAATGTTAAAGCATTAAATGATCAGGCGAATGCAAGTTTTGGTAATTCAAGTATTATACTTGATCCGGTTCAATCAAAAGAAACAGCAACAGTTACTAAGCGATTAGTTAATGAACAAGCACCTGTTATAAAACCAGGTAGTTAAAAAATGAGAATGTTTAGACAATTAAGACAACTTATATTTATATATAGAATATGTTAAAGTTAACACAAGAAGAATATTTAGAAAAATGTAATGAAGTTCATAATAATAAATATGATTATTCATTAGTATAGAAAATAATGTTAAATTATTAAGAATTAATTTTAAACGAAGAATTACTTAATGTAATATAAAAAAAAGTCCAATATACTATCCGTCTCTCATCTCAGCCGTCCCAGTTTATATTTAACTTACCACAAAGTTTCTTAAAACCGGAGATTATACAAACATACACACCTATTCTCGAAAAGAACTGGGTTCAATATGAAAATGTTATTGATTACCTTAATTCAACAATAAAAGGTGTTAACTTTCCTGGTATTTCATTTGATATGCCTAAGCAAATAATGGTTAGAGGTAAAGAACGACAATTCAAGCCTTCTAAGAACATTCAAGACATAACAACTACTCACGACTTGACTATAACTTTTAGATCAGTCGATTCTGATTTGAATTATTGGTTATTATTTGATATTCTATCTAAACACTATTTAGATACAGATAATCAATGGTTGGAACCATTTACAATAACAAGTATTGATGCAAAGAGAGATGCTATATATGTTATCAAATTCTATGAAATAATAATGCACAGTCTATCAGATAACAATTTCAACTACTCAAGTCAAAAAGTTAACCCAAAAGATTTTACTATAAATTGTCACTTTAATTTCTATGATATTGAATTCTTATTGGATCAAACAAAAGTATTGGAACTAGGTGAAGTACCAGCAATTATACAAAAGATTTAATCAGACCATCTATTACCTTTTATATAGTTATCTACACTCCATAATGGTTCTACCACTCGGCTCAAAGCTTTTGAAATAAGTAATCATTCCGATATAAGGTATGTAATATGCTCTTTTCATAGTTGTTTGTTTTGTTATACAAAGATAATACTTTTATTCATATAACCTATACATTTTATCAATTCTATCATCTGTTAATAACAGAAGTCTTTCTTTATATCTGTTAAGAGTTTCATAATCAATATCAGATAATTCCTTTCTGTTTAACATAGGCTCTAAATCAGGAAAATTCTTTATTATACCATTTTTAGTATATGAATCTTTTTCAAAACCATCTACTAATGAAAATAATTGACCATATTGGAATGAAATTACTTTCATTATATCTCTAACACTTTCTTTTTTACCGGGAAAATCTGTCATTTCAACGAAGTCAATCATTTTCAATACTGGAACTTTTGCTCTTAAATCACCTCTTAGCGCAGGTTTTATAACAGTTCTTAATTCTGTCCTTGAAAAGAATGAAAGAATACTTCTATGAACTCTTAAAATCTTCAAATCATATTCTCTTACGACTGGTTCTGTAATTAATAAAGAATGATATTGTTTATGAAAGTCATAAGTATAGAATAGTGCATTATTCACTTCATCATCGGAAGGTATTAAAATTTTTATATATTACAAAGACAAAACATTAACCGCTCATTGGTTAATGTTTTGTCTTTTAATAAAGCCTTATGATTGCCAGTGGACATGGGAATATAAGGCTTTATTTTGTCTTTTCAAG
>JACCEB010033778.1_pt1 | contig 17943 bp, 14 predicted proteins | sample 7454761 | NCBI WGS metagenome assembly JACCEB01 (sample SAMN15323454, study PRJNA562643) | freshwater metagenome | isolation source: river surface water | place: USA:Blue River Watershed | collected 2017-08-18 | reverse complement strand
GTGATTGACCAGGGCAATAACGCTGCGCGCGCGCGCCTTGGCATGCCGCAGAAATTCGGTTCGTGCCATACAGCACTGGTGCAGGGCTACGTCATCGAAGGTCACGTTCCCGTCGCAGACCTTCAGCGTTTGCTCAAGGAAAAGCCTCCGGCTTTGGGGCTCTCTGTGCCGGGTATGCCAATTGGATCTCCCGGCATGGATGGACCTGCTTACGGCGGCCGACGCGATCCCTTTCAGGTGCTGCTGATCCAGCGGGACGGCAGCACCTCAGTTTTCAACACCTACCAATGAGGATAACCATGAACATCATTCAAAAATTCATCACCGTTTCCGCTTTCGCCTTGGGCATCGTTTTACCCGTTAGCGGCATGGCGCAGACCGCCGTGGATCACAGCAAGATGGACATGTCCCAGACGGCTCCGGCGATGACCGAGGGCGAGGTCAAGAAGGTCGATCTAGAGGCGGGCAAAGTCACGATTAAACACGGTGTCATCAAGCATCTGGATATGCCCGGCATGACCATGGTGTTCACTGCCAAGGACAAAGGGCTGCTTGATAACGTGAAGCCCGGTGACAAGGTGCAGTTCATGGTGGTGAACGAGAGTGGGAAAATGCTACTAACAGCCATTAACGCCAGCAACTAGGAAACTCAGCAAACTTTGCTCTCCCCCCACAGCAGCGGAGTTTGGGATGCTAAATCTAGAAGGGTGAGATGATTAAGCAAAAATTCGTCTGGGTTAAAACCATTCCACGCTCCCACCCTTCGTCAACTGCGAGCAAATGCAATCAAATCGTTGAACTGCCCCTGATCAGCTGCACGTAAGGCAGCAAGGTATTGATCTCGAAGCTCCCCCACCGTGGTGATGGATGCCTCGCCGCCGCCCCACGTTAGTCGCGGACGGCCAAGACGCATTGCCAACAAATCTGCCATCAAACGTGAATGGCGTCCGTTGCCATTAGGGAAAGCATGAATCCACACCAATTGATGGTGAAACCTCACTGCCAGCTCATCGGCATCAAAGACATGATTCTCGATTTGATATTTTGTATTGTCCAGCAAGTTGCGTAATTTCACCGCAACCTGCGTCGAGTCCACACCGATGTTTTTATTGGTCTTGCGGAATGTTCCCGCCCACTGCCAGGTCTTATCAAACATCTGGCGATGCAGATCTCGAATAAACCCCTCGTCCAGCAGGTCCCGCTTTTTCTGGCGCGCTGCCCAGCGATCCCCCTGAACGATGTTGATTTGCTCCCATGCGTTTAGATCGCCTTGGGTGGTAATGTGCGTCGGCACCAAACCTGCGGCTTCGTCCGGATCTAGCGGGGTCGCCCCAAAGGCGTAATGAAATTCCATATTCAATAACTCACCACAGTTCGCGACGCGAACCTTCCAGCAACTCCTTGATGGCCAGCTCCAGTTGCAGCTTGGTCAATGGCCCCTGGACAGCCTGATCCTCCAAGGCCATTGAATGGGCAATCGGACGCAAGCGCTCCCGCGCAACTGTCTCGGCTCGTTCTTTCACATGCTGCGACAGGCTGGTACGAGGCACCAATGCATATTGCAATTCGCAATCCAACGCCTCAGCCAACTTGCGCAGGCTGGCCAACGTGATGGCGTCTGAGGCCTCTGCATTTTCCAGCTTGCGGACACCTGCATGGGACATCCCCAAACGACGAGCAAAGGCTGCGGCGGACATGCCCAGGGACTCACGAATCGCGCGCACCCATCCAGACCTGGGGCGTGCGCTCAATTGCGCAGCCTTCCAAGCGGCAAGAAGTGCGTCCATTTGCTGGAGCTGAAGATCGCGGAATTGATTTTCCATGGAACCTACAGGTAACGTTTTAACGCCACAATCTTAACCTATGGGTTCCAATAATGCAAACACACCGAAACCTACAGGTTCCTGATGATAGGATTAAATGGAACTCATGAGTTTCACAGTTGATCATATCCTGTTGGCCAGAACTGGCCAGCAGGCGCAACCATCGTGACTTCTTAGGGGTAAGAACCGGGTGGCACGAGAGTTTCCATACAACTTTTGTATGGAGACCATTTGATGTTCGAAAAACCTTGCGCCCACTGTGGCCTACCGTTCCAACCACGCCCCCAAGTACCCAATCAGGCTTTCTGCGCTGACCCAGCTTGCCAAAAAGTCAGGCGGCAACGCTGGCACCTCGAAAAGCTGCAGGCCGATCCAGACTACAGAGAGAACAAAGCTCGGTCGCAGAAAGCCTGGCAAGAGCGCAACCCGGATTATTGGCGCAGGTATCGCGATGAAAACCCTGACTATGCCGAGCGCAACAGGGCAATGCAGCGGTCGCCATCTGCACCCCCACCAACCCTGGAAGGCCTTTATCGCATCAGATCAGTGACTGCAGATGGGCTTGCAAAGACAGACGCGTGGATCGTAGAGATCACGCCCGTTTGCGCAGACTGCCCCTGCAAAGATGACGCTTGCAAAGATAGTACTTGATGGTCATTTGTGTTGCTGGGCATTACCGTTGCTCCCAAATGCGATCTCGACAACCTGCATGGCAACCGTTTTGGGGGCATGTATGAAAGCCAAAAATCACTGGCTGTTCATCAGCCCCTGAAATGAACGGCAGGCCCGAACGCATCAACACTAACAACAAGCGATCGGGTTATATGCAGTCAGAAGAGTCCATCCACGATGCAACGGACCAACCTAGCAACGTCAAAGCAGCCGAGTACGTTCGGATGTCCACTGAACATCAACAGTACTCAACGGAAAACCAGGCAGACAAAATCCGTGAATATGCGGCTCGGCGCAATATTGCGATCGTGCGTACGTATGCCGACGAAGGTAAGAGTGGCCTGAACATCGGTGGGCGACTGGCATTACAGCAGCTCATCCATGACGTCGAGACAGGACAGGCCGACTTCAACCTCGTGCTCGTTTATGACGTCAGCCGGTGGGGGCGATTTCAAGACGCGGATGAGAGCGCCTATTACGAATACATCTGCAAGCGCAAAAACATCCATGTGGTGTACGTTGCGGAGCAGTTCGAAAACGACGGCTCGCCGGTGTCCACCATCGTCAAAGGTGTCAAACGTGCCATGGCTGGTGAGTACAGCCGAGAACTGTCGGCGAAGGTTTTCGCAGGCCAGTGCCGACTCATCGAGCTCGGATACCGCCAAGGTGGTCCCGCCGGGTATGGTCTGCGACGCGTCTTGATTGATCAAACTGGGTCCGTCAAAGGTGAGCTCTCGCGAGGTGAGCACAAGAGTTTGCAAACCGACCGGGTCATCTTGATGCCGGGGCCGGACCCCGAAATTCAGAACGTCAACATGATCTATCGCTGGTTCATTGACGATGGGTTGCGAGAATTTGAAATTGCCCAACGGCTCAACAGCATGGGCATCCAAACCGATTTGGACCGGGACTGGACACGTGCAACCGTTCGTGAGGTTCTGACCAACGAGAAGTACATCGGTAATAACGTCTACAACCGCATCTCCTTCAAGCTCAAAAAACATCGAGTCTCAAATGAACCAGACATGTGGATCAAGAAAGAGGGGGCATTCGAGGGGATCGTGGCACCGGAGATTTTCTACACCGCACAGGGCATTCTTCGAGCCAGAGCGCATCGCTACAGCAACGAAGAGTTGATCGAAAAATTGCGCAATCTTTACCAGCACCGAGGCTACTTATCGGGGCTGATCATTGACGAGACCGAAGGCATGCCCTCAGCATCTGCATACATACACCGATTCGGAAGCCTGATCCGAGCCTATCAGGCGGTGGGCTACACGCCAGATCGAGATTACCGATTCCTTGAAATCAATCAGTACCTGCGGCGTTTGCATCCAGACATCATCTCGCACACCGAACGGATGATTGCGGATCTGGGCGGCACAGTGCAACGCGATCCGGCAACGGATATGCTGAATGTGAACCAAGAGTTCACAGCATCACTGGTCTTGTCACGTTGCCAGCTCCATGAAAACGGGCGAAGGCGCTGGAAGGTTCGGTTTGACACCGGCCTAGCTCCCGACATTACCGTGGCCGTCCGATTGGATGAAACCAATCAAGCCCCACTGGACTACTACCTGCTTCCACGATTGGATTTTGGCCAAGCTCGAGTCAGTTTGGCAGATCACAACGGTCTGGAGTATGAAAGCTATCGCTTTGACAACCTGGACTACCTGTACGGAATGGCAGAACGCAGTCGAATCCGGAGGGCCGCATGAGCATGGAACATTCGGCTGCAGATCTTCAGATGATTCCTGTCGATCGAATTGAGGTCTTAAACCCCAGAGAGCGAAACAACAAGGTCTTCGACGAGATTGTTGGCAATATCAAATCCATCGGCCTGAAAAAACCAATCACCGTCACCCCCAGAACGGATGAGAATGGTCAAGGGAAATACTTGCTCATTTGTGGAGAGGGGCGGCTCAAGGCGTTCAAGACCCTTGGCGAAGCATTGATACCGGCCATGGTTGTAAATGTCAGTGATGAAGATGCCTTCATCATGAGCTTGGCAGAAAACATTGCGCGCAGGCAGTGCCGCCCTCTCGAATTACTGATGGGCATTGAGCAACTCAGAGATCAAGGGTATGACAAAAAATCGATCGCCGAGAAAACGGGACTGAGTGTTGACTATGTGAACGGCATCCTGCACTTACTGAAGAATGGCGAAGAGCGTTTATTGGTTGCTGTTGAAAGTGGCCGCATTCCATTGAACGCGGCGCTCTCTATTGCGGGGGCAGGCAATGACAAGGAGATACAGGCAGCGATGCAAGAAGCCTATGAATCAGGGAAGCTGCGAGGCAAGCAACTCATTCAGGCACGTCGGGTGATTGAGCGCAGAAGAACCCTTGGCCGGTCCATCGCTCGAGGCACGCCTCGCAAAGCCGCTGAAGAGGTGACCTCATCCAGTCTGATTCGCAATTACCAGAAGGAAGTTGAGCGGCAAAAACTGATGGTGAAGAAAGCGGAGTTTGCTCAGCAGCGACTTCTGTTTGTTGTCGAAGCAATGCGACAGCTCCTGGTCAACGAAAACTTCACCAATCTGCTGCGAGCGGAAGGTCTGGACACGCTGCCGAAATACCTGGCCGAACGCGTTTGGCACGGAGGGCATGCAGCATGACACAAATGCCCCTTGGCTTCGTTCCGGATCCGTTGACGATTTCACTGGACTTACTATTGCCCTCGCGGAAAGTTCCAGAAGGTCTGCTCACCTCCAGAAAATTCAAGCAAATTCAGTCATCCATTGATGCCGTTGGATTGATTGAGCCATTGACTATAGGCAAGCCAGACAAATCCACTGGTATGCATGTTTTGCTCGATGGTCACATTCGTCTATTCGCCATGAAGCAAATCGGTTTCAAAGATGCTCCGTGTCTGGTGGCAACCGATGATGAAACCTATACCTACAACAATCGAATCAACCGGCTGTCCACCATCCAAGAGCACTACATGATCCGTCGTGCTGTGGAGCGCGGTGTCACACCAGCTCGCCTGGCGCAAGCCCTGAGTGTGGACATCAGCAACATCATCAAGAAGATGAACCTTCTTGATGGCGTCTGTGCTGAGGCAGCAGAGCTGCTCAAGGATCAGCAGTTCTCGGCCAACGTTGGTTCGGTCATTCGAAAACTCAAACCGACTAGGCAGGTTGAGTGCGTAGAGTTGATGGTGGCAACCAACAACATCACCGTGTCCTACGCGCAGGCTTTGCTGGCAGCAACACCAAGCCATTTGCTGGTTGGTGAGGTCAAACCCAAGAAGATCGGTGGCCTGACGCCAGAACAAATGGCCAAGATGGAAAGGGAGATGGGCAATATACAGGGACAGTTCAAACTGGTTGAACAAACCTATGGTCAAGATGTTCTGAATCTTGTCTTGGCAAAGGGCTACCTCGTCAAGCTGCTGGATAACGAAGCCGTCATTCGGTACCTTTCTCACAATCATCCCGATGTGCTCGTTGAATTCGAGCACATTGTGCGAACAGTGGCATTAGACAAATGAGTGGTACCTGTCATGCAGCAAGCTCCCCAAACGGCTGGCCAGACCAACGGTCTTGCGAAGCCCCAAATGGATGACTTAATAGACATCGACGTCCACAGAAATTCACCACAGCCAGATCCAGCCTGCCTCTATGGATTAGTGGGTGAAATTGGGCGGGTTGGCAGCGAAGAAACGGAGACCAATTCCTACGCCATTGCCGCGAACTTCATGACATATTTGTCGTGTGCAATTGGCCGTGGGGTGTACTTGCCAATCGGAAATACCTGGCACCACCCGCGCATGTTTCTTCTTCATATTGGAAGATCTGGGCGCGGGCGCAAAGGTGACGCCCTGTCATTGGTTCTTCGCCTAGATCAAGCACTCAGAGAAATCGAGCCGACACTGGCACCGCAAATCCATAGGGGCGGCCTCTCAAGTCGGGAAGGATTGGTCGCTCTGATGCACGATGGCTATCAACAGGGAAAAAACGAGATCCCACCGATTGAAGACAAGCGCCTATGGGTTGTTGAGTCGGAATTCGCCAATGTGCTGCATCAAGGTCGCCGAGAGGGCAACACTCTGTCCGCCGCACTGCGTGACTGTTGGGATGGCGTGTGCCTGAAGCCTGCGACGAAATCAAATCGTCTTTATGCGAGTCATCCGCACGTCTGTCTCAGCGGAGCAATTTCCCCCAGTGAACTTACCTCGCTGATGAACTCTCGAGAGTTGACTAACGGGTTTGCCAATCGCTTCATGATGATATGGGCTGAACGGAGCCGGATACTGCCTTTTCCGAAAGCCACATCGCAATCCGTGGTCGACGAGCTTGCACAACGTGTTTGTAAGATTCTGAGATTTGTAGGCGCAGACAATCACGAGCGCAGGGATCGCGTTCGGATGGAGCTCGCACCACAAGCCCATTGGCTGTACTCACACCTATACCGGGCCGAACTTTCAGATGATCCCGGCAGTGAATTGATCAGTGCAATGCTGGAAAGACGTGCCCCGATGCTTTTGCGTATGGCAATGATCTTCGCGCTTTCTGATCTGCAAACCCAGATCAACGTGACACACATTGAAGCCGCCGCAGCTTGGATCCGATATGCCATGAAGTCGGTTCGATACGTTTTTGTGAGCGCCACTGACGAGGCGAAGATGTCGCATGCGCTGCACCTTGCGCAAAAGCTGCTGAGCTACCTGGAAACGCATGGCAAGGCCTCCAGAAGTGAAATCAGCTCGGATTGTTTCAAAGGTAAATCATCCAAGGCACAGATTGATTCGTGCTTGGATTACCTGCTCTCAACTACACCACCGAAAATCTGCGTCGAATGGCAGCAACGCCCTAATGACGCACCTGGCTCACCCACCCGGTTTTACAGCTTGAAAGCTTAGAAAGCCACGACCTGATTTCGCTCATTTCGCCAAGCTTGCACACAGCTAAGCCATTGGTGCGAAACACATTTCGCTGAATTCGCTCATTTCGCAGCAAGAGACGCAATCAGTAGTCATTCATTAATCGGCTTGCAATGACAACCACATTAGCTTTTTTTCCAGCCGATCCAGTTCTTGAGTTTCTTTTTCGGCACAGTGCTGAAATCGCATCTCTTGATAGTGCTGGATCAATTGTTTTTGGATATGAATACGCACCCGCAGTATCGGCAAGTCACTCTCTTCATCTGGAAACAAATCAAATGTCATGCGCACCTTCCTCAAACAAGCTCACTCTACTTTTTCCGAAGGTGGCGGCATGAATACCGCTGCACCCCCCAAGACACGGCATAAGTGTCTGACACTTCGTACCAACTGCCACCAGGATCACCACCTCCGTGATTTTCGCCCATGCATGAACACTCACAATGAAAACCTTGCGCATTCCAACAGGCTGGGGCGCACTTTTGCTGTTCTCGATATAGCTGAATCACGTAAATCTCGTTAAACCTTCTTAAGGCCAACTTGATCACACTATCAAACCATGCAGTTGGGATTTCCCAAGCCTTGTATCTAGAATTCCACTTGGGTTTGGACTTGCGCCCATCTCTGAGCCACTCCAGATTTCCCTGCGCAAATGGAAGTTTGACCAATACGGGCAATGGTTTGTTAGGTTTAAAAATTGTTGGAACCCGCCCCTGCCTCCAGAGCACTCGTAGGTCCTGATCACCCAGATCTTTACTCATGGAGCACTGACCGTTGTGAACATACTGATTACCGTCTAATCAACTCACCAGATGTAAATCTGGCTTGGATCGCGCTGGCTTTACTTCTTGACCCGCCCCTCTTTTCACAGCGTTCAAAACTAAGCCAAAGACCATTTCATCAAGCTCTTCGTCCGAAACATGTAGCTCTGCTGCGATATCAGATTTCGCAACACCTTCTTTTCGCAAGGCCGTAAAGACTTTTCCCAGAATCTGCGATGTTTCACGCGGCAAACTTTCAGGCTCAGACTTACGGTAGCCGCGTCGACTAATTTGCACGAAGAGCTCGCGGTACTGCCACTCAGTCAACAGCCCAAGTTTGTGCATTCGATAGGTGAGCGCCGAAATCGAGACTCCCCATATTTTCTTGAGCTGAAGTAGCACATCAATCGATGTGAATTTAGGCGCATAACCCAAGACACTTCCAGGCGGCATCAAGAAAGCTGCAGCGAAATCATTCGCTGCTCTTTCGATTTCTTGCCCCCCATTCGGCGAACCGTGGCGATGCATCACGAGGTGACCAAGTTCATGCGCAGCATCAAATCGACTACGTTCTGTATTCTTAAGTGTGTTCAGAAAAACAAATGGCTTTTGTTCTCGCCACATTGAAAATGCATCAACCTCAGCCGCATCAATAGCCAAAGAAAAGACACGTACTCCATTTGCCTCCAGCAAATGAATCATGTTCTTAATGGGCAGCTCACCAATTCCCCAATGGCGGCGCATACTTGCAGCCGCTGCCTCTGGGTCGGAGTCTCTCAAGTCTGGCAAGTTTGGGGGCGGAAGCTCGAATCGTTTTTCAATTGCTTGGTTCAGCGTGATTGTTAATGCGCCTGAATACAACGCCATATCCCGCTGCGATGCAGACATTTTTGAGAGCGATCGGAAGCTCGCCGCACCACTATCGATAGTTTGCAGCTCTTCTTCTTGATAGAAAAAATCCATCGGAAATCGTAATGCCTTTGCAATACGCTGGACAGTATCGTCAGAGGGTTTGAATTCGAGCTTTTCAAAACCAGAGATCGATCGCATCTCAACGCCGACCTCATCAGCCAGTCGTGTCATAGTGAACCCTCGCCGCTTTCTGGCGAAAGTTAAACGCGTTGGATTGAACATAGTCCTATCCGTTAAGCGCGTCGAATCAATGGAATATCGATATCTGGCAGATTTGGAACTATTGGTACGGGGATCACCATGGAAGGATCAAACGGCAAGCCACTCAAAATAATCCGCTCACTCCAGCCGTCAATTTTCCCAGCGTAACTTGACGGACGCGACAACTCAAAACGGACTTCCTTTTTTCGTTGGTCGTAGTGCTGCAACAAGATCCAAGTAACTCGATCATTGTGAGGAGTCGCAGGCACTTCGAAATCCGGAAACCCTTCAAACAAGGAACTCTGATACTGATTTACTTCAATCGCACTTTGAGTTCGTGGCCCCTTAGGAGACTTAGTCATAGGATTCGAGGTTGCAATGGCAGTGCAATCATCTCCAGTTGCCACTGCAATTGCCAAGTTCCCTGCCGGGTTGACTACCAACGGATAGTTGCCTTCATCTGAACGCGTCCAATGTTTGGGAATCAGCTTCTCGCGCAAGGCTCGGACTGTTCTTGACCAGGAATTGAATCCAGGTGTTAGAGGTGGATCATTGGGCGTGCATTCGCTACGCGCCAACATGCCCTGCATGACCGCATCCCGCAAGTCAGCTTCATCTAACCCAAGCTCAGCCAAGCGTGACTGGACACTGACAACTTCATGGTGAACTACTTGCTGCATATGAAACCTCTCCAAAGGATACTTCCGGTAATTCTACCTCATTTGAGGCAGAAAAACCGGAAGTATTTCGCGCTTTATAGAAAAATCCTTACCAATTTACACAACAGTACGGTAGTATTGGCAAATCTTGGCAATCAACTTACACAATCCGCAAAAGATGGCTGACTCTGATATTGAAATCTTGACCTTAGATGAGGTGGCAGCCTACTTAAAGGCAGGCAAACGCACTGTCTACCGCCTTGCAGCCGAAGGCAAGCTGCCAGCTTTTAAGCTGGGCGGCACGTGGCGCTTCCGTCGTAGCGATCTGGACGAATGGATTGCCGCCAATCTGACAAACAAAGATGCAAGGGCAAGTGACTGATGGAACTACTCGACAACATCAGCCGTTTGCTAGGCGACGATCTCAAGAAAACCCTCCGGCCAGGAGCGCGCCTGAAGGTCGCGGCCTCGTGCTTTTCGATGTACGCCTTCGAGGCCCTGAAAGCCGAGCTAGAAAAGATCGAGGGGCTGGACTTCATCTTCACCTCGCCTACATTTGTTGCCAACGAGGTCACCGACAAGATCCACAAAGAGCGAAAGGAATTCCACATTCCCAAACTCGACCGGGAGCGCAGCCTCTACGGCAGCGAGTTTGAAATCCAACTGCGCAACAAACTGACCCAGCGGGCGGTGGCCAAGGAGTGCGCAGAGTGGATACGAAGCAAGGCCAAATTCAAGAGCAACCGCACTAAAGCACCTATGCAGCAGTTCGCCTGTGTGCAGGCTGGCGGCACCGACACGGCTTACATGCCGCTGCACGGGTTCACCGCTGTCGATCTCGGGTACCAGCAGGGCAATGCGGTTTCCAACCTCGTCAATAAGATGGACGAGGCGCCCTTTGCTGCCACATACCTGAGCCTGTTCGATCAGATCTGGAACGACCCCGAAAAGCTAGAGGACGTGACCGCACAGATTTGCGAGCACATCGCCTCGGTCTACCAAGAGAACTCACCCGAGAGCATCTATTTCGTGATGCTTTACAACATCTTCAACGAGTTCCTCGACGACATCGACGAAGACGTCTTGCCCAACGACCGCACGGGCTACCAGGACACCCTGATCTGGAACAAGCTGTTTAACTACCAGAAGGATGCTGCCAACGGGATCATCAACAAGCTGGAAACCTACAGCGGCTGCATCCTTGCAGACAGCGTTGGCTTGGGCAAGACCTTTACCGCACTGGCCGTCATCAAGTATTACGAGCTGCGCAATCGGTCAGTGCTAGTGCTCTGCCCCAAAAAGCTGGCGGATAACTGGCTGAACTACAACCGCAACCTCAAGACAAACATCTTCGCACGCGACCGGTTCAACTACGACGTCCTCTGCCACACGGATCTGTCCCGCACCAGCGGCGAGTCCTTCGGTACGCCGCTGAACCGGATCAACTGGGGCAACTACGACCTCGTCGTCATCGATGAGTCGCACAACTTCCGCAACAACGACGCCTACAAGGACAAAGAAACCCGCTACCAGAAGCTGATGCGCAAGGTGATCCAGGAAGGGGTCAAGACGAAGGTGCTGATGTTGTCGGCCACGCCTGTCAACAACCGCTTTACCGACCTGCGCAACCAACTGGCCCTGGCCTACGAAGGCGACTCCGAAAACCTCACAAAAAAGCTGCGCACGGACAGGAGCATTGAGGAGATTTTCCGAGGCGCACAAGCAGCCTTCAATGCGTGGTCTAAGCTCCCCCCGGAGGAACGTACCGCGCGTGCGATCCTCGATTCACTGGACTTCGACTTCTTCGAGCTGCTCGACAGCGTCACCATCGCACGCTCGCGCAAGCACATCCAGACCTTCTACGACACCAAGGACATCGGTCAATTTCCGGAGCGCCGCAAACCGCTGTCGTTTCACTGCCCGTTAACCGAGCGGTCGGACGTGTTGGGCTTCAACGAAATTTTCGAGCAACTCTCATTGCTCAAGCTGGCCGTGTATGCGCCCATCAGCTACATCCTGCCCAGCCGTCTAAAGAAGTACGAGGAGATCTACGACACAAAGGTCGGCGGCAAGGGCACGCTGCGCCAAGCCGACCGCGAAAAGAGCCTGCAGGCCCTGATGACGGTCAACCTGCTCAAACGGCTTGAAAGTTCGGTGCAGTCGTTCCGGCTAACGCTGCAATCGCTGCGGGCTAACAACGAAGCCATTCTCGCCAAAATCGCCGCGTTCAATCAATCCGGCGGCGCGGTCACGGTGGGCGACCTCACGGAAGTACTGGAAGGGCTGGATGCAGAGGACGATGAGCTGCCCATGCCCAGCGACGAGGGCGACGAAATCGGCAGCAAGATCAAGATCAGCCTCGCCGACATGGACTTGCCGTCCTGGGAGCACGAACTGAAGGTGGACTTACAGGTCATCGATGCTTTGCTGGCTTCGATGAACAAGATCACTCCGCAGGATGATGCCAAGTTGCAGCACCTCAAGGCACAACTGCTCGGCAAGATTGCAAACCCAATCAACCCCGGCAACAGGAAGGTGCTGATCTTCACCGCCTTTGCCGACACCGCTGATTACCTTTACGCCAACCTTGCGCCGGAGCTGCAGGCCACGCTCGCCATCCACACCGCCAAGGTCACCGGCAAGGGGGCGCCGCAGTCCACCATCAAGAGCAAAACTCAGAAGCGCAGCTATGACTTCCAGGAGCTGCTCACCCTGTTCTCCCCTCGCTCTAAAGAGAAGGCGGTGGTACTGCCGGACGAGCCGCACGAGGTGGATCTGCTGATCGGCACCGATTGCATCTCCGAAGGCCAGAACCTGCAGGACTGCGACTACCTGATCAACTACGACATCCACTGGAACCCAGTACGCATCATCCAGCGCTTTGGCCGGGTAGATCGCATTGGCTCGCCCAACAGCAGCATCCAGCTGGTCAACTACTGGCCCGACATTTCGCTCGACGAGTACATCAACCTCAAGGAACGCGTTGAGAGCCGAATGATGATCGCTGACGTGACCGCCACAGGTGACGACAACGTGCTGTCTGCGCAGGCCAACGACGTGTCGTACCGCAAGGAGCAACTGCGTCGCCTGCAGGAGGAAGTCATCGAGCTGGAGGATTTGAAGACCGGTGTCTCGATCACCGACCTGGGCCTCAACGACTTCCGCATGGATTTGCTCAATTACGTCAAAGCCCACGGCGAACTGAGCAATGTGCCTAACGGGATGCACGCAGTGGTTCCCGCCAGACCCGCGATAGGCCTTCGGCCGGGCGCGATCTTCACGCTGCGCAATCGGAACTCCGGGATCAACCTCAACCAGCACAACCGCCTGCACCCGTACTACCTCGTCTACATCAACCGCGAGGGCGAGGTCATTCACGACCACACTGAGGTCAAGCGCCTGCTTGATCTGGTACGCACCTGCTGCAAAGGCGAGGACAAGCCCATTGTCGACGTGTGCCAGCGCTTCAATCAGGAAACGGCGGATGGCCGCCGGATGCAGCCGTACTCCGACCTGTTGGGCAAGTCCATCCGTTCGATGATCGAGGTAAAGGAAGAAAAGGATTTGGACAGCCTGTTCAGCGGTGGCAAGACCACAGCACTGACAGACACCATCTCCGGCCTGGACGACTTCGAACTCATCAGCTTCCTCGTGATTCAGGAGGCGGGATGAGTCAAGGAGCGCCCACAAAAAAAACAGCGCTGAACGCCTACCCCAAGCAAGCTGCTTTCGGGCGCGTTCTGCCCAAGAACAAAATCTATGAGCACAGCGGGGCCAACACCCGACTGAAGGAACTGTTCGTCGAGCAGGTCGAGCAGATCGTCTGGCAGTACAAGCTCGCCCCGGAGACGATCAACCTGCCCGCGCGGCCCGGCGTGCCGGAAATCCAGGTTTTCAGTGTTCAGCTTAAATCTAACGAGCTTCATGAAGACGTGCTCCGCTGCATAGATGGCGCGGTGCAGTTCCCGATCCTGTTTGAGCTGAACCAGGGCCAGGGCGATCAGGCGAAAACGCAGGTAGCGGCGGCTTACAAGCGCCCGAGCGAAGCCGACGCCAGTCGCTGGGTGCTGTCCAGCTACTTCACCAGCGACTGGATGCCTGCGGCAACTGCCCGCACGGCTATGCCGCTAGCCCTCGACATGGCCCACCTGTACTCCGTTCTGCTGCAAGGCTTAATGCCGCTGCCAGCACGTCCACAGGAGGCCTTGCCTGACTGGATTGCGCGTATCGAGCAGGTGGCAAGCAAGCGCCGCGAAGTGGAGAAGGCCCAGGCGAAACTGGCTAAGGAAAAGCAATTTAACCGCAAGGTCGAGATCAACGCGACCTTGCGGCAACTCAAATCTGAACTTGAACAATTGAGCCGCTGAACCCCGATTTCGGAAGCGCAGCGACCAGAGGAACGAACATGGACAAACTAAAAATGCATTCGCCCAATCTCACGCAAGACAACATTGCCCGCATTCGTGATCTGTTTCCGGGCTGTGTCACCGAAGCCAAGGGCGAGGACGGAGCCGTGAAGCTGGCTGTGGATTTTGACCAGTTGCGACAAGAGCTTGCCGAGTCGATTGTCGAAGGACCGCAGGAGCGTTACCACCTGAACTGGCCGGGTAAGCGCGATGCCTTGCTTGCGGCCAATGCGCCCATTGCCAAAACGCTGCGCCCCTGCCGCGAGGAGAGCGTGGATTTCGATAGCACGAAGAATTTGTTCATCGAAGGCGATAACCTCGACGCGCTGAAGCTGCTGCAGGAGACCTACCTCGGCAAAGTCAAGATTATCTACATCGACCCACCGTACAACACAGGGAAAGACTTCATCTACGAAGATGACTTTGCACAAAGCGCAAAAGAGTACCTCCGAAAGACCAATCAGGTCGATGAACATGGACACAGACTAGTAGCCAACCGTGACTCCAATGGAAGGTTTCATTCTGACTGGCTGACAATGATGTACAGCCGTCTAAGAATTGCTCGAAATTTACTTCAGCAGGATGGCCTTATTGTTATTTCTATCGACGAAATAGAGCACGCAAATCTGAAGAAGCTTTGCGACGAGGTTTTTGGTGGCCATAATTTCTGTGGCGAGATCGTATGGAAAAACAGCAGCAAAAACGACCAAGACTACATATCAATTCAACACGAATATTTTGTGGTCTATGCCAGGGACAAGCAAGCAAACAAGGGGGAATGGGTAGAGCGAAAGCAGGGCCTTGAGGAAATATACAAGGCATTCGATGGCTTCAAACGCCAGCATGGAACAAGCTGGGAGGCAATACACGCTGCAGCCTTGGAGTGGTATCGCACATTTCCAGAATCAAATCCAATTGTCGATAGTCGGCACTACAACTGGATGGATGCGCGTGGCGTGTACTTCGCTTCAGATATTTCTGGCCCCAATTTCGGCCAATATGTTTATGCAGTAGAACATCCAATAACTAAGCAACCTGCCAAGCCGCCCGCATCTGGTTGGAGATATCCTGAATCGGAAATGAAGCAACGCATTGCGGACGAACGCATTCACTTTGGTCTAGATCACACAACCATTCCGAAAAATAAAACCTATTTAAAGGATACCGAGTTCCAGAGCCTCACGAGCATGCGGTTTGTTGATGGTCGGGCGGCATCTAATCGACTGGAGGAACTCTTTGGTGCCAAAGTATTTACAAATCCGAAAGACGAACTACTGCTAGCCGACCTATTTAAGGCTGTGGGGGTAAGCGGCAACGATCTTGTCCTAGACTTCTTTTCTGGCTCCGCGACAACGGCCCACGCCGTCTTCGAACATAACAAAAATACGGGTAGCAACTGTCGCGTGGTCCTGGTACAGATTGCTGAAAGCCTAGAAGAAATGCTGAAGGTGGCGACCGGTAGTTCCAAAAAGGTCGTTCAAGATGCGATGGCGTTTTTGAAGAGCGCAAATTTGCCACAAACCATTTCCGAGCTGAGCAAGGAGCGCATCCGCCGTGCGGGAGAGCTAGTCCGCCAGAGCAGCGCAAAGGTCGACATCGGCTTCCGCGCTTTCAAGATCGATGCATCTAGCATGGCCGACGTCTACTACCTTCCGGATGCGCTAGACAAGGCCAAGTTCGACCTGTTTGTCGACAACATCAAGGCCGACCGCACGCCTGAAGACCTGCTGTTCCAGGTGATGCTGGATTGGGGCGTCGATCTGGCTCTGCCCATTACCAAACAGTCGATTCAAGGCAAGGACGTGTTCTTCGTCGATGGCAATATGCTGGCCGCCTGCTTCGATGCCAGCGGCAGCATCGACGAGGCCTTTGTGAAGGAACTTGCCAAGCATCAGCCATTGCGAGTGGTGTTCCGCGACGCGGGCTACAAGAACAGCGCGGTCAAGATCAACGTCGAGCAGATTTTCAAGCTCTTATCGCCCGCCACCGAAGTGAAATGCATCTGAGGGGCGCGTGATGAAACTCAAATTCAAAACTCAGGCTTATCAGACAGCGGCGGTGCAAGCCGTGGTCGACTGCTTTAAAGGGCAGCCGCCCGCCACGACGGAGGCCATCAGCTATCGCATCGATCCGGGTAAGGCCAGGAAAGGCGTCGAGGATCTGTTTGCCGAGAGCGGGTTCAAAAACGCCGACCTGAAGCTGACCGATATTGCGCTGCTGGAGAACATCACCCAGGTTCAGCATCAACAGAATTTGCCGCAGTCGACCGAACTGGTGAAGACCAAGGTCAGCCGGCTCAATCTCGATATCGAGATGGAAACCGGCACGGGCAAGACGTATTGCTACATCAAGACCATCTTCGAGCTGAACAAGCAGTATGGCTGGAGCAAGTTCATCATCGTGGTGCCGAGCATTGCCATCCGCGAGGGCGTGGCCAAGTCGCTGGAGATCACGGCCGAGCACTTTCTGGAAACGTATCACAAGAAAGCGCGCTTCTTCATCTACAACTCCAAGCAGCTCCACCATCTGGAGAGCTTTTCGTCAGACGCGGGCATCAACGTGATGGTGATCAACGTGCAGGCATTTGCTGCCCGTGGCGCTGATAACCGCCGTATCTATGACGTATTGGACGACTTCCAGTCACGCCGACCAATTGATGTGATCAGCGCCAACCGCCCGATCCTGATCCTGGACGAGCCGCAAAAAATGGAGGGGGCAGCAACGCTGAAGTCCTTGGAGGAATTCAAGGCGCTAATGGTGCTGCGCTACTCGGCCACCCACAAGACCACGCACAACAAGATCCACCGGCTGGACGCGCTGGACGCCTACAACCAGAAGCTGGTGAAAAAGATCGCCGTGCGCGGTATCTCGGTGAAGGGACTGGCGGGAACCAATGCCTATCTGTATCTGCAGTCCATCGAGATTTCGAGCAAGGCGCCTGTGGCCCGTGTTGAGTTTGAGCAGAAGCTGAAAAGCGGCGAGATCAAGCGTGTAGTTCGTAAGCTTTCCAAGGGCGACAACCTCTTCTCCGACGGCTTTTCAAACGAGCTGGATCAGTACCGTGGATTTGTGGTCTCGGACATCAACGCCAACACCGACACCTTGAGCTTCACCAACGGCGTTGAGCTTTTTGTTGGCGAAGCCACCGGTGACGTGAACGAAGCGTCGCTGCGTCGCATCCAGATTCGAGAGGCCATCAAGGCGCACTTCGACAAGGAGCAGGCGCTGTTCCAGCAGGGCATCAAGGTCTTGACCTTGTTCTTCATCGATGAAGTGGTCAAGTACCGCGACTACTCGGCGGCGGAAGAGAAAGGCGATTACGCGCGGATCTTCGAAGAGGAATACAGCCAGTACCTGAACGAGGTGCTGGACTTGGATGAAACGCCGTACATCAAATACCTCAAGGGCATTACGGCGGAAAAAACGCACAGCGGGTATTTCTCCATCGACAAGAGGACCAGGCGCGATGTTGACCCGAGCATTGCCAAGACTGGCGAAAACAAAGGCCTGTCCGACGATGTGGATGCCTATGACCTGATTCTGCGAAAGAAGGAGCAACTTCTCAAATTCGAAGAGCCGGTACGTTTCATCTTCTCGCACTCGGCCCTGCGCGAAGGCTGGG
>JACCEB010882745.1_pt1 | contig 17953 bp, 16 predicted proteins | sample 7454761 | NCBI WGS metagenome assembly JACCEB01 (sample SAMN15323454, study PRJNA562643) | freshwater metagenome | isolation source: river surface water | place: USA:Blue River Watershed | collected 2017-08-18 | reverse complement strand
TTATCTTTTTTCGCCTTTGTTGCCTGTTTTATTCCAGCCTTGTGGGGATTTGTGACAAATCCTAAAGGTCGAAGAGGATACATGTGATGAATTTCATTCGTCGTTAATCCGAAGACACGAATTTTCAACCCATCAACTTTGTGATCTGCATAATCAGGAACAAGTTTCGAAAGCCCCATAAGAGACTTACCCAAAATATTTGAAGACAGTATTTTTGCTTTAATTTGTGATTTTTTAATCTGATTTTTTAGCTCTTTCGTTCCAAGAATATAGTCATGATTTCCAAGAACAGTGTAATCCACCCCGAGCCAATCTAGGGCCTTCATCGAATCAACTCCATGATTCGAAAAATAATAAGATGAACCCTCTCCAAAGTCTCCGCCATCTAGGTAAAGCGTAGGAATTCCTTTCTTTTGTCCATCGGCCTTTAGTTCGTCCACCACCTTTTTAAGTTGAGCATAGCCACCAATTCCTCCTCTGGTTCCTTCAAAATAAGAATGAAGATCATTTGTGTGCAGAATCTGAATGACCTTCGCTGATGATATGGGGGAAATAGCAAGACCCAAAAGCACTAGAAGGGGACGATAGAATTTCATGAGTTTACTCTTATAGGTAACTTTGTTAAGGGAGTTCCTTTCTTCATTAGAAGGCCAAATCCAAATTCTTGAAATACTGTAAATATTTCCTAAATGAAATTTGAGATAACCCTAATTTCACCTTTAACCATGGCCAAGTTCATTGGTTTACGTTAAATGAGATAAACCTATGAATTCAGAACTCTTACTGCCTGTTGGAAATATGGAAATGTGCATGGCTGCCGTGCATCACGGCGCCGATGCTATTTATGTCGGAGTACCATTTTTTAATGCTCGAGGCAGATCATCAGATCTCAGCATGGATGAGTTGAAAGAAATGATCGACTTTTGCCACCTATATGGTGTCAAAGTCAATCTCGCTTTTAATGTTGTGATTTTTCAAAATGAGATACCAAAAGTGATCTCGCTTTTAGAAGAAATTCTACCTTTGAATCCTGATGCCTTTATCGTGCAGGACTTAGGTCTCGCAAAAATCATCAGAACGATGGCACCACACCAAAGAATTCATGCCTCAACTCAGATGACTGTGACCAATGCAGATGCCATGAATCTTCTTCATGATCTAAAAATAGACCGATTTGTTCTTGGTAGAGAAAACTCAATTTCAGAAATTAAATTGATTCGTGAACAAACACAAAAAGAATTAGAGGTTTTTGTCCATGGCGCCCTTTGTGTTGCCTACTCTGGACAATGTTTTACCTCTGAGTCTCTCGGAGGAAGAAGTGCTAATCGAGGGCAATGTGCTCAAAGCTGTCGACTTGATTATGAATTATTTGTTGATGACGAAAAAAAAGATACCGGAGATAAGAAGTATTTTGTTTCACCCAAAGATCTCATGGGGATTAATGAGATTCCTGAACTTAAAAGAATAGGTGTTAATTCTTTTAAGATTGAAGGAAGACTCAAAACTCCAGAGTATGTAGCTTCAACTGCAAGAAACTACCGCGAAGTTCTTGATGGTGCTCCAATGAATTTAAGTCAAAGAAGAAAAGAGCTTGCGACAACTTATTCTCGAGGTTTTTTTTCTGGCTGGCTCCATGGAGTTGATCACCAAAATTTAGTCGATGGAACATTTAGCTCACACCGAGGTCTTGAAATTGGTGAGGTCCTAGAAATAAGAAAAAAAACAATTCTCGTATCGTCGGATGTAACAATTTCTGCTGGAATGGGTCTTCTCTTTGTTGGAAAGACTGAAGAGGGGGCAAAAATTTTCCTTTCAAAAAAAATAGGAAAACATTTTGAACTAGAACTTCTAAAAAAAGAGCTAAAGCTTCAGGTTGGGATGAAGGTTTATTTGAATTCAGATGAGGCGCTTTTTGGTGATCTTCAAAAGGGCTGGCGATCTAGAGAGAAACAGAAAAAAATTCCTCTCAAGTTTCTTGTTCAAGGTCTTTATAATGAACCACTTCTTGTCAAGGCGATTGATCCTGAGGGGCGTGAGGTTTATGCCCAGTCTGTTTCCTTTTTAGCTCCCGCCAAGGGAAGGTCCATAACCGAAGAATTTATTAAGGAAGAGATAACTTCTTTAGGTACGACTGTTTACAAACTTGGAGATTGGGAATGTTTTATACAAGATGGGCTTTTCCTTAATCATCGTGAAATAAAAGAAATAAGAAAAGAGCTAGTTCAGAAAATGAATGAATCAAGAATTTCTCGCTCCAAAAGAGAGATTCAAAAATTTGATTTGCGAGGCACAACTGAAATTCGTCCCACAAATCCCAAACTCAATATTCTTTTTAGAACAAAAGATCAGGTTGAGGGTTTTATCAACAACTCATCACTGTTTGAAAATCACAAAAGATTTATTGGTAACATATTTCTAGATTTTGAGTTCGGAAAAGATTATGCCCCGAGTGTGGATCTCATTAAAAGAAATGGATTTAATGTTGGCGTTGCAACGACTAGAATTTTAAAACCGTCTGAATATTATAACCTGAACACTCTTATTCGTTTAAATCCTGATGTGATACTTGTTCGAAATTTAGGCGCGATTCATTATATTAAATCGAAAAGTGATATTAAACTCATGGGAGATTTTTCTCTTAATGTGACAAATTCAGAGTCATATGAATATCTTTTGGGTAAAGGCTTGCAATCAATTAATTTATCTTACGATCTCAATCAGTATCAGCTTTTTGAATTGTTAGGAAAGACTCATCCTGAAGGTATCGAGGTCACAATTCATCAGTATATGCCTGAATTCCATATGGAGCACTGTGTGTTTGCTGCGTTTTTATCAACAGGATCATCTTTTAAAGATTGTGGAAAACCCTGTGAAAAGCATGAAGTAAAATTAAAAGATCCTTATGGGAATATCCATTTCCTTAAGGCCGATCATGAGTGCCGGAATACTTTTTTTAAGGGGACTCCTCAGTCGGCAGGATTCCTTGTCCGTGATTTGATTGCAAAAGGTGTAGGTCTTTTTAGGCTTGAAGCCTTGAGTGAAACATCACATGAGCTTAATATTAAAATTTCTAATTATCTTCAGTTATTGTCTGGTCAAATTGCACCAGAAGAGTTAATGAAAAATTTAAAAATGTTTGAAAGTTATGGACTAGGTCTTGGGCAACTAGATAAAACTGATAACTATAAAGATCGGAAAAAATAATTTTCTTGCTCCGTTCGTAAGGGTTTCATTAAGCAACTTTTTTCTGTGAGGAAAGATTCGAGTGCCCAAGTGATTGATGGTTAGAAATATCAACCGATAGTATGATGCCCTGGCCTTCACAAAATGATTTTAACTCTTCAATTTGTTCCATTACACTATGGTCAATGTACTCGCAGTGAGTGAGATCAAGCTTAACGTTCTCTTTGGCAGCAGCGTGCTTCATGACTTCTTCCTTGAGCTTTAGGAAGTTACTAAAAATCAATGAACTTTCAACATTTACAAAAGTATCATGATCTTTTGTGATGAGCCTAAATTCTGGTTTAAAGCTATCTTTAATTTTTAGTCCAAGATATACTTCGACCGCATATTGAGCAATGGCCCCACAGAAAATACCGACCAGTAGATCAAATGCTAATGTGATGACCATGGTCACTGCAAAACCTACCACGTTGTCTTTTCCTATCTCTAGTGCATGTTGAAAATGTTTTGGATTACCAAGTCTCCAACCAATAATGACAAGGATAGCTGCGAGAGCTGATAGTGGCACTAGATTGAGAGCTTTCGGCAGAACGAGAACAGCAAGCAAGATTAAACTTGAATGAATGAAATTTGATTTCCAACTTTTAGCTCCATATGAAACATTGGCAGAACTTCTTACAATTTCTGCAATCATAGGAATACCTCCTATGAAACCACTAACTAAATTACAAAATCCTTTAGACACAAGGTCTCGGTCAAAATCTGTTTTTCTATTTAAGGGATCTATCTTATCAACAGCAGCTGCACTCAGAACTGTTTCGAGTGAGCCCACAAGAGCTAAAGTAATGGCAGATTTCCAACCAAGAGATGTTGACATCACTGCAAAGTCTGGGAAGATAATCCACTGCCTAAGATCAGAGGGTACATTAAGTAACGTGGCACCTGTGAGCCCTAATTGACTAGCGACGACTGCGCCAAGAATAACCCCGAGGAGTGGTCCTGGTATTTTCTTTGCCAGGGGATGATTTATTTTATTCCAACCAATAAGAAAAGCGAGAGTTAAAACACCAACTAAAAAAACGAGTGGTTGAAAGTTAGTGAAAGAAAGTGGAATTTCTAAAAGAAGCATAATGGGGTTTTTGGCGACAGGTGTATGCCCAATTAAAATATGTGTCTGTTTAGCAATGATGATGATACCTATCGCCGCCATCATACCGTGTATAACGGAAGCTGGGAAAGCAGATCCCTTTCTTCCAAATTTTAAAAGACCCATCATAATTTGAAGTCCAGCGGCAACTACTGATGCGGCAAGCATGCCTTGAAATCCTAAATTTGTAATGGCCTCAAGAACAATGACGATTAATCCAGCAGCGGGACCATTAATGGTAACGTGCGCTCCGCCCATCCATGAACCTAAGAGCCCACCGATGATGGCAGCGATTAATCCCGAAGAGGCGGGCGCTCCTGAAGCGAGCGCTATACCGATTGATAAAGGGAGTGCCACTAGGGCGACAGAAAATCCAGAGGTAAAATCGGCCTTAAGATCATTTTTCATAGTTAAAATCCTGAACTTTTCGCGATATCTATCATTTTGTATTGAGCTTCATTATGAATGACAGTTGATTGGATTTCTCTATAGGTCGTTTTTTTACTGGCAATAAAGCCACTGTAATAAAGCCCAATCATTACAAGAGCCAAAGCAACAAAAGGTTTCGTTTTCATGTACACTCGCTAGACAACATTAATTGTTGTTGTTTTCTCTTCGGTCATAAAATGGGAATAGTTGACTGGAAAATTATTAATTAGTTTTCATGTGCCTGAACTGATTAAAAAATAAACAGTCGTTTAGAAGAATGGAAAAAAAATAAACAATTTTTAAAAAATAATCTCTTGTTTTGTGATTTCTCTCCACTCACCTGGAGCTAATGAGTGAAGTTCAAGATTTGCAATTCTTACTCTGATGAGTCGTAGGGTAGGATGGCCAATGGCGGCCGTCATCTTTCTTACTTGACGATTTTTACCCTCAATAATGGTGATTTGAAGCCAAATATCTTGAATTGTTTTCCTGGTTCTCACTGGTGGATTTCTTGGAGTGACTTCTGGTTGAGGATTCAGTATGTCGACTTTACAGGGCTTCGTTTTATAATCCTCAATCAATAGACCCTCTCGCATTTTTTTTAAACTCTCCTCCGTAGGAACTCTTTCTACGAGCACCCAGTAGGTTTTAGGTTTCTCATTTTCTGGGTTTAAAAGCTTTTCAATAAGCTGACCATCATCTGTTAAGAGGAGAAGCCCCTCCGAGTCCTTATCGAGTCTTCCAGCAGGATAAACACCCTTAGGTAATTGGAATTCACCTAGGGAGCGTGCTCCGTCTTCAGGGGTGAATTGCGAGAGCACACCGAAAGGTTTATGAAAAAGAATGTAGCGTGACATGAGGGTATGTTATCATAATCCTAAGCGTAAGGCGATTTGTTACTTGACTCGAGACCGCTGTCAATTTTACATTCAAAAAATGTCAGATTACGAAATTGTTTATTCAGATGATCCCAATTTTAAAAAACGTTGCCCTAAGTGTGGAAAACACCCCTGCGGCTGCCCTAAATCTTCTGACCTTGACCCTAAATCTCATACTTTAAAAATTCGTCTTGAAAAAAATGGGAGAGGGGGGAAGAGTGTGACCGTTTTATTTGAATTACCATTGAATGATGCCTATTTTAAAGATCTCGAAAAAAAATTAAAGGCCCTCTGTGGAACAGGTGGGTCTTTTAAAAATAACTCCATTGAGATTCAAGGCGATCACCGAGAAAAGATCAAAATTTTTCTGGAAAAAATTGGATTTAAAGTAAAGCTTGCTGGTGGATAATGAGCGAAGAGGCCCTCCAAAAATTAAATCTTTGTCTTAACTGCCGCAGAAGATTACTGACGTGTGTCTGTGATTTGATTAAACCGTTTGAGATAAATTCTCGTTTTATTATACTTATGCACCCGATGGAGTTTAAAAAAGAAAAAGTTGGAACAGGACGATTTACTCACTTGATTTTAAAAAATTCAGAAATCATTGTTGATATTGGATTTGATAATAATAAAAAATTGCAGGATTTTCTTCAAGATGAAAGTTATGAGACTTATCTCCTTTATCCTGGTCACAAAACGATTGATTTAGGTGGAGATGAACTCAAAAAGACCCTCAAGAAAAAAGCGCAGTTTATCGTTATTGATGGAACCTGGCCTTGTGCTAAAAAAATGATGAAACTTACAACTTCACTTCATCATATTCCAAGAGTTAGTTTTACAACGGAGAGGATCTCCGAGTTTGACGTAAAACACCAGCCCATGCCTGGATGTTTATCAACGGTGGAATCTATTCACCAAGTTATCCTAGATTTAAATCGCTTGGGGATTGAAAAATCCCAACACGCTGAAGAAAATTTAATGGATGTCTTTCGTTATACAGTTCATCAGCAAAAGGCACTCGCCGAAGACCCTTCTCGTCAAGGATATCGTAAAAAAGCCTTTTCCTCTCCCGATAAGAGAAAGATTTCAAAGAAGTGGGAAAGCCGGCTTTTGTTTTTTAAGAATTCTGATGAATAAGTTCTATCCTTGGCTTTTCACCCCATCCCGGAGCTTTTCCAAAAGCCTTCACAAGGGCCAATAGTCTCCACCAAGAATTCATCTGCTTGTAACCAAAGTGAAGTAAAGTTGTCTCAATAAGGCAGCGAGAGAAAGACCAAGTGCACTTATTTGATACGTATTTATCATCAAGATTGATTCCAATAACCGTAATCAAGAGGTTGAAAATTAAACCCAATCCAAAAAAGAAAAAAGCATGAACGGGATCAATCCATCCAAAAAATAAAGAAAAGGGAAGTGCGATATAAGAGATGAAAACTATCAGTGGGGAAAAAGCTTCAACCAACCAAAAATAAGGGATGGCAAAAAGACCTAAGAAACCATGTTGAGGATGAAGGAAAAGAGAGCCATTTTGAAATAAAGTTTGAATGAGACCAAGTTGCCATCGCATTCTCTGCCTTGATAAGTGCCTTAAGGTGCGAGGTACCTGTGTGTAACAAGTTGTAATAGGAAAGGTTTTAAATCGATAATCAGATCCACGATAGGCCTTTCTTAGTCTAACGATAAGATCAAAGTCTTCAGTAATAGATCTTGGACTAAATCCACCAATTTTTTTAATTGCTTCTTTTTTAATCATGCAAAAGGCACCAGAGATCAGAACGGTTGATCCGATATAACTCCAGCCGAGTCTTTCGCAAACAAACGTACGAAGGTATTCGATTCTTTGAAATGATGTAAGCCATTCTTTAGCTCTATCTTTCAACGGAGAATTGTTTTTGAGCTCATGTCCAGACAGAACCTGAATAACCCCACCAGCTGCCACTAACTTTGAATCTCTCTTAAATGCCTTGAGACAAGCTTCCACACCATGTGCAGTCGGAATGGTATCTGCGTCCATCGTACAAACGAGATCATAGCTCGTAAATAATAAACCAAAATTAAGCGCCTGTGCCTTACCCATGTGAGGGGCCTCAACCACCTTAAGATTAGGTTGGGTGATAGAATAATAAAGTCTTCCAGTTGGCTCATCTGAGATTTTTAATTGAAACATTGTCTTAAGGAGATTCATTGTTTGATCATGGGAGCCATCATTAACGATAATAATCTCTTTATTCTGTTGAGGAAGGGAGAGGTAGGTTTGGATTGTCTCAACGATGAGTGATTCTTCATTATAGGCCGGAACTAAAAAACTAACCGAAGGTAAATTTGTCTCATTATCCGCTCCATCTTCACGATTAAATTCTTTTATTTTGAGCCAAGAAACAAACAATAAAATGCCATAGATCAGATTTACACCAATAAAATAGAGCGCTGATCCTTTAAGTAATAATAGACATACATCCTGTAACATTAAAACATCCATGTTAAATTTAAAGTTGTCGTATGAAATTCCGTTTTCAATTGATCGTAGTCAGTGTGGTCAAAGATGATTTCTGCTTTTAGATCATTCTTAAAGTAATAAGAAGCAGAAGCTCCTCCAGACAATGTATCAATGGGAAGATTTGCCATCGTTCTTCCAACGAGTCCCTGGGAGATCTCTCTTCCCTTAAAGCCAAATAAAGATAAGCTAAAATGACTTTCTTTGTAGTAAATGACTTTTAAACCCGAGCTATAGACGTCTTTAGTTTCTGCTGGCCCTTTAAAAGTTGCTTTCCCAAAATTAACTTGAGGGATAACAATAAAGTTTGGAAATTTCTCAATTTCAAGGCCAAGTCCTATATTATTAATTTGAGTCACAGAGTAGCGTGTATCTCTTAGAGTAACAAAAGAGGTAAAACCTTCAGTGAGTGAGTAGTAACTAGAAAGTATCGTTTGTTTTTCTGGAAGAATGTCAGTTTTAAAACCCTGGAGATATTTAAGCTCTACATTCAATCTATCACTAAGCTTGGAATTTAATATTCCTCCAAATCTTTTTTCAACAAGATCAAATCTTTCAAGGTAAGTTCCTTGAAGACCTACGTCTAGTTTTCTAGTGATATTCGCCTTAACGATGAGGTCTTGTTGGCGACCAATTTTGTTTTGTTTTCTGAGATTAATGTGCTGTGAAATCGACTGAACTTCGTGACCGAAGGAGTTCATGGAGAAAATGAAAAAGTACAATAAAATTAATCTCAAGAAATGGAGCCCTTTATATTGTGAATCCCTTTAGATATGCTAAAATTTTTTTAAACGTTTAGGCAAATAGGAATAATGAAAGTATTTAAGTCAGACTCTCAGGGTATCTATGCTTTTCAAAAAATTTTCAAGCACATACACTCTAAGGGATCAAATATCGTCTTGTGGCAGCTCTCTCCAACGAGTTCTGGAAGAAATATTGCCAATTCCAAATTAAGTTCATTCAAAATAGAAGAGGGCGTTCTTAATTTTGAGATTCCCAGTGGGTATTCGATGGAGCAGTCGCTTCCCATGTTCTTCTATTCGGAAGATGGACAACTCATCTTCAAATCTGAGGGAATTCAGATCGAAAAAAATTTTTTCACCATTAGTCTGCCTAAAGAGATCAAGCTTTTAGAAGAGGATGAAGTCGGGCATATTAGGCTAATAACTGGCCTAGATATTTCAACTGTTTGGAAATCTAAAAGATTCAATTTTGATGATGTCAGTAAGGTTGATTTTGGAAAAGTTGTAGGTATGACCCAAAGAACTTCTCGCGATAGAGAGTTCTTGGATAACGAATTTGGTCGGGTATCAGTTGATGATGAAGATAAGCTTTTTGCTAATAAAAGAGAAAGTCCTAGGGCGAGGCCCAAGGAAGAAAAATGGGCGAAAGTTGTCTCGCAAAAAAGTCCAGATGTTCAATTGTTAAGAATTTTTGACCTTTCTCGTGGAGGTATAAGTTTTGTGACAATGGAAGTTGATCTTTTTCCCGTTGGATCAAAAGTTAATATCGTTGGGATCGAAGAGCACGTTCTCGATGATCCCTTGCTCGCTCAAGTTATGTCCCATAGACCCATTGATGAACTAGATATTGAGTTCAAGATTGGGTGCAAGTTTGATGAAGGCCAATCTTAGTTTCTAATGAAATTCATAATAGTAATTGTATAAATTTTCATAAGTCGTATCTGATTTTTTAATTTTCTTCTTTTGTTTCTCAAACATTTTCTTTGCTGATTTCAGTTTTTTATCAGTCTCTGCGATATCAAGGTTTTCTCCAGTTTCTCCCTGAGAACAGATGTTACTTCTCTGATGGATATAGATGAGAAAGAGTTTCGTCTCATGCTCCATATTGATGACTTGTGAATCAAATAGATTCATCCTTGTCCCAATCGAAATGAGGTGATCAGGTAGAATTTTAAAAATTTCATTGATAGTTTTACAAGCGGGCACAACATCTTCATGCTTTAAAAAATCTCGAGTTAACTGTACTTTTTCTGAGAGTGTGTCCACTCTGCTTAGCATCTCTTCTTTTATTCTTTTATCTTTTAGTGATTGTCCATAAACGAATGGGCTCAAAAAAAGCAATAAAATGATTAGTCTCACTTGCATAGATCCTCCCAACCTCTGTAGACACCTGAACATTTTTTAAACACTTTAAGTGCTTAAATCTATATTTTTGAGGTGATTTATGAGCATTAATATTCAATACTCATGCCAAGATCTTGGAGGGAGCTAATTTGAATTCTTAGGTCAATAAGTTCCTGGTCCCAGTAATTTGCAGATGTAAATTGAGGAAAAACTCTCTGAAAGGAATGATCCTCCCATCTCTTCGCTATCCAGGCATTAAAATGTACCATTCTCATGGTTCTAAATGCCTCCGTTAAATTCATTCTAAGAATTTCTTTTCTCGTCATTTCTTTATAAGCAGAAATAAATCTCTCTCGATCTTCTAGACTAAAGTTGTCTTTACCTGGAAAGAGTAGCCAGAGATCTTGCTCCACTGGACCTGTTAAACAATCATCGAAATCAACCGCCATCGGGCCCGCCGACGTCCAAACGATATTTCCTCGATGAAAATCTCCATGGAGCCTTTGAAAAGTTAAGTTTTGAAAAATGGGTTTTAGGATTTGTGAGGCCTGATTCAAAAGTTGAAGATAATGATTAAAGCTAAGGTGATCAACTGGTCTTAAACTTTCTAAGGCCATTTTATTAGAGTCAATAAATGTAACTGGATTCAAAGGTAGTCTGTGTTGAAAGCTTGCCATGGAACCAATGTTATGGATTCTTCCAATCAGTCGACCCACCTGATCAATTTCATCTTTCAGTAGTTCATCTTTTAGTCTTCCCTGAACTTTAGGAAAAATCGAGAACCATAACTTCGTCTCTGGATCCAAGTGAAGTGTTTTATTATTGAACTCAATGGGGGCCACAACTGGCACTTCAAATTCCTGGAGAGTTTGAAGGAACCGATGCTCCTCTAAAATCTGATTTTCCGTCCAGCGGCCAGGCCGATAAAACTTTAAAATGAATTGAGTGGGGCTAAAGCCTTTTCCATAATCAAGGATTGATGCAACTTCGATATCATAAACACGGTTTTCAAGACTATTGAGTGCCATGACTCGACCCGTGAGTCTTTTTCCAAATAACTCTGCTGCTTTCATGACATGGTCAGGAGAGAGGTGGTGGAAGTGTCTCGTTTCTTCGCCCCAGAGGTTTTGGTGATCTGCCATAATTAGGACTCAACTTTTTTAAATAACTTCTTTATTCGTTTTTCCTATATTCATATCTAAGTATTGAATAATCCAGACTTATTTACTTAATCCCAATCAAAATATTCTCTCTCGCAGTTCCTCACCCATGGTACAATTGAGCTAATTCAGTGACTTAAAGGGTTTCTTTTATGAAAATTGCACAAAAAATGTTTTTCGTTTTTGTTGTAACGATATCTTCTCCACTAGCTGCTCAAAATCAGCAATGTACTCCCATGGGAGAGATACCTCCTTCTGGTTCTACGAGTTCAGCTTGCTGTAGAGATGTTATAGACGATAAACCTCTCATGCTAAACAGTGCCGGAGTTTGCGATAGGCAACCTGATGTCGATGAATCATTAGATTCATGTACCTCTGATTCAAGTTGTTCAAGCGGTATGCAGTGTGTTCCCCAAACAACTTCTATCATGTTTAGTGGATACGGTAAGGAGCTCAACCCAGATAATCAGTATAAAAAAGATGAATTCGAGTCGCAGTTAACTGATCCTTTAGGTGATTTGGGCGCAAACTGTAGTCATGCTCGAGATTGTAGTTCTTATTTTTGTGTTTCGGGAAAATGTAAGGAAAAAAAGATCTGTCGGTTGTTCGCGGAGGGAGAATTTGCTGGAACAAATGGAAGTTGCGGGCCTGAGCTTGAGAAAGCACCTAATGGTTCCTGTCAGAAATCAGCAGAAGCCAAAAATGCTCTGTATGCTGGACTTTTAGAGAACCCCGGAATTAGTTCTGATGATCAATGTAAGTTAAACATTAATCAGGAAACTATTGATAAAAGTAAAATTGCACTCAGATCAATCCGTGCTCTTGAGTGGTTGTTTTCTACCATAAATGTGGAAGGAGATGATGAGTGTTTAGGGATTTTCCCATTATTAAGAGAAGAGGTTGGAAAACCAATAAATCAAACGAGGAAAAATATTTTAAAGAACTATTCCACCGTGATGAATCAGATTGATACTGACTTTCAAACTATAATTTCGGCTGGTGAATCCTATAAAAAATCCATTTCAAATAACGCTCAATCTGTATCACAAAATACCATGGTGAATTACAATGGATCTACCGTTTCTCAGACAGAGTTGGGGTCTAGGGTGTCTTCAGGCTATGAAGGCATGATGCTGACCTACAGACGGAATAATCTTTCTAAATCTTACGAAATGGCGATGCTCGATTTAATGGGTCAGGTGAGTCCGAAGCTTGCTGGATTATCAAAGGCTATGGAGTCTTGGACCGATGACTCTGAATCTTGGAATTTAGGTTCTACTGTATATAATAAAAGAAACTGCCAAGGGTCGAAATTCGACGTAAAAATATGGTGGACATGGAAATCATTTTATTTTCACAAACTGCATAAAAGGTATGCAAACTTCTATTTTGTTAATGGAAGTTCACCAAATAATTCCTCTGTTATTCAAAGAGAAAATGTAAAAAATGTTTTGGCATTAATTGGAGCAGATACACCAGAAAATATAACGTCGAAATTGACAACCTCTACATATGCATTAATGGACCCTCCCATGTTTGGAGGTGTAAAACATGGTGATTTGGGGGAGATGAAATTTTCTTCAAACTTTACTCATTTTTTAAGTTGGGGCGGATTTAGAGATTATAGAAGAAGAGGTAATCTTGATGGTGAAGGGGTTAAAAACTTAACAACTCTTCACAGTAAGTTGAGAGAAAACATAAAAAGCTTTTATAAAAATTACAAAGTCGATTCGGAACAGAAAAAATTTATTTATGAACCAGAGTTTAATCAGGCGATAGATTGTTTTGAAACTGGTCGTACAGCTAGTTGCACGGATTTTGATAAGTTTTTAGAGGATGTTGTTGATGAGGCTTTAGCTCATTTCATAGCTTATTCTATGAGAGATGCGAGAACTGTTAGGGTGTTGGGGTTGAATTTCAATTTCCATAGTCAGTATAGGGATTACTTTAATAATGCTAAAAGCTATAGAAGAAAACTTCTTGCGAAACTTGAGGTCGACATCCAAAACCTTTCAACTTTCTACAACTCAATTATTTCTGAAAGAGACAAACAGAACGCTTGTATTGAAAAAATCACAAATGGAATTATTGATAGTGGAATTTTGGCCGGTGGTACAGGGGGAATTCAGGAAGGTAATTACAACAACGGTGGCAGTGGTTCCTTAACTGCTGGTTCTGGAACAAATGCCATGAAAACTCAAAAGCTTAGTCCATTGACCAGAGGTAATTATACTTTCAAGCTTCAAGACTCATCTCTTTCAAAAATTGCTGATTCCTCAAACTTTGGAAATGCCACAGGTAGTGGATTAACGTCGGATGCGGCATCTGTAAGTGGCGGTGTTGGTGCAAATTTGGCAGCTCGACTAAATTACATGAAAGATAAAAATAAAAAAGCGGCACTTGCGGGTGTCAATGTGGATTCCAAAATTAAAGCGGCTAATGATCTCATGAAAAGTATGGGAAGTAAGTATGCTAATTCCGCGGGATCATCAGGTACAGGATCAGCAAATAGTTCGAAAGGATTTGGAGTTGGAGGTGGTATCAGCGCTAATTCTAGTTCAGTCCCGGAAGGAAGCGGGTCTAATTCAGAGGCCATCCAAGCCAATCAGACTAGCAATGGAAATGATTCTTATCAGTTAGGAAATTCAAATGGAAATCAATCTTCAAGTGGTAGTGAGGTTTCCAATAATGACGGAACAGGATTGAGTGATGAAGAAAAAGAGAAATTATTAACAAGCGTAGAGGGCAACAAAGAGCAATACCAACCTAGCGAAGAAGATGGTATTTTCAAAGTTGTTTCTAAGGCCTATGTCAGAAATCTTGATCGGATCCTCATAAGAAAGAAAAAGATTGAGGCAGAAAATTTAAATCTTAAATAATTATCTTCTTCTTAACCTTCGATAACGCCGTTTTCCATAACGGCGTTTTCTTGTCTCTTTTAAATTGTCCTGTAGATCTTTAATGTAAACTGCTAATTCACGTCGAAAATGAATTTCCCCATTCTCTCCGATGTTTTCAACATCCAAAAACCAGTGATTATCTTTAGCTTCATTTTCAATAATCGTGAAATTGACTTTCGCTTTTTCAGATACAACTCGCCATGGATTGTTATCCACCTCCTCTGAAAATGTTTTAGCATGCATTGGACTCGAGGTTATTTCAAAACTTGGTTTACCGAAAAGACTTCTTGGGAATTGCATGATTTCTGATAAATGCCTATCTCCAGAAATGAAGACAAAGGGAGTTTTCATTTGCTTAAGCTCGGCTACAAAATCTTGAAAGTTTTCTGGATGATTTCCTTCAAAGGACTCATAGGAGTGATAGCCACCAAAAAATTGATCACCTTTAATGACGAGACTTGGAGTCACTTCTTCCCTTAACTTTGAATAAAGCCAGGCGGATTGATCAAGTCCAAGATGAGCACCTGATTTCTCTTCTGTTCTAAAACTTCTTCCATCAAGGAAATAAAGATTAAAGTCACCAAGTGAAAGTAACCCACCAACCCCAGTTGACTTACTCCAGTCATCATTTGATAAATCTTGTGCAAAAAACGCTTCAAAAATCTCCTTAGCGTCATCTTTATACTTAAAGTCTCTATTCCCGTTATTTAAACCATAATCATGGTCATCCCATAAACCATGAGTAGGAATGAGTTTTTGTTGAAAATAAATCGGAAATCTAAGCCTAGCATCGACATATCTCTCCCAGATGATTTCTGGATTTGTTTGAGTATATGAGTTTGCTGTTGTTTGATCGGCATAAACATTATCACCGATCATAAGAAGGTACTCTGGATTCTTTGAAACAAGAGTATCCCATATCTTAAAATGTTTTGAATAAAAGTCACTGAGACATGAAACGACGGCAATCTTTAGTTTTGACTCTTCTCTCTGGCCACGCCCAACGAGCCTTTGATCAACAATTTTGTCATTTTCAAAGACATACAAATTATAAATTTTTGTATGATCTCTCGAAAAGATCGCCTTATGTACACCATAGTCAGAGAATCCTCTTGTGACTATTTTTGTTTCCTCTGGATTAATAATAGTTCCACTTTCATCTCTTAACTGAAATTTTAATGATCTTTCTTTTTTTGCAACTACGCTAAATTCAACCTCTTTAGTGTTGGTGATACCTTGAAGAATGGAAAGCTTGTCTGTTCTCTTTGACGGTAATCTTGAGCAACCGATAAGAAAAATAAATAAAAAGAAAAAGAGTTTCAAAGTGAGTATCCTAAATTTAGAAGATGAGTTGTTAGTTCGATAAGTGGTAGGCCAATAATCGATGTATGGTCATTCATTTCAATTTGTTCAAAAAGTTTTATGCCTCTTGATTCCAGTTTATAACTTCCAGCACAATCAAGTGGTAGGTCTTCTTTGACGTAAGCATGTATTTGACTCAAGCTAAGGGGTCTCATTTTTAATTTGGTATGACTCACAAAACTTTTGTGACCACTGGGATAGATGAGAGTGACTGCTGTAATAAGTTCGTGGGTCTTTCCTTGCAAGAGTGATATTTGTTCCGTGGCCTTTTCAATCGTCTTTGGTTTTCCAAAGATTTGTCCATCCAAAGTTAAGACTTGATCTGAACCAATAACGCATGCATCAGGTCTTTTCACAAAAACAGCTTCGGCCTTGTATTTAGAAAGTAATAAGGAAAGTTCCATCGGCGAATGATTTTCTTCTTTTACTTTTTCTTCATCAACACCAGGGCCCATCATCTCAAATTCCCAACCAAGCTGGGTGAGTAGTTCTCCTCTGTATTTTGAGGTTGAAGCAAGTATGAGAGGGTAGGGGTGATTCAATGATTTATTTTTTCCCATATTTTTAAGCAGAAAATTCTGTCCTGTTTGAGGTCTTTCCAGGGAAAATCTAAGATGATATCCCGTGTTGGTGATTTTTTTATTCCTGCAGAAATGCAGCTTTTACAAAGTGTAAGTGTATAGTACTTCCTGTAGAAGGCATAGATGGCCTGATACTTGTCTTCTTTAGTAACGGCGTCGCTCAAGTTTGCTTGAAGTTTTTTCGCATGAGAGCTCACTATTTCATTAAGTTTTTTTGTTTCTTTATTTTCTGGATCAAGACTCCAGTCAAGAGGAACCATCATTTTCTAAAAACCTCATCAATAATGTGAGCAGCTCCACCGTAAATCGCACCTTTATCAGAAGATAATTGAGCAGTAATAATTCTAACCTTCCCTCTAATTGAAAAGTGAACGAGTTCATCAAACTTTTTTAGAATAACGTTGTTAAACGCCTCTCCAAGTTTTGAAACACCTCCACCAATAATGAATGCTTGAGGACCAAATAAAACGCCCATGGAGACTAGGCCAGTTGCTAATTCTTGGGCAATTGTATCGATAATTGAAATCGCTTTTAAATTTCCTGAGTGAAATTCCGTTCCTAGTTTTTCAATGGTCCATTCCTCTCTTGTGAGTTCAGAAATGGTTTGTTTAATACCCTTTGCAGACAAAAAACTCTCGAGGTGGTTAAGACCGCCACAAGAGCAAAGTCTTTTACTCTCACTAGGAATGATTATATGCCCACCTTCGGCGCCGAGGGCATTGTGTCCTCGATAGAGCTTACCATCAAGGATGAGACCTGTTCCCACACCAGTACCAAGAGTGACAAGGATAAAGTCTGACAGATTTTTGCCTGCACCCCATTTTTTTTCACCAACAGCTGCAAGATTGGCATCATTTTCAATGACTGCATTTGTTTTAAATTTTTTCTTAAATAACTCCTGAAGCGGGACATTGGTCCAACCTAGGTTTGGAGCATGTTCGACTGATCCCGTAAAATAATTTGCCATGGGAGCACCCGCGCCGACTCCAACTATTCGCGAATCTCCGAGACTCATCTTAAAGTCATTCTGAAGTATCTGATTACATTCCTGAGCCAATTGATCAATGAAAGCTTCTGGACTTAAATTCTTTGAAGTTGGATGAATAAGGTAATGGAGGAGAACACCCTCGTGGTCAAAAAGACCAATCTTTGTATTAGTTCCACCGATATCAATTCCGAACGCCATTTGATCTTTATTCATAGCTTAAAACGCTATCATGAAACTTAATCCAAGGCTATAATGTCTGTAGTTCAAATGCGACATTAGTTGTATGGCCACGAGGGTCAATTCAATTGAAACCAGTTAATCTTAATCAATTACTTTTCCATCCAAGCTCTGATTGCTTGAGTTTTTTTCAATCGCCTATTTCTACATCATTAGACATGGAAGCCTTTGAATCATTTTTGGATGAAATGCAGCTACAATTAGAAATTCTAGACAAGAAAAAGTTATCAAAAATATTGGAAAAAAATCGTCTTCAGATTAAAAAGATTTCAAAGGCGAATCCTAGAAAATCGCATGGATTTTTTATCTCAGAAGAGTTGCAGGGATTTATAGCCGTTCAAAATAAAATTGATCCGTATTGCATAGTGGGGAAAACCTTCCATGTAAGACCCGTTTTAGAAGAACTTTTCATTAACCCTGAATTTATTCTGGTTAATGTTTCTCTTTATGATATTAAAATTTATCGAGGTGATTTTCAGCATGTTGAAATCATTCAGCAATACGAAT
>JACCEB011735074.1_pt1 | contig 17956 bp, 13 predicted proteins | sample 7454761 | NCBI WGS metagenome assembly JACCEB01 (sample SAMN15323454, study PRJNA562643) | freshwater metagenome | isolation source: river surface water | place: USA:Blue River Watershed | collected 2017-08-18 | reverse complement strand
TAAATTTTTTTTAATATCAATTGATGGTAATATTCTGAATGGTTTATCAAATCTATTCATATTCTTATATTAATAGAAGTGATAAAATTTTATTAATTATTTAAACTTAATTTAAAATATTATATTTAAAAAATTTAATACTAGCTTATTAGCTTAGCGTCTGCATGAGGTGCATGGTTTTGAAACACCACTTAATGGTAAACATTGACCATGTACATTACATGTGTTTGCGCTTTCAACTTGTGTTCTTTCTCTGGACATTATAGTTTCACCATTAGTTTGAAGAAATCTTTTATAATCTTGAGCAGATTCGATCTTGTTAACATTGCGAATCATTTGTTCAAATACACGGCTTTCAGTATAATTTGTAATAAATCTGCCATCTTGCATTAAAGGTGGGCAGTTATTGCTAAAATAACGATTATCCATTATATATATATTTAATTAGATATTTTTTTACAAATTATTTAATAATTACTTTGATAATATTTCAACAATTTCATTAATAAAATCTTGTTTAGTTTTTGGTTTTTGTTGTCCATTAACTTTTTTAGTTATAGTAATTTTATATTTTTCAGCTATTTTTTTAAGTTCTGCTAATTTCATATTATTTAATGATTCTTCTGTATATTTGTTAGAATTGTTATTTTCGTTATTTAGTGGTTGTTGTTTTGTTTCTGGTTCTGGTTCTTTTTCTGATACTTTATTAGATACAATATTTTTCATTTCATCTGATTTTATAGACATTTCAGATAATTGTTTTTCTTTTTCTTCTATAATCTGATCTATTTCAGATTGTGTTTGAGATTTGGTTTCAGCTTGTTGGGCTTGTTGAGCTTGTTGGCCAGGTTGGCTTATTTCTAAAACATCTATTTCTTTATCATTTACTGATTCTGATAAAATAGAATGAATAATATCATCTACTGTTGCCTTTAAATTAGGTATTTCTAATTTATCATCATAATTAATTTTTATTTCATTCTTATTTGCTTCTACACTTTCTAATAATGAATTTTGAGTTTCATCAAATTGTTCATTATCATTTGAATATATAGCTAAATGTTTAGATGATTCAGATAATGTTGAATCATTAACATTTGTTGTGGTTTCATTATCTTCTGACTCAGAGTCAGATTCAGAATCACAATTATTATTTGTTTTTTGACTTATATCTGTAAATTTATTAATAGATGTATTTATTTGTATCCCTGATTCAAATGGTTTTGTTGCTGATATATCAACCGCAATCATTTTAGGAGAAGATTTATTAGAATTAGTTGTTAGTGTAGGTTGGGGTAACATAGATTGTACTGTAGTAGATTGTGATTGTTGTATTGTTGATTCTAATGGTTTTTTTGGTAATTCTAAAACAATATCATTATTAGATTTAGAGTCTTTTTGATACTCAATTAAATGATTTGTTTTTTCTTCTAATACAAGATTTTCTGAATTTTTTAGTTTATTATTTTTAATTTCAGATTCGATTTTATCAACTTTACCGCGTAAATATTCAACTTCCCTATAAATAAAATATACAACAAGTGTTAATCCCAATAAAATTAAAAACTTATAATCAAACAATTTCATCATATTATTAATTATAAAGATTCTTATATATAAATAAACTCACTAAGTTTCTAAATGATAATACTTAAAAATTAATACATAAAATTAATAAATAAAATTAAATTATTTTCTAATAATTTATAATCTATAATGAATAATCAATTTATATTATTTATTATTTTATTATGTATGATAGTTTATTATTTTGTTTCATTATATCTATCAAAATCATTTAACCAAACAAAATCTGTTGAAAAATTTTCAAATAAAAATGATGATATAAGAAATAAAATAATCAAAGGAATGAGTGTGATAGATGATTTATTTAATAAAAATAATATATATTATACTGCTGCTTATGGTACTTTACTAGGTGCAGTTAGACATCATGATATGATACCATGGGATGATGATGCAGATATTAATGTATTGAGACAAGATTATGAAAAAATAATGAGTTTAAAAGAAGACTTTAAATCACATGGTTTAATTTTAGAATCTGATTGGAAATTAATTAAGGTTTATTTTGATTCAACCAAATTTCCATTTATTGATATTTTTATTAATGATGTTATTGATGGTAAATTAATTAGATGCGCCCATCCATTTAATAAGACATGTACACAATTAGATAGAAAAAGTGAATGGTGGTGGAAATGGATAAATTATCCTGCTGAATGGATAACAAATAGACAAAGATTTAATTTTGGTCCAATTAAAATTTGGGGTCCAAAAAATCCAGAAAAAGTATTAAAGTATTGGTATGGTGAAAATTGTTTAACTCAATGTCAAACACCTATCTTAGATCACATTACAGGAGAACCAATTAAAGCTAAAGATAGAAGTTGTGGAGTTTTACCAGAACCACAATTATAATTGCTTTAATTAGTTAAATTATTTAAATTAGTTAAATTAATATAATTTTTTAATTATATTAATTTAAAACCTAAGTATTGTTAATTAATAAATGACTGGAGGATTACTTCAAATAGTAACATCTGGAAAACAAGATATATATCTAACAATTAATCCAGAAATAACATTCTTTAAAAAAGTTTATAGAAGACACACTAATTTTTCACTTGAATTAATTGAACTTACTTCAGAACAACCTGCTGAATTTAATAATAATATATCTTTTATAATAAATAAAGGTGATGCTCTTCATAGATGTTATTTAGAGGTTGAATTACCTAATTTAAGTTTTTCAGATAAATATATTACAGATCAAAGATATATTTCAAAAAAATCAACTAATCTTAGTAATTTAAATACCGAATATAATAAATGGAATGATTATTATAGTAATTTAAAAAATTATGTGGATATAGAAATTCAACTCTATAGAAATTTATATAATCTTCTACAAACTATAAATGTTTCTATTAATACTCTTAAAGATGAGGTAATTAGATTTAATTATAAAAATAAATTAACCAAAGATTTATATAAAAATAAAGTTGATGAAAGTGTAATAAATCTAATAGATATTTCAAGTTATATAACTTCTATTAATAAACTTGTTACTACCACAACTATATATGATGAATCTATTTATATTTCTAGTAATGAAATTATTCAACAACTAGATAAAATGTATAAAATAATGAATGAATATCTATCATATTATAATAATAAAAAAAATAAATATTTAAAACAAATTAATGAACAAAAACAATCATCTAATGGTCAAATTAATTTTAATTATTCTGAATATTTAGGTCACAATTTTTTTGAATATTTTTCTCTCGATATTGGTGGAATTCAAATACAAAAATATGAAAATGATTATCTACATATAAGTCAAATGCATAAAATTAAAGAAGAATATATGGAAAATTATTTAGAAATGATTGGACATACAAGTAATTTATACGAATTTAATAATAAAAATAAAGGTAATACAAAAATATTAGTTCCATTAATATTTTGGTTTAATAAAGATGCTGGTTCTAGTTTACCTATTGTTGCATTACAATATTCAAATATTGTTATTAATGCTAAAATTGCAGATATTAAAAAAATAATTTGTTTTGAAAATTATGAAAAAATGTTTGATGATATTGTTAAAATAGAAATAGATAATAATGATGGATTTACATTAAATAAAAATTTAATATATAATAATTATACTTTTAACACTAATGAAAAAAGTATAACATATGATTGTTTGTATATTAATAATGAATTATTATCTATAAAATTTCCAGATTTAACAACCCAAGAAATAAAATTAATATTAGAAAACTTTGGAACCAAATATACATTAAATCAAATAACTAAAATATCAAATTCAAAATTAACAGATTTACAAATTCAAAATATTAATGGTAATAATGGTATCACAGAATATTATTTAATAGATAAAAGTCAATGGATGTGTTTAATGATGAATTTATCAGACCCTACATATTCAACCATTGCTACAAAAATAGGATCATATTATCCATATATTAACTTTAACTTATATTATGGTTTAATAAATGATCCAAAAGTCAAATTAATAGCAGAAGTTGTATTTTTAGATGATGTTGAAAGAGCAAAGTTTGCAAATTCAAAACTAGAATATGTTGTAGAAACAATTAATTCTGATATTTTTACAATTAAAAATCAGGACTTTTATGATTGTGAGTTATCATTTATTAATCCGTGTAAAGAACTATATTGGTATATTCAACCTCAATTATTTATAGATGGTTTAACAGAAAATGGGCAGAATATTAGTTTATTATTTGATATATTTAAATATTTTAATAATAATCCAATATTGGAGCAGAAACTTACATTTAATCAAATTGATTTATTATTTAATAATGTTGATTATAATTATTACACTAATTTATTATCTTATAAATATCTAAATAATCTTTTGCCAAATGGTATTTATTATAATTCATTTAGTCTATATCCAGAAGAAACACAACCATCTGGAACTGCAAATTTAAAACAAATTAAAGGTAAACAATATCGTTTTCAATTTAATAAATTATTTCTTAAAGAATACGTTGAATTTTTAAATGGATTGTATAAATCATCTATACAAATTAATGCAAAATCATCATTTATTCTAAAATTTATTGCAAAAACATATGATTTATTTGTTGTTCATAAAGGTAGTGCTAAATTAGTATTTAGTAGCTAACTTTATTAATTATTACAATATAATTTAATATCATCAATTTCTGTTTCAGAATCAATATTTTGTGTATTTATTTTAATATGAATTGGATTTAATAGATTGGTAAGTTGAATACAAGATAAATTATAACTATTAAATAATTTAATAATTTGATTTAATAATTCATCTAATTTTTCATGTATAATGATTAGATATTTTATTATATTTTCATTACTTAAATGATAAAATTCAGATATTGTTATTATTGGAATATCCATTGATTGAAATATTTTTGAACCAAACATTTTAAATATTTGAATTAATCTATCTTTAATATTTTCTAATATTTCGTGTCTTATATGAATTTTTCCATCTTTTAATAATGGTGCAATTTTATTATAAAATGGCAAACCACCTTTAGAACAATCAAATATACTTAAAAATTGTAATTTAATATTTTGTAAATAATCTATTTGTTTATCTAATAACATTTTCCAAAAAGTTTTATTATTATAAACCAAATACCATTTATTTAAAATAACTATTAGAGACATTTTTTTGTATATCAATTTATAAAAATCATCTAATACTTTCCATGATATTATTTTATCAGATAATTCTAATTTTAATAACTTTTTTAAATTTATCGATAATGCTGTTGTAATATGATTTTTTAAAAAAAGTCGTAATATAATACTAAAATCATAATCTGATAAATAATTACTATATGTTATTAATTGAAATAAAAAAATTATTGGATATTTAATTTTCTCTATTTCAATATTTGATTTTTTGATGTCGATCATATCCATTATAATAAGATTGAAAAATGATTTGAAAATTAACGAAATAATGGGTTTTTAAAACCACATTTAGAGCATTTAGATTCTCCAAAAAAAATTTTACATTTGGAACAAAAAATATGATTTGAATTAATTAATTTAGCTGAATCTGGTAATTGTTTTTTTTCGGTGTTAGTACTTTTATTAGATGTTTTGGTTGTTGTATTTGTTGCCCAATCAAGAACATCATAACACTCAATGCAATAAATTTTATCATCTGATGATTTAACTCCTATACTAAAACCTGAACTCGTAAAAGATGATGAATTTGATAGTTGACATTTTTTAGAACATAAGGTACAATCCATTACTAAAATAAATTATAATATTTGGTTAAAAAATTTCAATTTTTAGTATAGTCATGAATTTTTATATAATTAATATATAATATAATGGAAAACAATAATTTAAAACAAATTAGATTACCTGAAAATATTTACTATTTTTATAATTTTTTTGAAAAATCAAAGGAAATTAATAATGAAAATAATCCATTTAAATTTTATAAAAAGATACATAATGTTGATATTAAACTTGCAAAAAATATATCATCATTTAATTATTATCAAATTGATATTCCAATTGTTAAAATAATTAATCCATCTTATTTAATACATTATATTAAAAATATGGAATATAGAAATATATTTTCATGTGATTCATTATCATATAAATTAATTGATACCAAAGATGATAATAATTGGTCAGAAGAAGAAAATTATAAAGGTTCAAGAACACATTTTAATATTACTTGTTCTAAATTTCAATTAATTTTTTATAATAATACAAATAAATTTAATACAGCCACATCACAAGCTAAATTTTATAATTCATATAAAATATTAAATGACACTAATAATTATATTCTTAGATTTGAAATAGTTCTAAATAATTTAGATATTGACCAAGATATTGACATTAACATTTATTTAAATATGATTATTAATATATTAAGAGCTGTTTATAAAAAATTTAAAATACCATTTGATTTAGACACTGATAAAAGTTAAACTAACTCCAAAACAAGAATAAAAAATGAAAATTATGTATTTAAACACAAACTCTTATTATATAATAAAATAAATAATGGGTGTACCAGGATTTTTCTTATGGTTAATGAAACAATATAAAAAAGAAAGTTTTGTGTTTCAAAAAGATAAATTAATCATTACTGATATTGAATCATATATAACTAGTGTTAAAAATAAAACTGATGCAGAAGAATTAATTAATAAGATGATTAAAATAAATGAATTTAATAATTCATTATTATCTGATGTTAATTCAATAGATTATTTCTTAATTGATGCCAACTGTTTAATTCATCCAGTATGCTTTAAAGTTGTTGCTGAAAATCCGGAATTAAAAGATAATGACAAACTTGAAAATAAGATGATTAATTCAGTAATAGAATATTTAGAAAAAATTATTCAATACGTTGATCCTAAAAAAGGTATTTATTTGGCTATTGACGGTGTTGCACCTGCAGCTAAAATAAAACAGCAAAGAACACGAAGATTTAAATCAGTAGCTGATAAAGCTATGTGGGATAGTATTAAAAAGAAACATTCAAAAGAAATTGGAAATTATTGGAATAATAATGCTGTAACACCAGGAACGGTTTTTATGGAAAAATTACATAATAAAATTATAGATTGGTCTAAAAAATTAAATAGAAAAGTAATCTATTCTAGCTGTTTTACTCCGGCTGAAGGTGAACATAAATTATTACAATTTATTAGAGATAATCAACGAGATGATAAAGATTTTTCATATGTTATTTATGGTTTAGATGCAGATTTAATTTTCTTAGCTCTATCAACAAACTCTGATAAAATATATTTATTAAGAGAAGCAAATGAATTTAATAAAAAAGAATCAAAAGAAGTATTAAATTATGTTAGTATTAAAATAATGAGAAGTTTAATAGTAAAAACAATAACTGGATATTTGATGGAAGCAGCTGATGGTTTATTAAATGCAGATAAGATTGAAACTACCAGTCACGATATTACACCAAAACAAAAGATATATGGTTTTGATAATTTAGATCCAGACAGTATTGTTAATGACTTTATATTTATGTGTTATTTTTTAGGTAATGACTTTCTTCCACATATACCATCATTAGATATTCATCAAGATGGTATTGAAAGTTTAATTATTAATTATGCCGAAACTATGAATGAACTAGTATTAGAAAATAATAAGTTAGAATATTTATTAAATGGTACAAAGGTAAATACAGATTTCTTGTCTAGATTTATATCCAAATTAGGTTTACAAGAGGAAGCTATATTACGTGAAAATTATGCAAAAGGTCGCAAAAGAATGAAATGTGATGGTGATCCATATGATCAAGAGGTATTTAAAATAGAAAATTTACAATTTAAAATAATTGATCCGATTGTATTAGGTTCAGATAATCCTGATAAATGGAGACTTCGATATTATAAACATTATTGGGGTATTAAAGATGAAGAATTAGAAGAATTTAGTAAAAATTTAGTTAAACATTATTTGTTTGGTATAAAATGGGTAACTCAATATTATTTTGATACATGTCCATCTTGGGAATGGTATTTTCCATTTGATCATCCTCCATTTATATCAGATATTGCAAAATATTTAAATAAAATAAATATTAACAAAATGAAATTTAATTTGGGAAAACCATTAAAACCATTTATGCAATTATTAGCCGTACTACCACCTCAATCAAACTTTTTGTTACCATCTAGTTTGAAAAAATTAGTAGTAAATACTAAATCATCTTTGGCATATATGTATCCATATGAATTTGAACAAGATTTTGTTAATAAAAAGAAACATTGGATGGCAATTCCTAATTTACCACCATTAGATATTGAACTATTAAAACATTCATATTATAAATATCAAGATGAATTAAAAAAAGAAGAATTAGCTAGAAATGAATGTAAGGGAGTTTTTGAATTTGTTTAATTAATTAAATAATTCTAATTATTATTTAATTAAATAATCATATAATAATATCATATAATAATTGATTTAAAAAATCGTAAGTTATTATAATAAAAAAATATAATATAAATTAATTAATGGAAAAAAAGAATACTGCAAAACCCAATATTACTAATACTAGTGAAAACAAAACATCTAGTTCTAAACAAGATTATAATTTAATACCAGATCGAATTCAACACATACAAACTATGGTAAATGGAAATAATATAGAATCCATATTAGATTTTAAAAATAATTCATCAGAATCATTTGAATATCCTTCTAATACAGAAGATATAAGAGAATTATTACCAAAAAAATATATAGAATTTAGCAAGGCAATTACTGATTTAGGTGGTAGATTATTATATATTAAAAGTGGTTCTACAGGCCACACATTTAAAGGTGTACATACACCACCAAATGATGAAAATAAAAAACCATATGCTGTTAAGATAGTTGCTTATCCTAAAAAAGAGAATTACGGAGATATGTATAATATTAAAAGACCAGAAAATACAGAGCTTTTAATGATTAAATTATTATCATATTTTGTAATTAATAAACAAACTCCTCATATAGTTTTACCAATTACAACATTTAATACTAGTATTAAACCATTTTTAAACTTGACAAAATCAAATTTGGTAAATAATAAGAAATTTGAGCAATTTGTTGAAAAATATAATAATGGAGAATATTATCAAAATGTTTCAATACTTGTTAGCGAGTGGGCTAATGGTGGTGATTTATTAGATTATATCAGAAAAAATTATAAAACAATGAAAGTTAAACATTGGAGAACTATTTTTTTCCAAATACTATCAGTATTAGCTATTATTCATGATAAATATCCTAGTTTTAGACATAATGATATGAAGGCCAATAATATATTAATTCATAATATAGACATTAACGAAAATAATAAAAAATATTTATATAAAATAAATAATCAAAATTATGTGGTTCCAAATATTGGATTCCAAATAAAATTATGGGATTTTGATTTTGCTTGCATTCCAGGTATTGTTGATAATTCAAAAGTTGAAGCAGAATGGACAAGTAAAATAAATATTAAACCTGAACAAAATAGATATTATGATATTCATTATTTTTTTAATACACTTACAAGAAAAGGATTCTTTCCAGAATTTTGGACAGAAGATGAAATACCATCAAAAGTTAAAGATTTTGTTAAAAGAATTGTTCCTGAAAAATATCAAAATGGTAAACTTGTTACAGAAAGGGGTAGAATATTATCAAATGATGAATATTTAACTCCAGATGAAATTATTAAAAATGATCCATTTTTTAAAGTTATGAGAAAATAAATTATTAGGATGTTTCTAAAGTTGAGTCTCTTTCGTATGTAGATATATTTATAATACTTGGAATTAAACTATTATCAGTATCATTAATAAAACCATCTGTTTTGAATTTATTATCTGGTTTAATAAATAAATCATCATAATCTTCTCTATCCACAAAATGTTCTGTAAATTGTTCATTCATTTTATCTGCTAAATTTTTTGTATGAATAATTGCTTTTTGTTCTGTTTTTGTTGTGTCAAAATTTTTAATTTTACTTTCAACATGTTTAGGAGAATTGGGTTTTGGTTGATTATGTTGATTAAATTTATATCCAGATTTTGGTATTATTTCTTTATTTTCAGGATATTTGATATTGAGTAATCTAATGTTATGTATTGATAAAAATCCTGTTTTCATTGGACTATAAAATATTTTATCTTCTCTTAAAAATGATTCTATATTAATTAGTACATGACCTAAATTTTTTTCTCTATGAGTAACATCTGCTGTAAAATTAAATTGTTCTATATCTTTACCAATTGGATTTTCATAATAAAATAAATTATCAACTAATTTTATATTATTAAATTTATATCCTTTTGAATTAAATATTTTATTTATATGATTTAAAATTTCTTCATTAAATTTTATATCTGATTCTATTTTTTTAGTACGATGTGATGATAAATCATATGTATTAATATTTGGGGTTACCATATTATTTATAAAACGATAAAATGCATATGTTTCGTCATCAAAATTATTAATATCATTTGAATTTAAATAGGGTAAATTTTGTGTTTTATCAAAATAATCACATGATTCATTATATTTATTTATTTTAAAGTCTGATAAATTTAAACCAGTAAAATTTTCTACTTTTTCTTGACATATATCTATATATCTTCTAATAGTTTGATAAATTTGTCCATTAGTTAAATGATTTATTAAAAAAAGAACGATGGCTAAAATTAAAATTTTGTTTATGAAATTCATATATGTTGTGTATTTTTATTACTTAGATATTATTTTTATTTAAATTAATATTAACAAATATTAGTAAATATTAATTTAACAATTAAAACTCAAATTGTTTAATTATAATTTGGAATATATTCCATAACCTTGGGTTGTGGGTGGAGGTTGTGAATTTGCACTAAATTTATCTATTTTTTGTTTATTGATCATGTGCATAGTAATTAAGAATGCAGCTGCAATCATAAGTGATAATTGAGGATCATTGTTTCCACGGTAAAGAATATATGAAATTACAACTAAACGGAATACAGGGTTTTCAAAAAGTCTTTCGATGTATTTTGGTAATTTAGGACGAGCTAAAGCAACATATAAACCTAAAAATAATGATACTACTGGAAGTACATATTTATTTGTGTGTACCCAACCTAAATTTTCATTAACTACAGAATTAAAATCTTCCATTATAATTATATACTTTAAATTAGATATTTTTTTGGTAAATTTGTTAAATATTAAATAATTTTTATTCATAACCATCTAATGCTTCAGCCGCACCGTCTATATCATCATCTTGTTCATAATCATCTATATCTAATGAATCCATAGCTTCTTGAGCAGAATATGCTTCATCTTTCTTTTCTGGATCATCAATTTCTTGTTGAGTTAATAATTCTTGATAATGGCCAACTATCTTAAGAGTTTCATCAATATATGGGGTTTCATTAATTAATAAAAAGTCGAATTTTCTAACATTATAATTAGAGTATGGTCTGTAATATAAGTTAAATAAATATTTAATTATCTTAATTATTAAATGAGCTAATTCAGATTCAATTACTGGTTGTTTATTATAATCTAATAATCTATTTAAATTAAATACAAAGTAAAAGATTAATTTAGAATCTGAATTTAATAATACGTTAATTTTATTTACATCCAAATAATTCTTGTTTAATTCTATATTTATATTTTCAGGAATGTTATAGCTAATTGGTAATTTATTAATAATATATTTGTAGTGTTTGAAAATATTATTATGTGATGTTTCATCTTTAATATTAAACTTTTTAAGTTTCTTGGTAAATTCTGTAACAATTTCTTTTTCATCTAAATTATAAATAGATGTAACATGACCACTATTTCTAATATTATAAATAATTGATTGGGCACGAACAATTATTTGTTTTAAATTATTCATTCTATTTCTTATAATTTTAAGAATAACATCTTTTGTTTCTGAACCCAAGTTAGCTGGTAAATCTTTTTGATAATCTTTGTTAATATGATAAATATTGTAATATTGATTTTCATATCCTAAATACATTATACAATCTTTTATAGATAATTCAACTTTAAGAGCTGCATTATTTCTACTTCTTTTAATATTCTTATTATCTTCTGAATAACCTAAATATTGCATTGTTATGGAATCATAATATACATATACTTTATTAGCTTTATCTTTGTAATATAAAACATCTTTATTAAATGAAGGATGTTTGTTTGCCAAGTGAACTTTATCTTCTGATTCTAATACAACAAATGGGTCTTTTATTGAGTTACCAAAATAATCGTGATCAATAATAAAAGCTGTTTCTTTTAAATATATTGTTTTATCATTTACTTTAATTTTATTTCCTAATATCTTAGTTAATCTATCAACAAAACTTAATATATAATTTTCTAATTTATTATTAGTTTCTTTATCAAACCGTTTAAGTAATTTATTTAATATTTTCTTGGTATTTTCTTCTTCAGTCTTTAAACTTTCATTATATTGTCTAAGTTTATTAATTTGACTCAATGATTCTTCATTAGCTTTAATTTCTAAATTTTTATCTAATTGAACTAATTCTTTATCACTTGGATTAAAAGTATTAATGTTTACACCACATTTAGAACATTTACCACTAGAATCAGGATCATGAACATCTCCACTAATACAATATTTTTTAGCTAATTTTCTTAAATTAATTAATTTGATTTTTTCTAAATAATCAAATGATGGTTTTTCGGTACTTGATGTTGCTACTAATTTAACTAGTTCATTATATGATTTTGAACAGGCTGTACATATTAAATCTCCTGATTTAAATGACCATGAATGAAATTTACCATCAGGACAATTTGTTAAAACATCCATAATGTTGGATTCTGGTGCAAATGCATTTTTATGCATTTCACTAATTGCTAAATTACATGATTCATAAGGTTTATCATTAATATTGAATTCTAAATCTAAATTAAGTAAACCAATTTTTTTGGTTAAAAATGTAACTTTCTTAGTTGATTCATCAAATTTAATATTTTTCATTGAATTTATTTCAATACGTTTTAATAATTGAGTGTCATTGTATGTATGGTTTAATTTAACATTTATTCTTGTATTAATAATTTCATATAAGAAATTCTTATTTGATTCAAAATTAGCTTCAACTAATGAATTTATTAAATCAATTACTGTATTTATAACAGATTTTTGTAAATTAATCAAATATACCTGTTTTTCTTTTTGTTCTACAGATGCATCATTATATAACCATAATCTATTTGATACCATAATACCAGACAAATAGTAAAGAACGTATGAAAATAATGGTAATTTACTCAAAGCAATTTTTTCTTTTTGATTAATTCTTAAAAATAAATCATTAAATATATTTTGTCCTATTTTTTGGAAAAAGAAATAATTATATCTTTTATCTTCTCTTAAACTTAATATTTGACCTGAATTAATTTCTGTTAACATTATTAAAATTAAATAAGCCATTATATTATTATATTTAATTAGTTTATAGTAATCTGTTTCTTGAGATGTTGTTAAGAAAATTTCATCTTTAAGTTCAAAGAAGAACAAGTTAGTTAAATCTTTGCTAATACCATATTTTTTACTTGATTGTTCAATTCTATCTTTAGGTTGTTTTCTTAACCATTCACTATGAATTAATATCAAATCAATTACATCTTTGATAACCATTTTGCGTCTTAATTTTGTAACTGGACTATTTCCTAAATAAGCTAATATATCCATTGAATAAGCAAACTTTTCAATGTTCTTTTCAATGTTTCTTATTGTTCTCTTAAATTTGGCATATTTTGGAATTTCTTCTAAATTTTGACTAACAGCCATTGATGTTGTTAAAAATGTATCTAATTCTTCCACATATGTACCTTCAAATACAAACTTTTGAATTTGAACTATTTCATTACAACTTTTACAAATATATTCACCGCGTTCATTTAATTTTACATATTGTTTAACAAAATCAAAAACAGCTTGGTTAAACTCGTCGGTCTTTTTTGATATTTTTAATATATTACGCCATCTAACATAATGTTGACATACAGGTAAATTTCTTTTTGTCATTTCTAAAGTAACATCAATTTCTTTTTCACCTAAAACAATAATATTTTTCTTATTAGCTTTTATATCAAGAACTGGTAATTCTATTAATTTATCACGTCTACCGGGTATCATTGAATCAACATCATCTGGTACAATAGGTTGTTCGAGAACTTTATCAATTATTACTTTTTCTATTATTTCATTTTTAATTTCAGGATTTAAATTTAAATCAAAATATTTCTTAGCATAAGCTTTTAATATATTATCAAATGCCCAAATATTTAATTCATCTACTTTATTAACATATGTATTTAATTTATTTTGAATCATTCTAATATAATTATTATATATTTGACCAATCATAATTTCTATGTTATGTTTAGCATCATCTACACTATAATTAATATAAGTATCTAATTTAGGTTTATCTTTAGAATTATCAAATAACCAATAGTATAATTTTTTATTGGGTTCGTTAAATGTTTTCTCCATTAGTTTTGTAAATGCATTGTAACCATTTTCATCATTGGTTTTCTTTCTAACATCAATTAAATCTTTTGCTTCAAAACAATCTAATGGCATCTTAGATGGGTTCCATGCTATACCAATCACATTCATATCAATATTATCGTGACCTATTCTAAGTTCAATATTTGTTTTACTATCAGCACCTTTATATTTCATATTAGTATAACGTATACTTTGAATTGTTTTTGTTGGACGAATTTTAATACCATCTTTTGAAAAATTCTTAAAATTTACGTAAGAATATTTTCTTATATTTTCTAAATCAACTAATAAATCATAATCAGCTGCATTATCTGATGTTTGTAATTTTTGAATTATTTTAATTTCTTCATCATCATTATACAAAACAGCCATTTTAGGATCTAATGGTTTAAAAAATAATTTTTCAGTATCTAATTTCATCTTTGGATTTTTTTCAAGCAATGGTGAATAATAATTTCTTACATTATTCATTTTTGTTATAATATATTTAATTTTGGTTGCATCGCGTTCTTTAATATTAGCTGATTCAACTAATGATTCTGGATCGTATTTTTCAGTATCTTTATGATAACGTAAGAAATCTTCAGTAATTGGAATAATTATTTGATTAGCAAATAAATAGTTAATAAAATCTTGGTTTTCTCTGATAACAAACTCTTTAGTGTCTCTAATTTCTTCTAAATAATTATAAATTTCTTCGGCTAAACCTGATTTTAATTGTTGGACATTTAAAAACTTTTGAATAACATTGAAATCAACTAGTTTCTTTTCATTTGATACAACTATTTCAATATATTTATATTCGGCATTTTCTTTTTCTTGTTGATTTAACATACTTATTATTTCGTTCTTTTCTTCTTTCAAATAAATTTGTTTGAATATAAGAGCTTTCATAATGTTATGAAAATTATCCTTAATTAAAAAATATTCAATTATAAAGTCTTCACCTAAATCGTTAAATAGTTTAATTGTGGAATCATATTTTAAGGGATTATTCGATAATACGATTTTAATCTTATCAATTGTCTTAAATTGTAATAAAGATATAAAATTTTTAATGTCATTATAAAAAGTAATTATCTTAGAGTTATTTTCACTATTGAAAAAATTGGCTATTTGAAAAGTAGAATCTTTTTGAAATCTACTTGCTTCAATTATGTTTGTGATATAGAGATCGCGTCCACCTTCATAATAATATGCTATACCTAAATACACATAGAAAGCACAATATCTTTTAATAATATTTAATATAGATTCATAGTATGAATCCTTTTTAATTACTTCTGAGATATCTTTTTTAGGAATGCTTTCTATAAACTTTTTAATAAATAACAGTATATCATTTTGAAATTTAACGAAGTTAGTGTCTGAACTTAACTTTTGAAAAACTTTTTCTTTAATTAAAAAATCATTAAATTTATTTAATATACCATCAAATAAATCATCAACTTGATTAACATACATTATTATATATTAATATAGACTTGATAAAAATTAATATATAAAAACACAATTTAAAAATTTTTTAAGAATTATTTTTAATTTCTAAATTAATATATATAACCATGTCCAATATTTTCTTAAAAAATGAACTCGAAGGTATTTTTGATACAATGACTGAATCTAATGTTTTACCCCAATGGATTACCGTTATTGATAAAGCTAACAAAACAGATAACAAAACTTCATCTGCTATGCCAAGAATGTCACAAAATGGAGGTAGTTTCTCAGCTACATCTGTTAACTCTTCATCAACTAAAGATGTTAATAAATTAATCGCTATGCTTACATCTGAATCCAGCACACAAAATGCTAATGGTTTATCTGAAACAACAACTACAAGCTTAGAAGATCAATTACGTGATATTCTTAACCAAGATGGTGGTGCCAAGAAAAAGAAATCTAAAAAACAAAAAGGTGGTAGTGATGACCTCGATGTTGATGACATTAAAAAATTCTTCATGAATCTTAAATCAAAAGGTGTTGAAGTTGATGTCAAACTCGATAATAAATCAATGTCTGAATTCTTTGCTTCTGGCAAAAATACAACTGAATCAGTTAAAAATGTTGAATCAACAGAAAACTCTACTGAAGAAATGAAAAAACTCCTTGATTCTAATGTATCCGAAGATGATCAAGAAGGTGGTGCCAAAAAAGGTAAAAAATCATCCAAAAAATCATCTAAAAAGAGCTCAATGAAAGGTGGTGCTAAAAAATCATCCAAAAAAGCTTCTAAAGGTAAAAAAGCTCCTAAACACGCCGATAATGATCAAGATGGTGGTGTAAATGCTGGTTTCCAAGCTTTCTTAGATCTTAAAAAATACATTGCCGAACAACTCGGTATTAGCAACGGCCCTAAAGCTGCTAAAGTAGCCGGTGCTGTTCAAAAAGAAATGAAAGAAAAACACCCCGGTTTAGATGCCGTTAAAATTGCCGAAGCTGGTCGCAAACACTTTGATGCTAACAAAGAACATTTTAGACACAAGATTCTTCCAAATAAATATTCGACATTTGTGTAATATCTTCTATTAACATACCCATACTAACTAGTTTATTTATAATACTAGATTGAGATGATATATTTTCATCACAACTTATCATTAATTCTCTTAATTCATTTTCTAATATTTCTTTTTGATGTTCTTTCTTTTGTATTACTAATAATAATTCTTTATTTTTAAATTGTTCTATTCCCAAGTTATCTTTTATATCTAATTGTATATCTGATAAATTTATACTTGGTCTTCTTTTTTGTTTTATTTTAGTTATTTTAATTATATTTTGAGTTTGTTTATTAGAATTTTCTATTTGTATTCTTGCAATTGTTTCATTGTTATTTTTTAATTGCTCATTTAAATATTCTAATTCATAATCTATATTAATTATTTCCATTTTTTTTGTATCTATTATTTTTTGAGTATTACTTATATTTGTATTTATTGATTTTAATTGTTGTATCATTGATTCTTTTTTTAATTTTTCTTGGTCTTGGTCTTGAATTTGCTCTTTTAATTCTTTTAAACGTGATCTTTTTTGTACTGGTTGTGGGCTATGTGATGGTGAACCATCATTACTAGATGGAATACTAGGTGGTGGTCTTGAATATACATTATTTGTATTACTAGAAGAAGCTACAAAATTAGAATCTACTGCTGTACTACTAGATTGTATAGTTTCCGGACGACTTAATTTTGATGTTATATAAGCCCTAATATTAAAACCAGTATTATTTGAATTAGAAACAGTATTATTTGAATTAGAACAAGTATTATTTGAACGAGGTGATACAGTATAACCATG
>JACCEB010203056.1_pt1 | contig 17976 bp, 16 predicted proteins | sample 7454761 | NCBI WGS metagenome assembly JACCEB01 (sample SAMN15323454, study PRJNA562643) | freshwater metagenome | isolation source: river surface water | place: USA:Blue River Watershed | collected 2017-08-18 | reverse complement strand
TTTGGTGGAATCCAAATAGTAGCAGTTGGTGATTTTTATCAATTACCTCCAGTTAAAGGTAAAATGTTAATTGATTCAGATATTGGATTTGATAAATATTTTGACTATGCAATTTGTCTAAATCAATTATATAGATCTGCTGATTTAAAACTTAATCAAATCTTAACTAGAGTAAGAGATGGTATTAAGTTATCAACCGAACAAAACGAATTGTTAAAATCAAAAGTAGATAAATCTAATATTAATTATCCGGTTCTAGTTAGTCTTAGAGAAACAGCCAGAACCATGAATAAACAAAAATTAGATGAAATTAATCATATTGAGTACAAATATACATCTGATATTTATTGCATGGACAAACATAATCAAATAATTAATGATACTCTATTAGATAATTTAAAAAAAGTAGCTTTGGCTGACTGTACAATGGAAAAAGAATTGGTATTAAAACAAGGTGTTCCTGTAATTTATTTAATAAATGATCCGACAACAGGACTAGCAAATGGATCTGTTGGTTTTGTTGAAGAATTTAGAAATGGTAATCCCATAGTTAAATTTGAATTTACCAAAGTAGAAATTACCAAACATAAATATACAAAAGAATTTAATGATATTACAGTAATAGTTGAACAATATCCATTATTATTATCATATGCATTAACAATTCATCGGGCTCAAGGTCAGACATTATCTCAAGCATCTATATTATTAGATAGTTCTGTTTGGGAGGATGGTCAAGCGTATGTGGCACTAAGTCGATTAAGCTCGCTACAAAATTTGAGTTTGATATCCTATAATCCAAAAGTTTTTAAAGTTTCAGCAAAAGTTAAAGAATTCTATAAACAGTTTGATATAAACAAATAAATAAATTAATTATTTAATGGACTATTTTAGCCAATAACAATTTGGTTCTTAAATATGATTGAGTGTTTGATTTATTTTCATCAACTAAATCTAACTCAACATCCAAATCAATATCTTTCATTACAATTGAAGATTCTTTTAATATATATTTAACTCCAAAAAAAGCATTTGCATCTAATGATTTAAAGCTATTTCCATTAGCTTTATTGTAGTAAATAGTTATTGTTTTTTCTTTTACATCGGGATAATATTGTTGATATTCTTTGAATGGGAAAAACATATTTTTTAATTTATTATTATAATCACCAATTAGGTTTAATGTTGATAAAGTTGGTAGAAATACTTTATCTAATGAAATCTTTATATTTTTTGTGTATAAGGTAACTATTGATAATTTATCACAGAAAATGAATGCACTTGGACCAATATCAGTAACAGTAGCCGGTATAGTAATCTTAGTTAAACTTGAACAATTAGAAAATGCATTTATACCAATAGTTATAAGTTTTGAATTTGGTTCTATTGTAATAGATGATAAATTTGAACAAGAATCAAATGCATTGTCACCAATAGTAGTTACAGTAGCAGGTATTATATATGATTTATTTTTATTTCCAGCTGGATATTGAATTAACTCAGTTCCATCTTTACTTAATAAAACTAATTTTGAAATCGATTTGTATTTAGGATTAGCTGGATCTACTTCTATACTTGTTAAACTCTTGCATTCTCTAAATGGACCTACACCAATCAAAGTAACAGTAGCCGGTATAGTAATCTTAGTTAAACTTGTACATACAGCAAATGCATAGTTACCAATAGTTGTGAGTTTTGAATTCGGTTCTATGATAATAGATGATAAATTAATACATAAATCAAATGCAAGGTCGTAAATAGTAGTAACTGTAGATGGAATAGTGTATGATTTATTTTTATTTCCAGCTGCATATTGAATTAACTCAGTTCCATCTTTAGTTAATAAAACTAATTTTGATATCGATTTGTATTTAGGATTAGCTGGATCTACAACTATACTTATTAAACTCTCGCATACTCCAAATGGACCTACACCAATCAAAGTGATAGTAGAAGGAATTTGAATACTAGTTAAACTTTGACATAAATAAAATGCACGAGAACTAATAGATGTTAACTTATATGGGGTTCCAGTTGAATTCTTTTTATATGATGATTTTAATATTATAGTAGTTGGTTTACCAGTCCAACCTACTATACCGCATGTTTTAGTTGAATCATTAAATGATATTTTAATAGCACCACCTGGTACTGGAACTTCAATAGTTGTTGCTTTGTCTATTGGACTTTCGTTAATATTTTCTAACTGATTATTTCTTAAATGTAAATATTCCATTTGGCAAAATGCAAAATTATATATTAATAATTAGATTTAATTACTTTATTAATATAAAATTTTACAAACAGTTTGATATAAACAAATAATTATTTAACTAATTCTAACTCAATAGCCATAACACCATATTCTGTTTCATCTTCTTTAGTAAAATATTTGAAATAAACACTGAGACCATGATCAATAGTTGGCATCCCGGGTAAACATTTATTCAAGCCTTCATTTTTAAGATATTGTTCAAATGTTTTATATTTGGTTTTTCTAATTATTCGGGTTAATACACTTCTTGGTTTAAAATCATCGTTAGTCCATTCGATTAAATCACCAATTTGCATTGTTTTAAATCTACCTTTATTCTTGCGCCCTTCAACTGTTTTAAGGCCTAATGAAATAAGACTAAACCATGGTTCAGAAACATTTTCTTTGTATTGGGTTTGGTCTTGATTGTGGTTAGATTCAGTATTGGTATCAATATAATTAATAGCATATTGTTTTACAGTTTCCATTATATAATTTATTATAATATACAATTATAAGTTTATTTTTTCATTTTTTTAAATTTGGTTTTACAGTACAGTACTACTTTTACATCCTAAATAATGTTTTAAATAATACATATGTTCTTTTATATTTGTATCTATTAATGGAAATTGATTTGCACATGTTGGATCTTCGCAATTTTCTAAACTACATTCTTTTAAAGTACCATTAATGTTTTCAAATATTTCTTGACATGAATGAACATATCCAATATCTAATGGAGGTGCATGCGGAATAATATCTTTATCATGAGTAAAACGATATAATTTTAGTTCTGATATTGAATTTACAAATCGTGCGTAGGTTCCATCACCTACACGTGGTTGACCAAAATTATAAACCGTATTTGATATATTAGCTGCTACCAATTCCATTCCAATCATTTGTGCAATTGCTGCACCAAGTGAATGCCCTGTAACAATTACATTAGAATATCCATATTTTTTCTTTAATAAATTAACTGAATCAATTGTACTATTTTTTAAATTTAGTGTTGTTTCATAAAACCCATGATGAACTTCACAGTCGCAATTTGGAAATGTATGATATTTAGTTTTTAATATTTCAAAATCATCAATCCAATTACGATTAGAAAAAGACCCACGAAATACCACATAAACAGTATTGGATGAACCCAATACACCTGTATAACCTTCTAAATCCGTTTTTGGATCATATAAAACATTTTCTACAATAAAATTACTTGCTGGACCAGCTAATTTCATTGATGTATAATTATTTTTTCCACAATATGCGGCTCCACTTAACCATACAGATGAATTAGCTACATTAATATCATAACTATATGCACTAGACACATTATTTAAAAATACTAAATACAATAATAAACTAATAATATTTTTCATATCTATTTAATAAAAATATTATTACTTTTTTAGATAGTTTATAATATAAAACATATAAATAATAATATTTATAAAATAATAATATGGAATATATAATTGGAAGTTTATATATATTAAAAAATAAATTAGTAAATTTTAATGTATCAAAAAAGGTACCACGAATTGAACCAATCATGCCATGGTATTATCAATATTCATATTTCTACTCTGAACCAACCCTTGTTTCTAATAGACTTTATTTGGGTTCATCATTTAATGCATATAATATTAATCATATTAAAAATAATAATATCAATGTTATTATCAATGTGACACATGAAATAGATAATTTCCATGAACATGATGATAAAATAACATATTATAAATTTCCTATCTTAGATAATAATCAAGATGATATAACCCCAATACTTAATGTAACATATGATATTATTGAAAGACAATTATCAAAAGGTGATGTTATATTAGTTCATTGTTATATGGGTGCATCAAGATCAGCATCTGTTGTAATAAATTATTTGATGAAAAAATTAAATTGGGATTATGAAAAAGCAAAAACACACGTGTTAAATGAAAGACCTCTTGTTAATCTATCTGAAAAATTTGATAACACTTTAAAAAAGATTGAAATTATGCGTGATTGTGAAGATATAATTTAATAATTAAATGGAAATTGAATTATCTGTTGATAAATTAAAAGAAATAGAACAACAAATAAATGTATTTAATATGGATTCAATTGATATTAAATCTATTTTAGAATTTAAAAATTTACATAATTTAATTACTAATTTGGAATTAGAAATTATGTGGAAAGAATTTAATATTGATCTAGAAAAGCTAATATTAAATCATTTAGACCAATTAAATATCAAGCTAGAAACAAGTATGCGTGATCAAACAGACAAACCAAAAAATCAAATATTACTATTAAAAGAAAAGGTATTATCACTAATAAAGATAGAATCTGATCAAACTAAAATTGAATCATTAAAAAATCTTAATATAGTATTGTCTAATTTATATATTAAATATGAAGATTTAGAAGATGAAATTAGTTTGCAAACAAATTATTTGTATGATTATATTGATGAGAAATTTCAATGGTTAGATGAAAACCCTGAATTTATTCAAATATGTGAATTACTTGATTCTATTTCAAATGAAATATTTAAAAATGTATTAAAATATGTAGAAGATAAAAGTAAATTTTACAAAGAATATTTTGATACAAAATTTAAAACTGAAGCTGATCGTGATATGGGTCCAAATTTAGAGATTTATGTAATGAATTTTATAAAGAACTATATGCTAAATAATTTTGATTCTATTTTTAATCAAATTTGCTTAGATATATTAGAATCTAAAGGTATAACAAATGAAGCTGATATTAAAAATATTGTTAAATTACATTACGGTTATACCAAACAAAATACTAAATTAATGTTAGCATTAAATGATATTGAATTACGACTTAAAATTACAAATAATATCAATTAATATTTAGTATTATTTTAAAGAATTATTTTATTTAAGTATTAATTTAGAATTAAAGATATGAGTTATAAACTTCAACCTGTAGTAGTTTGTGGTGGTACAACCAATGAAATAGATGCATCATTAGGTTCGGGTAAAGCTGTTTCAAGCGTAATTGATGATTGTATATTTTTAGAACTAACTGAAAATAAATTACCTGAATGGATTAATAAAGATAAACATTTTATTGTTAATGTTATTCATGGTAAATATGGCGAAGATGGAGAATTACAACTAGAATGTGATCAACGAGGTATTTCTTATACTGGTAGTGATTATTTATCTAGTAAATTATGTATAAATAAACCAGAAGCTAAAAAAGTAATGAGACAAGTATGTCCATATTCAATTAGTGAAATGGACTTTAATTTCAGTACTAAACCAACAGTCACAGAACTAATTGAAAAATTCGGAGAACAGATAGTTATTAAACCATCTAATCAAGGAAGTAGCATTGGACTACATGTGCTTAATGGACATACAGAAATAGCTAATTGTCTTGATAATTTAAAAGACGGCGAGTGGATGGTTGAAAGAAGATTAATTGGACGTGAAATGACAATTGGTTTATTAAATGGTAAAGCTATGGAAATAATTGAGATATTGGCACCTAATGGTATAAATAATTTTGAATATAAATATAGTACAAATAAAAAAAATATATGCCCAGCACCATTAACAGATGATTTAACTCAACAAATTAAATCAACAGCTGAAAAAATATTTAGTGCATGTGGTTGTCGTGATTATGCACGCATGGATTTAATATTAGAACCAGATAATAAATTTTATTTTTTGGAAATAAATACAATACCTGGAATGACTAAAACAAGTTTATTACCTAAAAGTATAATGGGTACATTTCCAGATATGGATTTTAAACAAGTTGTTAATAAAATGATTGAACCAGCTTATAACAGAGGATTAGAAACATTATAAGATATTTTAACAAGAATTAATATCATTAAATATTTTACTAACATTTATATTTTTACATTCACGATCAATCTCATTTAAATTTATATAAATTTCATCATGATATTTTTTAAATAAATTTATAAATTTTTTTCTTTTTGTCGATCCTAATGGTACTTGTAATGTTAAATTATTTTCATCAAATCTATGAATAGCTACACATGTTATTTTATCTAAAAATACAATATATTTTGCACCTATAAATTTATAAAATCTCATAATATATTCAGTATCTCCACCAAATCGTGTATTCCAATATAATCCAATTTTTTTTATAATCTCAGTTTTATATGTACAATTATTTGGACAAAAGTATGGCGATCTTACCAATAAATTATTAGTTTCATTATATCTATACCACTTGCTTGCTACAGCAAAAATACTTTTATATCTTGTAAATTCAATCATATCATAAACTAATCTATTTTTTATAATAATATCATCTGAATCAACTATTAAATAATATTTCGTTTTTATATCAGCTAATACCTTATTAATTGTCATAAATTTACCCAAATTTTTTTCATTAGAAGTAATAACTACATTTGGTAAATGACTATATTTTTTAATTACTTGTAAAGAATTATCGGTAGAACAATCATCAATTATATAAATAATATAATTTTTATATGTTTGTGACAATACTGATATAATAGTTTTTTCAATATAATTTTCACAATTATATACAGGTATTATTATACCAAATGTATCAGATGAATTAGTTATTTCAATTATATTAATTATATTTTTAATTGAGGTATATTTTATACAATAATTATCTATAAATTCTGTATCAGGTTCAGTTGATTTATAATTTGAAACTACTAAAATATTTAAATTGTAACATTTTTCTATTATATCAAAATTTAAATCATCTAGACAAATAACTAATTTAAAATTAGCTAAATTTAATTCTAGATCTGTTTGATTTATTTCTATTATATCAATTACACCCATAAAATGTTTTTGAATAGTTTTATAATATTCTAATTGTATTATATCATTATTATTATTATAATATACACCAATTAATGAACCTGATGTAAATTTATCTAATGATTTAGTTTCAATATAATTATCTATATATTTGATTAATTTAATATCATGATAAGATTGTGTAGTTATCAATGTCATATATTATATTATTTATAGAAAAATAGTATTAAAAACGAATATCTTTTATAAAATAATTGGATAATTAAATTTAAAGAATAAATATTTTAATTAACTATTATGAAACTAGTAATATTATCTACTGGTTGGAACATTGAAAATTTTGTATGTGAATATATTGATTCATTAAAATCACAAACTTATAAAGATTTTATTGTTTATTTAATAGATGATATGTCTACAGACAATACATTTGATATATCACAAAGTTATATTGGTAATGATCCAAGATTTATTATAATTAAAAATACTGAAAAAAAGTGGAAAACAAAAAATTTTATTGATGTTGTTAAAAATAATTCTAATATTGATAGTAATGATGTGCTTGTTGAAATTGATGCGGATGACAAACTTGCGGATGAAAATGTTTTAATGAAAATTTATAATATATATTTAGAAAATCCAAATATATGGGTTTGTGGAAGTAAATGGATAGATACAATTGGGCACCCGGGTAGATATGGTGAAATTATTCCCGAAAAAGCTAGAACTAGATACACTATTTTTTCACACATGAGAACTTTTAAGGCATTCTTATTTAGAGCTATTAGAGAAGAAGATATGATGTTTAATGGAGAATATTTTAAAGCAGCATGTGATATTGCACATGGTGTTCCGATTTTAGAAATGGCTGGTTCAGAACACTATTATTATTTTGATGAAGTTACTTATATTTATAGATGGCATAATAGACAATCATATTCAGAAAATGGTTCACATAAAGATCCAACATTACAAAAAAAATCAGCAGGATATGTTTTCGAACTACCTAAATATAAAAATTTAATTATTGATTCTAGTACAAATTTAGACAATATAAAAGGAGAAATAATAGTTAAAAAATAGTTAAATATAAATAAATTTAAAGATATGAATTTTTATTTATATAAAATGAATGAAAATGTTAAAATACCAATTATATTTAATAATCTAAATTATATTCATACAATTTTAAATAAAGCAGAAAAGAAGCCTAAAATATTTATTACTCTAAAAAGGTCATATGAATTATTAAATGTATCTAATATTTCGTATTTTGCACTAAAGATTGAGAAAAATCTATCAGAACTTGTAGATGGTTTCATATTTGAAACATTATCAGATGCTATAGTAGCTCGAATGATTGGGGTTAAAAAAAGGATATTACTACTGTATTATATAACAAGTGAAGAAACAGAATTAGCATCTAAACATGACATTGAGATTACATGCCCGTGTGCAAATTGGTTAGATCGAACAATTCAAATGTTTCCAGATATAAATTTAAAATTCCATGTTTATCTGGATGTTGGAATAGGTCGGCAAGGTTTAATTGATGAAAATGAATTAATTGAATTAATTAAAAAAATTAACAAATTACCAAATATAAAATTATATGGTATTGGCACTAGATTTAATTCTGAATCAAATGGGATAGATTTAAACGAGGGTGTATGGAATAAATCAGGTATACCTGTAAATGTTAGAAAACAATCAATGCATGCATTAATTTATCACCAAAAAGACAAATTTAATAACTTTATAAAAAAATTACAGGATGAACAACTAATTAATACTAATATACTTGTACATGCTGCTTGTACTAAAGAAATTATTAATGAACAAACTGATATATTTTATGATATGGTACGTGTTGGAAGATTATGTTTAAGTACATTATTTGAGAATCAAAGTATTCATGTACCTGTATTATCAATTAAAAAAATTCCCAAAAATTTCTGTTTAGGATATTATGGGAAAAGTGGAAGAACATCAGATGAAATAACAGTAGCTTATATTAAATTTTACAAGTTTTTAGATGCAAAATATTATTATAATGGTATTGAATTAAAATCAATTAATGTATCAGACCCATTTGGTCTGGTAATAAATAATTTTCCAGAAATTTCAATAGGTTCAATAATTGAAATAAAACCAAATTTAATTTATTAGTTTTTTAAATTATTTAATCTAACTAATATTCGAATATAATAATGGTTTTATTTTATTTATTTTTTTTAATGTATTACATATCTTTTTTTGATCATTTGTATTTAAAAGTTTTTGTAAAAATTCTAAATTTTGTTTATTTCTTTGATGAATATCATTCATATAAGGACCCATGTTCCATATACTATATTTAGATGCATTATTTATTTGATCTCTAGTATTATTTCTTTCAAATAATAAAAAAAATACAACTACATCTTTACAAAATAAATTTAATAATTTTTTATCATTGGATTCTTGAATGGTCATTAATTCCTTACGTTTGTTATAAAAATTCAAATAATCATTTATTGTATTCATTTATTAATTTAATTATATTTATAATTAAATTAATTTTTTAAACTATTAATTAAAATTATGTGATCTAGAACTAGATAGGTGAAAAAGAATTAATAAAATTAATACCCACTATCATAATAACTGCAAAAATAAATGGTATTTTATCTTGTACATTTCCAGTGAAAGGTGTTGAACAATATTTTACCATGTTATCTTGGTTAAACATATTAATAACCATGTAGGTTCCAGCGAAACCTATTGACCAAAATATTTGGTTGACAAAATCACCTATAACTGGTATTGCTTCTATAACTGAATATACTACACCAATAACTGGAAGGAATCCCAATACGAATGGAACTAATTCACCAATACCATAAGCTATTGTAGAATCAATACCGGCTTTACCAATTGAATCAATTGTAATTTCGCCATTGCAATTGTCATATCTTCTTGTCAAGTTGGCAACCATAATCATTAACATTTGAAGAATAAAACTGACAATTGATGTTAACATTTCACTGTCTTCATCAATAATATATGGTAATATAAATGGAATAATAAATTTAGCAATAATTGGTAGTAACATAATTTTATCAACAGGATCAGTACCTTTACCATCTTTGACCCAACCAAATTTCATCATAAGTAATGGAATATAACTAAGTGGTGGAAGTTGTAATAAAGGAAACATTAGCCACCATTTATCTAAAGAACCTTTAAATTTAAAAACACGCGCCCATAATTGACCTAATGGTAATATGCCTAATATAGCTACTTCTGCCCATGATAATTGACCCATTTTTTAAAGTATAAAATAAAGTAGAAATTTTTAATTTTATTTATAATCTAATCTAAATCAAATACTATATCGTGTAATTGTTGAGCTAAGTTAATAGCTATCAAAGAATCTACAACAAAAGATAATGTCATATCGTTTGAAGAATACGATGTAGTAATAATATCGAATTTTTTAGTTAGTTTAAAAATATCACCAATATTTTCAATCATTCTAATATTATCACCAACTACTGATATGATTGAATTATTAGTTTTTACGTCTACTAGATATTTTTCTTCTAATTTAGATTTAATATTTAATAATTTATAATTATCGTGTTCATCTGTAGTAGTTGTAATATTAAATTGTGATGTATTAATTATATTAATATCAACATTAAATTCCTTAAAAACAGAGAAAATATCATAGACAAAACCATAATTATTCCACATATTAAGCGATGTGATTTTAAATACTTTAACATTATCTTGTATTGTAACTCCATAAATATGATTTGATTCTTTTTTAGTTATAACTGTTGATTTTGAATCAGGTTCAAAAGTATTTTTAATATGAATTGGAATAGATTTAAGTGCACATGGTAAAATGCAAAATGGATGTAATACTTTTGCACCCATTGCAGCAACTTCTTGAGCCGCATCATAATTTACTATAGGATTAATATGTGTGTTTGAAATTTTTCTAGGATCAGAACTATATATTCCGTTAACATCGGTCCAAATTTCATAAACTGTAGCATTTACAGCTGCAGCAATAATTGATCCGGTTGTATCTGAACCACCTCGACCAAGCAAACAACATTTATTTTCCGGTGTTCTTCCACTAAATCCGGGAACAACAATAACATCATTATTTTTAAACTCATTAATAATTATATCTGAATCTACATTAAATTCACCTTTGTTATATAGTGAATCATTTTCTAATGACGAATAAATAATATCATGAGATGATACAAATTTTGATTTAACATTATTATTATTTAAATATCTATTTAAAATATGACAAGTAAAAAACTCACCTTTTGACACAAATGATATTTTGTTATCAATATTAGCAAAATTATTTTCTTCAAGAATAAACTTTGACATTAGATCATTAATATTTATATTACATTCAGATGCCAATATTACGTTTTTATTAATGATTTCAGTTAATGTTTCTGAACATAAATTATTTACATACTCGAGTAATTTATTTGTTATACCACTCATTGCAGACAAAACAATAACAAATTTTATTTGTAATTTATCAGAATTAATTTTTTGTATTCTATTTAATATCATCTCATATGTTGAATATTTTTGTGATGTTCCACCGAATTTTAATACAATATATTGTGTATTTTCTGTCATTTATTGAATATAAAATAAATTAGTAAATAATAATGATTTCAATATTTTCTTAAAAATTATAATTGAAATTATTATGGTAACTATTAAATTGTACCATTTCATTATATTTAACCCGCGATTCAGCTGATAGTTGAACTAGTGGTAATCTTACATTAGCCATTTGATTATTTCCTGTAATCACAGATAGTACATACTTAACGGGAACTGGATTTGATTCAATAAAACAGTATTTAATAAGAGGTCTAAATCTGTAAAATAGATTTGATGCAATTTGATAATTTCCATTTGCAAATTCATTGACAATATTAATCATTTGCATGGGAATAATATTCGAAACAACACTAATTACTCCAACACCGCCTACACTCATAATTGGAAGAACTAGTGCATCATCACCTGAATAAATTGATAGATTGGGACACAATTCTCGAACTTGCATTACTTGATCAAGATTTCCAGATGCTTCCTTAATTGCAATAACACGTTGTGAAAAGTTGGCAATACGTTGAATTGTATTGGGTTCAATATTAACACCGCAACGTGATGGAATATTATAAATAATTACGGGTTTGTCAGTTGAATTAATTAGTTTTTCATAATGTTGATAAATGCCTTCTTGAGATGGTTTATTATATGATGGTTGTGAAATCATAATACAATGAGCATATTGAGAAATTTGTGAAAGTTCATTCATCATTTCAATAGTATTATTTCCACCAAGTCCCACAATAATATTTACACTATTATGATAATTAACATAAACAACATTAGCCACTTCTAGACGTTCATCAAGAGTTAATGTGGGAGCTTCACTTGTAGTTCCTAGAATTACAATTGATCGAATACCTTGATTTATTTGATTTTCAATATGTCTTAGCATTGTATCAAAGTCAATAGAAAAATCATTTTTAAAAAATGTAGGAATAACTGTAATAACTTGTGATTGATTTTGTAGTTGCATTAATATAAAATAATTTAAGGTTATTAAATAAAATAATCAATTTTTTTAATTATTATTTTCACAAATATACATTTGATAATTCTTATAGAGAATATTTACTTTTTTATTATTTGTGAGAATTAGGGTAATATTTTTAGTTTGCTTTCTATCTTTGTTAAAATGATATATCCAAAATTCGGCAGCACCCATACAACAACCACTATATTCAGATGTTTTTTGATTAGTTTCTGGATCAAAACATTCCAAATATATTACATTATTATTTGCATCAAAAGCAGATGATAATACGTTAATAAATGCAATTACATATTTATCATTATCAGCTTGTTCTGAATTAATTACTGTACTAATTGTTTCTAACATATCGGTTTCATATATATTATCTTTAATCTCAAGAATTAAATATTTTTGATTTGCAAATTCATATCTGCCAATACCATATAATGTTAGGTTTGTCATTTGTGTTATTATGTTATTAATTGAATCATCATTTAATTTAGCATCATAATATTCTAATGATGGTAGCTCTATCATTTTCATACCATCATATGATTCAAACGAATATTCTTTATTATTAACTATAAAATCTCCATCAATATTAGAATCTAATCCTAATTGGTCGTTAATATATTTATTTGCAACAAATAATGAATATGCACAAAATGGTATTTTGTTAATTTTATTATCTTTTGTTGAAAACACAAAAGTTTTATATTTATTATTTTCTTCTTTCTTTATTATAATTACTTTATTAATTTCTTTATTTGTTGATATAATATTATCAACAACATATAATTGAACAGATTCAATCAAATCTTTATCAACTTGAACAACGGCAATATTATTGTTTGCATATGAATAAACTTGAACATTATTTAAACTATCTAATTGATTATAGAATCCATTAGACTTTGTTAAAATCCAATAAATATAGTTCAGACATCCTTTAGCAAAAGTATTACGATTTTCCACATTATGTGTTATGGTAATTAATTCAGAACCATTTGTTAGATTTAATGTGTGAGTTCCAATAACTTCACCTGTTCGTAGAGATTCAATAGGTACATTACGAATAATTTCATTCTTAATTGTGATAGCAGTACCACTTGGAGCATCTTTTTTATTAATATGATGAACATCTGTCATTGAAAATTTCCATTCGGACCCAAGATAATTAGTTAATTTAGCAAATTGTCTAAATAATGGAATACCTTCAGAAAAATTAGTTATATGAGCAACAGGTATATTTGTACTATAATTTTGAATTAATTCCATTGTTTCTACAGAGAGTCCAGTTGTTCCAATAATTAATGGTACATATATTTTTTCATTCATTAAATATTTGACCAAATTTTGTGTTCCAGTATTTGAACTTACATCGATAATAACTGAATTATATCCAGATAATCCATCAAAGTCTTGTTTATTCAGAGTCCGTTTAATATCTCCAATATAATTAAATTTATTATTGTTAAAAATTTCTTTCTTAATCAGTGAACCAAGACGTCCAGTTGCACCATTAATTGTTACATTAACATGATTATATTTTATTACCGAATCCATTAATCTTTCTAATCCAACAATTAAATCATCTGAATTATAATATGAAAAACTTAGTCTAATACATTCATTAAAGTCAGACTCGGTTGAGAATTTAATTCCAGGATGAAATTTAACTCTATTTTTTTCACAAGTTTTCAAAAAATCAGTAGTATTATTAATTGTTTTAAATACAATCCATAAAAAGTATCCACCAGATGGTTTGATATAATGGATATTGGAAAATTGATCCAAGAATTCAGTCATAATTTGACAATTGGATTTTAAATAAGATAAATGCTTATTTATAATTTCATCGATATTTCTAATACCATTTGATTGTTTTTCTAAAGCATATTCAATAAATTTAAAACCAATTGGATTTATTCCACCAGATGAATCTAATACAGCTGATTTATTTAAACCTGAATCACCTGAAACAAATCCATATTCATTTTTGTATTTGGGTAATTTAGTATTTTGATATATCCAACCAACTCTTAGTCCTGGTGCTAAAATTTTTGAAAAGCTTCCTAAACTTAGTATTTTTGGATGATAATCAGCCATTGGATAAAATTTATATGTAGAATCAAATGTTAGAAAATGATAAACTTCATCTGCAATAATGTAAAAATTATCATACTTTTCGCATAATTCTCCTAATTTCTTACGTTTTTCAAATGATGTTGTGATACCTGTTGGATTATGATGGGTTGGAATCATATAATAGAACAATACATTTTGTTTATATTTTGGATTTGAATTTAATTGTTTAATTTTATCTTCTAAATCTTCCAAGTTTATACCATCTGGTTCCAAATTAATTCCTTCAACTTGGAGTCCATATTCTTTAAACATATTTAGTGCAATAAAATATGTTGGGTTATCAACAATAATAGAATCAGTTGACTCTGTATATTTACTCATTAAAAAATGAAGGGCTCCTGTATTTCCATTTGTCATAAATAATTGATCAGGTGTAATTGAATGATTAATATTCATTTCTCTTTTATTAATTGAACTATCCAAGTTATTATAGTATTTTTCAGTAAGCCAATTGGATAAATTATTTCTAATGTCATGATAACCCTCAATAGCTCCATATTGAAGTAATTGATTATGTTCATTTGGATTAGAACCAAACATATCTTCTGACATTTTTTTACATGTTGATTGAAACCATTCAATTGGTAAATTTAGGTTATTTGGTTGACCTGTTCCAAAATTAACCATGGTTTCTACATTAGGGACATCATATTGACCATATTTAGGCATTAGAATAAATGCTATTCCAATATAATTATTATTTAAATCAATTTTTTATTAAGCAAAATTATTACACAAAGTAAATTAAATATTTTTCAGATATATATTTTACTAACTCTTGTATAGATCTTATGCAAAATGTCATTTTATATTTTTGCTTATCAATTTTAGTATTAGCAATTTTATAAATTGAGAAAGTATAATATTGACCATTAAATGTACAATTGTTAATAATATAATCATATAATTCTTCATAATTTTGAAATATAATATTTGATTCAATACAATTAACACAATCGATAGAAAATGATTGTTTATACTTGTTATTTTTAATTAAATCTAATATTTTATAATCATCATTATTATCATTATTACTAATCATTAATATATATATTAAATAAAATTTTGATTTAATATTTTATCCATTATTACATATGCATTGTATGCAGCACCTCTTAGTAATTGATCACCACTAATCCAAAAATTCCAACCTTTATTTTTATCTAGAGAATAATCAGGTCTAATATGACCAACTTGAACTAATGTAGAAAGATTAGTTGATAATGCAGTAGGAAAAATATGGTTGTGCATATCATTAATTATTTCTAATGTAGTTTTTTCTTCCTTTAATAAACTCATTACTTGTTCAAAAGATATTTCATTATCAAATTCAATATTAACACTTTCGCAATGAGATCTCAATACAGGAACTCGAATACAAGTTGGACTAATACCAATATTTGTTTTGAAAATTTTATTGGTTTCATTAATTAATTTATTTTCTTCTTGACAATATTTATTTTCTTCAATTGGAGAGTTATGAACAAATAAATTATGAATATATTGTTTTTTCCAATAATTTGTAGTTAATTTATTTTTATTAACAATATCTTGAGTTTGTTTTTCAAGTTCTTCTAATCCTTCTTTACCAGCACCACTTGCTGCTTGATAAGTTGAAACTACAATTCTCTTAATTTTAAATTGATTCTTAAGAAATGGATTTAATAACATAGCCATAATAATTGTTGAACAATTAGGGTTGGCAATAATTGTAGAATTAGATTTAATATAATCACTCCAATTAATTTCAGGAATAATTAATGGTACTTTTGGATCCATTCGAAACTCTGATGAATTATCAATAAGTATAGAATATGATTGCATTGATGAAGCAACAATTGATGCTTGTTCTGAGCCAGCACAATTAATAAAAATACTTGGAATTGTATAATCTATTGAGTTCATAGATTCATATACTAGACCCAAATATGGGCATGTTTTACCTACTGAATTATTTGAAATTAATTTAATTGTAATGGTATGATTAAGTAAAATTCGAATTTTAAGTAATTTAACAAATTCAATACCAACTAATCCGGTAGCTCCAATAATCACAATATTATTATAATTACTCATTAAAATATATTAATTTAATTTATTATTAAAATTCAAAATCAATTTTTTTATTATTAAGTTTTATTAAAAAAAATATATTTAGTTTAAAAATTTTCTAGTATTATATATAATGTCTACCGTAACTTTCCGTTTTGAAAACTCAAAAACATTTAAGGTAAAAGGTGTTAAACATCTCGTCAAAGAAAGCATCATTGATGGTGAAAAAGGTTTATCATTTGTTCTCACCAAAAAAGAAGGTGAAAAGTTTCATCGTATTTATGTCAAAGAAACCACCAAAGATAAATTCGAACTCGTCGAAAAAGTCGATGAAATAGAATCTAAAAAAGAAATCGATATGGCTGAATTAAAGAAAATGATTAAAGCTAACAAAGATCTCGAATTTGTTAAATCTTACCTTGAAAATGAAAGAGGTACATACAAAGGTGGTGCTAAGAAAGGTTCTAAGAAAGCATCTAAAAAATCATCTAAAAAATCCTCCAAAAAAGGTTCAATGAAAGGAGGTGCTAAGAAAGGTTCCAAGAAAGGATCTAAAAAAGCATCTAAAAAAGCATCCAAAAAATCATCCAAAAAATCCTCCAAAAAAGGTTCAATGAGAGGTGGTGATGGTGAATCAATCAAAATTGAAGATGATGAAGCTGCTGTAGTTGGTCAATGCGGTGGTGCTAAAAAATCATCCAAAAAAGGATCCAAGAAATCATCCAAAAAAGGTTCCAAAAAAGGCTCTAAAAAATCCTCAATGAAAGGCGGTGCTAAAAAAGGATCCAAGAAAGCTTCTAAGAAAGGCTCCAAGAAAGGCTCCAAGAAAGGCTCCAAGAAAGGCTCCAAGAAAGGATCAATGAATGGTGGTGCTAAGAAATCCTCCAAAAAAGCTTCCAAAAAATCCTCCAAGAAAGCTTCTAAGAAATCATCCAAGAAAGGATCCAAAAAATCCTCAATGAAAGGTGGTGCTAAGAAATCCTCCAAAAAAGCTTCCAAAAAATCCTCCAAGAAAGCTTCTAAGAAATCATCCAAGAAAGGATCCAAAAAATCCTCAATGAAAGGTGGTG
>JACCEB011692158.1_pt1 | contig 17980 bp, 2 predicted proteins | sample 7454761 | NCBI WGS metagenome assembly JACCEB01 (sample SAMN15323454, study PRJNA562643) | freshwater metagenome | isolation source: river surface water | place: USA:Blue River Watershed | collected 2017-08-18 | reverse complement strand
TCACCTGCTAGTACATATTGATATTTATCAACCAGATACTGTGAGAAAATTGCCTCAGTATTTTTAATAAAGTTAGAAATATCATTATTAGTATAAGTTATAGTTTCCCCAGGCGGGCACCATATCTTTCCTGTCTTTTTAACTACTACTATTTTAGTATTTTCATCTACAGGTGTTGAAAGGCTTACTGAATTATCAGATCCGTTAACACTGAATTCTGGTTTAAAGATACTATCTCCCTCGGGACTATAAGGATAACCATTAGTTTCTTCAAACAGTTTAAAAGGATTTTTCTTCAGTCTATAGCCGCCAACAAATACTTCTAACTCATTTGATGAGCCGTATCCTACAGGAATAGGAGGAATAAATGCAACCCAATGGGATGCATTAGTTGGGATTACTGTTGCCGTTGGAATAATATTTTTATAATATGCACCGCTGTATTCAACAATTTCATTTGAATAGTACTGTGTTCCTAGAACAAAGTCTCCTCTAAACTTGTAACCATAATCAGCAAACCATGAAATTACACCTTTTGAGTCATAGCCGGCAAACTCAGCATCTTTAACATATCCCTTAACTGGTTGATAATTTAATGGAACTACTGTTAAATTTCCAGGACTTACAATTGTTTCTACTATGTGTCTATCTTGATACGGTATAGTTTCTGTTGTTCCAATGTCAAGTACAATAGTTCTTGCTCTGTGCAGTGCCGGAACTCCCGTACCTAATGTACCTCTTCTTAACTGGCCGAGGATATTACCAACTTTAGTAAAATATTCAATTCTTTCGCCATTGATTTCTATAATTCCAGGAATATTAAGTTCAGTATTTGGAGGACTTAGTTTAGACCCGTCTACTAAGAAAATTTCTGCATCTTTTTGTTTTAAATCTCTTGCTAATCTTGTTGACTTTGCTTTTGAAATTCTCTTATAATGTGTCCTATTAAGAATGTCTTTAAATTGCATGTATCCATAGCTGTGTCTTACATGTTTATCACTAAAAATAATAACATCAATAATGTCCGTTTCAACTAATGGTTCTTTAAGTTTTACTGTAACTAAGTCTGAATCTAGATAATAATCACTGCTATGAGAAAGCATAGTTTTATTTTTTATTACCCAAACAAAATCATCAAACGCACACATTCTACTAAGGCGTAATTTACCCCCAATTAACTCTTGATATCTATAGTAATCATACTCTCCGTTTATTAACGAACCAGTTCTTGTTATTATTTCTTCAGATCGTCTAATGTCTTCTATATCATGATTAAAGAAAGACACTACTTCAATATTACTTGTTGACAATGGTGCTGTAGCAAATGTAATTTTGTTATTGTCAATTACATAATCAGCGTTAGAGAAATCAACAACTGCTAGTATTCCTCCGTCTTTATATCCTAGAGGAGTTAACTGCACCGACATTACTGACACATCAAATATATACTCTGATCCGTACTCGAGCTCTATTCCATCAATATAAACTTTATAATTAATTGGGTCAGCTGCATATGGAACAGATTTATATTTTGTTAACGAATATACTAAAATATCATCTTGCAAGGTAAAATATTCAGTAATATTAGATTTTAAAATACCCCCATCTTGAATAACTATTACATTATTATTGATAGGATTTAAATTCCCATACTGATTAGTAAGATCAAATGTAACTTCAGTATTGTCTCCTAGAATTACTTCTCTCTTAATAATTGATGCTGTTTGATTATTATCACTGGTTAAAACATAACTGATAATTGCACCAGTTAAGGGAGGTGAACCAAACCTAATTCCTGTTTTTTCAGTTGAATCATATCCTTCATTTGTCCTAAATAATTCATAATCAACTACTACTCCATCAACAAATACAATCGATCCCATTCCTGTTAACAAGAAAGGTGCATTAGTTACATATTCTGATGTTATTCCATCTGCTACAAAATAATTTGTATCTAATAAATTATCTGAAGCTACACCAAAAGAAATAACATTAATTATAGCATTCAATGGCGGTGGTGTTGTAAGGACCACTGTTTTAGAATTCCAATTAACATAATAATCGAGGTCATTTGTTAATATTTGGTTGTTTAATTTAACAATTACTGATGCAAAATTACTAATAATTTGTCCAATGTTAAATTCAGTTTGTATTCCGTTTCCAAGATAATTATTATATAAAATTCGAGCAGATCCGGAAGTTGGTAATTGGTAAACTTTAATTGCCAATGTATCTACAATATGACCTGGTACAACTTCTTCAGGTGCATGACTGTGCGACGGTGTGATAAATCCTTCTCCGTCAAGTACAATATCATCTGGATTTAGACCCGTTGCAGTAGCATACACTCCCGTAGCAAAATTACCGCCTGAAATCTGTGTATCGTATTCGCCCGGAAGAGGATTGTAGCTACCTTCACTAGTTTCTCTTCTAAAAATAACTTTGTCGCCTTCGTTAATTTGGAGCGATTGCCCGTATATATTTGCCGTAGTTGGTAGTGTAAATGTATCTTCTAATCCGTCTCCTATGATTGTTGTCATAAAGGTGCCTTCTGGAGCAATTTTTCTACCATTAGGCTGTACTGTCACGCCATCATAATCATCAAAATACGGATCATCAATCCTAGATCCGTTAACATAAACATTAATTTTTTCACCAGCGGCCGGCGTATACGGTAATTTATATTCGTAATCATTTAGTGCTGCGGAAACAATATAATCATCAAACGCTGCATCAAATCCATCCCACGGTTCAGTAAACCAAGGTAGACTATCCCAGCCTCCGCTGATTCCAAAACCTAACCCTGTAATATTCACACCACCAAAATCAATTCCAGTCATCAACTGTGCTAAATCTTTACCAAACTGTCCTGTTTGTGGGTTATAATAAAAATTAATTCTGTCAGCAGCAGATAGATGATTAAAATTCTTTCTATAGGTTATTTCTATATTTGAACCTACTTCAGGAGCGTTAACAAAAGTTAACAATCCATAATACCTAGTAAATCCTCTATCTAAAGATGTTTTTGTTGTTAATGAATAATCGCTTTTTAGTGCATCAACTCCGTTGACTAAAACTGTATGGTTATCTAATTTAGAATCTGGGCTGAACTTTAATTCCCATTGTAATTTAGACCCAGTTCCAATAAATGTTTCAGTTTCTGTTATTTCACTAATAAAATATGTTTTAGTTATTCTATCAAATTTAATTGTAATTTTATTAGAACGAATAACTTCATTTTCAATCTTTACCGCGGCCCTGGCTTGCACGCCTCCTTGAGCAAGGCCACCATCGATTGTTATCAGCGGTGCTTTAAGATATCCAGATCCTTTAGAAATTAATTGTATTCTATTAACTGTTCCATTAGATATATAGGCCTTTGCACTAGCGCCGGTGCCGTACCCGCCTTCAATTTTAACAATAGGATTTGAAATATAGCCAGATCCGCCATCAATAATATCTATTGATTCTACTGTAAACCCAACATTATCGAGCCAATGTTTCCAAGGATAAGTGTTTAGTTCTTCATAAACTGTGTCAACTGTTCCAGTATCATTAATATTAACCTTTAGTGGCTCAACTTTAGAGTTACTTAAAATCACTGGTAATAAATCAAAGTCAGTTACTGACAATTTGGCATTATCTAAAGATTTATAAGAACTAACATATTCTCGAATTTGAGTTCTATACGGCTTTACTTCTTTAATATAATCTTCAAAGTTTGGAAGATTGTCACTGTTGTAATTTACTTTTTGTTTTAAATTACCAACATTGTGGGTTGCTTTAATAAAGCTAGTTTTAAACATCCAATCTACAAAAGGTTGTTCGTGTAAAACATATCTTAAAGAAGCAAAGAATAATTTTAAATATTCAACTCTTAGTTCGTCAACTAATATCTTATCCTTGATAACGTCAATAATAATTTTTAATTCAGTTTCAGCTAGATTATCATACAATGTCGAATCATATAAATTGCTATCATAACCAATTTCATTAAAATTATACAATGTATCTAAAAACTTAACTGTTCCTTTATTTCTTCCAACTACTTTAAAATTTTGAGTGTAATCAATTGTTTGTGTATTATTATATTTTTCTAATAATAACCAACCACCTGACCCAACATTTAGAACTTTAACAATATCACCTATATTAGATTCTAATATAGTTAGTTGATATGTATTGTCAACTATATGATCAATTTTTGTAAATTGGTTATATCCAATATCGTACCAGTCTAAGTACGTCCAGTGTTTCGTAACATCATATGACTGACCTTTAATTCTATCCCAAGTTAAAGTTTCAAAATTCCAGAAATAAATGCTCCATTTATCAAACGTTGTTGAGTCGCTTGACACTAATACTGCAAACGGCCTTACGTCAAAAGTTGTATTTTCTTGGTATCCTTGTCCTGCATCAATAATATTAATACCAACTACTCTTCCGTATAAATCTATTACTGTTTTAACTATAGCATTTTTTCCTGTATCAGATACGTTAACATACGGAGCATTTACATAACCGTATCCAGGGTTATTAATAATAACATCTATTATCTTGCCATCTTTAATAACTGGTGTTAACTTTGCTTGAACTAGGGATGCTACACCAACAAATGTTAATTCAACTTCAGTATCAATTTGTTGATCCCACTCTCCTGCTATCGACGAAGGTACTGGGTCAAAACTCTGTAAAGTAGATAAATCATAATCGTCAACAATTAATTTTGTAGAAATAACAGAATTGACTCTTTCAATAAATTGCTTAAGAGCCTCAATTCTATTAACAAACATACCTTGTCTTGGTCGATAATTAATTCCGTAGCGTTGTTTAAAAGGTAATTTGATATCTGGCACTACTCTATTATTATCATCTCTACCGGTAAGACTGTGTATCCACTTTTTCTCAATTTCAAAAGGAATAATTGTATTTGAGTGCTCACTTAGAATTTTCCATTGGCTATGTGCATTTGTTTCTGTATGTTTAGGTTCAACATTCCAATATTGTACTGATAGATTATAATCTGTTCCGCTGATTAATCGTTCGGCATTAGCTAGAAGGAAAGAATTTTTACCCGTTAATCCCATACACAAATATCCTTCAGATACAGGATCAGAGATTAATCTACTAACATTGTAGGCAGACAATGATCGGCCAGGAATATTTGGTTTTACTGATGGATTTTTTACCCAGTAATAATATGTATTAATGAACGTTTGAGAAACAGGGTCGTACTTTTGTTTTATACTATATGCATTATTACCGTACTTTGTAGTACCTGTAATATTTAATGCACTACCTTTTTCTGTTGGTGAAAGTGCGTCCCATTCGCTTGGTTTATACTTACTTTCAACCCATTCATATATATCAATGCTGGCAGTTTCATAAAGTCTATTCCACGTAGTTGTTTTATACACTGCTGGTGAAACTGTTCCGCTTGCTTGATTGTCAATAAATTTAGCCCTACTTAAATCCCACCACAATGTGCCAACTTTTGTCTTTGTCCATGATTGCCCATCATCGACAACAACCGTGTTATTTCCAATAGAATATATTGCAGGATCAAAATAAGTTTTATAACTTATTTCTTGATCAGCTGGGCCAGGAATTTTACCTTGAACTACATCAACTAGATCAACATATGAAGTTAATTTATTTTTTAATCTATTATAGATAAAACATTTTTTAATGTTATATACATTTGGTCTAATATTTTCTTCTCTAATAGGCATCCAGGATTTTTTGTCACCAAGTCTAAAATAACCATACACTTTTCCTGCATATTGATATGTAGTAGTATTATTAATTTTAATAGCATGATTAGGGGCAGAGACTACAACATTATTCTCTGAGGTTACTATAGACCTGCCATACAAATATTCAATACCATTATCATAGCTGGAGTAGTTCTCGAGACTTGCATATAAACTTTCTCCATAGATAAAGTTTTGATTGTACCTATCATAAATGTCAACTCGACCAGTATCTAATCTTCTATCTACTATACGCAATGAATTATTGTCAAATGTTGTGTTAAGATCTTTATCAATTGTTGTTATTTTTTCAATATCACCATTAGCTGAAAAAATTGCCAAACTTGAATTTCCCATGAACTCAACATTTAAACCAAATTTTTCAATCTTTTCTTTTTCATTGCTATAGACTGTTTGAATTTGATTAAAGTTTGAATCAAAAAGAATAACTTTTCCAGAATTTAAATTTACAGAATCAGACAATGGTGCTCCAACTGCAATAGTTTTGCCGTCGTTTGATATCGATACCGTAAATCCAAAACTATCTTCTTCTTTAATAATATTAGAATGAGTATTTTGATCTATTGTTTCAACTAGAGTATAATTGTTACCAATTAAATCAAAAACATAGATTGCCCCCGAAGTATTAGAAGAAATATCAGAACCCGGAGCGCCAACAACTAATCTTGTTCCGTCATCTGTTATGCTTATATCATAACCAAATTTTTCATCAGCATTAATAGCAGTTAATGGAGTTGCATATGAATCCCATGTTGTTCCATTAAATTTATAAAAATATATTTTTTCACTTCCTGATGCACTTACTACAAGAATATATTCGTCTGCAGAATTTTTTGCTAAAGCAGTTTTAAATCCAAACATTTCATCGGCAACTGGAGACTGGCTAACAATTACTTGCGCTAGATCAAAAGAAGCACTCATTGTTGTAGACTTATAATATACTCCAACATACCCTTGCTTTGTAAGGCTACTTGCATTTACATCGGATGCTGTAGAAGCTGATATAGCAATTATTTCTCCGTCGGGACTAAAATTCATTTCTATACCAAAACTTGTAGGATCTAAGTTTGTAATTCCTGTAGGAGGATATATTTGAGAAGCAGGCGTCCATGCTAGTGCCGACGGTGCTTTAGAATATAATAAAACAGCTTCACTATTATTTGCTACTAATAATCGTTGCCCATTTGGAGATAATGCAAGGCCTGCGCCAAAAGATTTATTTGCTTCAACAACAAACGATTCTACAGGTCGTTCACTAAAAACTCGATTATTTGCATATACTGAATATCTTCCGGTACCGTTGTCGTCTGCCCATATTAATTCATTTTCTTTTAAATCTTTAACTAGAATATCATTGGCATTATCTATTGTTGCTGTCCTAGCTGCAACAAATTTAAATGTTATAATTTCACTTAGTTTAGTAAATGGTGACGACCAATTAGCTACTTCAGTGTTAATAATGATTTTACTATCTTGTATCGATGTTATTACAAATGCTCCATCAATAACTTCAGTATTTTTAATGCAGATAATATCTTGAGCAGACAACTCTGGTATAAAATCGCATACTAATGTTAATACTTTGTTAGAATAAGTAACATCAACTATTTTAAAGTTATTCCTAGTGGCACGATACACATTCCAGTAGTAAGGTGCGTCTTCAAATGCTGTCCAAACATAACTTCCTTCTTTTATAAAAGAAGTATCAGCCGAAACAATATCAGTTAAGGTATCCAAATTTAAATCAACATCATCATATCTAACATAGCCGGCTGTTCTTAAGAAACTCTTAGTTCCTGCTGTTGACCACAAATCTGGTGAATAGTTAACAGATTTAATATAAACATCAGCTAGCGTTTGTCTATATACAAAGTCTGTTGGCGTGTCATTTGGAACGTCTAGTATTAATTCAAAGGGTTGAGGGCTTAATTTGAACAATCCTTCATTTAATTTAAATTCGACTTCTTCAAACGAACTCGATGCGCCGTAATTTCCAACCCGTACTGCCCATTCCTCATTAAATGTTAAACTTTCCTGATCGTCAGCACTGAGTACATCAAATAATTTACTTAGGACATTTTGTGTTCCCTTTTCTATGATCATACCTTGATAAAATTTATACTGACTTACATCGTCTTGAATAATATTTTCAAGGTATTGCCTCTTTTGATATCCGATTAAATGCTGGGCCATCTGTTGTTGGCCAACATCAAAATTATCTGAGTCTAAACTATAAAAATCTGCAAACTGTACAGTTTTATAATCCCAGTTAGGTAACAGTCGAGACTGTGGTTTTTCATCTAAAATAATCCAATCTTCGTCATTAAATATATTTGTTCCTGGTAAAAATTTTGATGCCGAATAATAAAATTCTTTATACTTTACTATATCACCAAGATTATAGTCAGTCCATTGTTCCCATAATTTAATTTTTGCTTGATCATAAATAAATCCAGGAATATTATAACCACCGTTCCAATCTGCTGAAATATATCCAATAACTTTAATTCTTTCTTGCCTATACCCTGGCTCATAGTCATATATAACATCGTTGAATAATGTTGTATTATCAAGTAAAAGAACATGCTCTTTTTGCACAAGGTATAAAGTAGCACCATAAATTCCGTGATTTATTCCGATAGGCTTTAAAGAAAACTGATCTTGATCTCTAAATCCATTAATAAAAGCATAATCTAATTTGTTGCCGTCAACTCTAAAAATTTTGTATTCGTAAAAATCATCAACAAGATTATCAACTACAAAATTAACACAATTAAGAACTAGATTATTGGCAGCAGGACTTAACGAAATTACAGAACCGTTACTCCAGTTTTGTGTAGTCCAGAACATAAATTCTTTAACTGCTGATTCCCAATTATCAATATTTTTTAACGAATCATTAAAGTCGTCAAACACGAATCCTTGATTTTCTAAATATGCGCCGTATCCTAATAAGAAATCAACAACATCTTGAATAGTTGAAAATTTTGTTCCGTAACTTGCTACTAATTCAACATTTGTATTAAACGCTTTTCTTAGTACAGCATCGCGGCCGCCAGTTACTGGTAGTTCAGCTAGTTTAGTATAAAAAGTTGAATCAAATTGTTCGCCGCTTACGTGTGAAATTTTAACTCTATAAAATATATTGTTTGCTCGAACAATTTTTCCGGCAATGTAATTTTTATTAGATTCCCAATTTACATAACCTTCAGAAATTCCACCGATATTAATTTGGCGGCCAGATACTGACCAGGGGTAATAAGTGAAATAAGGATTATCAATATTGTATCCTCTAACTTCATATCCATCTGCATATTTGGTTATTGCTACTCCGCTATAAACAATCTTTTTAATCGGTGAAGATGTGTTTGGTACTATTGAAAAATTTTCTTCCGGAATAAAAATTCCGCCCGAACTTACAATACTTTTACTATCTAATAGTAATTTAAATTTATTTTTTGCAGTAAATCCGCCTAATTTAGAACTAATTTTATTCGTTAAATTTTTTAAATCATTTGCATATTGATCAATTAAGAAAGTTGTACTACTTGAAATATAATCAATTACATAGTTAATAAGTCCAGCAGTATATGTTCTTTCATTGCTAAGTGGAGTTGCTGGTAATATTAAATCTTCTAATCTAATACGTAAGCCGGTTGCTGAATAAACTAGATGATTATTAATGGATCTTACAATTCTACTTCTGTCTAGCCCTAAGCCTAACACCTTATTTGGTTGTAATAATAATGCTGTATGCACTAGTGCAAAAGAATAATTACTACTTCTACGCCATGCTGATTCAACAGGTCCAACATCGCCAAAAGTATAAAATCCTTCCGGAGTTTCTTTAATAATACCCCTTACTTGCATACTATTATAAGGATCTACTAAATTTCCATTTTCGTCAACTGGTTTTCCGTAGGCTAAAATTGGTTTAGCAAATTTATAATTGTAGCGAATAGGCACACCAGGTTCTCTTATAATGCCTTCTTTGATGTCATCCCACAAGATAAAATTATTACTTGTATATGGAAATACTCCATATACTTCGTCCCACCATTTTGGTTTAATACTAAAACCAAGACATTCCCATGGGTGTGTATGAGGACGATCTGTATCAAGAGTCCATCTATAAATTCCTCTCCAGAATGCCGGAGTTGGTTGCTCGTCAGGTGTATAATTATCTCGATAATTCCATGTAAAAGGATTCAATCTATCCCATAGAGTGTTATCTTGTTTTGTGTAATCTTGCGGAATATTCACAGTCCAGTCAAAGAAAAACTGACTTAGGACTTTATCAAATTCTTCTTTAGAATAATCTGTTGTACGACTGTAACCTGGAATAAAATCCCATATATCAAAAACTTTTGGATCGTACTTGATCTTAATGTTATTAAAGATTCTCATCTCTAATTCTAAAATTAGATTATCTCTAAAATCATTATAACCAATTGTTATACTGCCGTCGTGCCCTTGTATAACTGTTTGATATTCTAAGTAAGAATCATCAACATAAATTTTTGGTTCAAATAATGGATATAATCCAAGTTTAGTAGGCGTCGGAGGGCATACGCATCCATCTGTTGATTCATATTCAAATGCCTCAATAACGTCGCCTTCATTTAAATCCACAAGGATTTCAAAAAATACGTCATCTCCAAATTTATAATCTCTACCATGCAATAATTGTTCTTCGTTTAGATAAATTATTACGGCTTTATTTGACAGGCTATCAAGATTAAATTTTTGAGTTAATGGATATGTTTTGATCCTTGAATCTAAAACTATATATTCTGATCGCTGGCCGCCGCCATGTGGGAACATATCTGATAGATAATACGGTTGTGTTTTAACCTTGTCTTTAAACAATTCTTGTAAAATAAAATCCACATGTTGTCGAGGATCGGTATCAATTCCTGATTCGTTAGCAAATGTTATAAAAGATCTTTTAAATTTTGAATAGTCTCGACGAGCTTGTTCTAATCCTTTTACAACATTGGCTGTTTTTGATCCTAGATGATACAGGCTAAAATTTAATGGACTACTGTGTTGAACAAATCTAGTTCCGTATTGAGATATATCTCCTAAGTCTCTTAAGTTATTAGTTCCAGGATAAATTCCATCAAATGCTGATAAATTTTCAACAATTGAATCAACATGGTCAATTACTTCGCCTAATGTAAACAAATTTATACTATTGTTTAACGGATTGTTTTGTAAATTTAATGGAATTTCATAATAACCATTTTCATTTTTTGCTTGTTTAGCATAACATTTTATTGTTACTACATCATCTAACGAAACATTATTTTTTAAAGAAACGACTTTTCTAAGACTGTTTTCTGTTATCTCAAAACTATCTCTGTTTTGTCTTTTTCCATTAATATAAAGTTTTACTTGTAAATCATTAAGATTATTTTTAAAATCATATACATCTATAGGAAAGTTATTAACTAACCCGCTTTCTTTAAAAATTCTAACAACTGGTTGTACGTTTTCTAAAGAAGATTCTATCCATCCATTTTCGTAATTAAAAGTTGTTAAATCTTTAACAACCTTTAAAAATCCTATATCTGTATTCTTCTTTAAGAGATTAGCTGCATTTTTATAATTAAAACTTTCATTTACTAAATCAAAACTAAAAACGATATCGCCTGTATTAGAAACATTTCGATAGCTTAACGGAAATTTTAATTCGGAATCGTTAGTTCCTGTACCGACTTTATAGGAAAAAACTTTATTACCAATAAAATTACTTCCATCATATACTAAAGTATCACTGTAACTATTACCGTTTTCGTCAAAAACATCAAACAATGGTTGTTGATTTACTTTTATTTTTGATTGGCCGCGTTTCCAATCTACCCCATTAAACCAATACATCGATCCTTGGTTATTATAACCTAATTTAATTAAAACTGTTTCGTTTTCTAATGGTGTAGTATCTTCTTCTTCAACTAGATTGATTTGTCTTCTTAGTCCTGTAAATACTTCAAATTTATGTGTTCCAGTTGCTGTTTGTAAAATGTTTGCAGGAACTGTGAGATTCTTGTCTGTAAACAATTTAAATGAAAAACTATCAATTACATATACATAATAAACTTGTCTATTTTGTAGTTCTGGAACATTCTCATTTCCGTTATTAATATAAGTAACTTGATTTCCTGTTGTTAATCCATGCCTACTAGTACATGTTATTACTTTAGTAGCTACATCAACTCCAGAGAATGGCGTAAACTCAATTTGTCTTCCTGGAATTGTTACCGTAATAAAATTTACTTTAAAAATTTTATTTTTAACAAATCTATCTTGGTCGGCTGTAAAGATAACCCGCATGCCGTCCGTTAAATCCACGCCGTCAATATTATACCCTAAACTACCTTCAATTGTACTAAAAACATCTGTAGTAAAATTATCAATAAGGTCAATATTCTTTTTAGCCTTATAACCCATATTAAACAATTTAAGGCCAGCTTCAAATTCAATAATAGGCCTAAATGCTCTTTGAGCTTGGTCAAAAGTTGGGGTGATTCCTAGTGCATTAGCAGTTAAATTAATAACATCCTGATGGAACCAACGATTGTATCGACTCCAAGGATTTCTATCAGGGCTCGATCTATTAATTACAATATAATCTTTATCACGAGGAAATGCTGTTAATGTACTAAACGGTGATGTATCAAAAGGATCGTCATCAAACAGCAACGCTCTTTCTTGGGTGTAATTTGAAATAATCTCAATGTCAGATTCAGGAATTAATTTTATAAATTTTCCCACACCCTCTACATACCAATAACCTGTTTTATATTTTTCAGGCGAAATGTTACCTTCAAAATTTAACTTCATTCCGTTAGTAAGAGGGATGCCGGTAGACATAGTATAAGTTTTTTTACCTATAATGTCAGCATTGACATCTAAAAACGTATTTTCATTAATATCTTTAACGTGAAAAACTCCGCCAGTATTAGCATCAGCAGAACTTACATAAAATAACACATCAGGTGAACTTTCTTGTACCGTAAATGTAATAGTTCCTGACGAAATACCGTTATTAATTATGCCGTCAGTATACTGTTCAAGTTCTCCGGCAACTCTAGTTGTTTTAATATAAAAAGGATTCCCTGATGTATTAATTTCAAATTTATAAGTTTGACCTCTAAATAAGGTCAATGTTGGATTACGTGTTAATCCATCGGGGGTAAAAACATAAACATAATTGTCACCTTCATCTTCAGTAACAACTGTGTATGTGCTTTCAATTTTTAATTGTTGTCCTCTTACATCAATAGGATCTGGGCCGTATGGCAACCAATAGTATTGTTGAAAATTAGTAAATTTATCCCAGCAAATGTGAGGATTCCAACTATAAAATTCTTGTTTATTAAGTCGTTCGTGGTTATCTACTATACCGTTAAAAACTTTTACATGGTTTATATGATCAATATAATCTTTATAAAAATTAACATTACCTAAAAAATCAGTTATAACTGCTGCTGGTTCAAGTTGATAATTTTCTCTATCATTATCTGTTCCCGAAATAAAAATGTCATCAGCCTTAACTGCTTTTGCATTTCTACGACCAATGTACCCTGATATTTTTTTAGCGGCCCCGGGTTGAACCAATTGATCTAACGTGGCAGATAAAAACTTTTTATTTGCATCAGTTCTAAAATAACGAGGTAAGAGTTCAGAAGTTTTTCTGCTACCATTTGAAGTAATTTTATTTTTTTTACTAGCCATTAGTTAGTTCCTGCACTGGTTATTCTTTGTTGATTAGTTGTTGTTGACGCTATAGTTATTGCGCCAGAACTTTTTATTTTACTTGAAGTTATTGCTTGAATAATTTCAATGTCATCAACCGTTGCACCATTGATAAAGATTTGATCGGTTTCTGCTCTAATTTCAAATAGACTACCAAACGTCAATGAAGCTTGTTTAGGTACAATAATAAAACTTACAATATTTGGTGCTAACCTATTCATGACATATGCCGTTAATTCTGTAAAATAGAAATTGCCGCCAAAATCCCAGTTTTCTAAAGCAAAAAATTCATTGATTGCTGAGAGGACTTTAGATTTTACATCATTGTCACTAATAACAATTTCTGGATTTTTAACTACTTTAAATGTTGCTTGCACATCAATACTCGATTTGTTACCAAATAATACTTTGTATTTTACAGGATGATATATGATTTCATCTGATATTGCTTTAATCTTATTAAGATCTGTAGATAACAAATTATATAAAAAATCAGAGCTTGGTGGAAGAGGTTCGTTGTCGACTGATCCATTTAACCACTCTCTAAAAACTTTATCATAATCTTTAGTTAATACAAAAATATCTATTAAATTTGTTAGGCCTGGGTCAATTCTTGATTCATAATCAGCATTATGAATATACTGAAATTTTAAATTTGGACGGCCAGAAAATACTTTATAATTTAAACTTACTACTAGCTTACTTGAAGTTTTGTCTAATTTTTTAACTGTGTCAGTATCAATAAAATAGAAAAATTGTCCGTCATTGTAAGCATTTAGGTTAGTTAACACTGATTCAGAATTTAAAATTATAACAATATTATCTGAATTATCAATCCAGCGATAGTCTTCTTGCCCTGCTTCAATTGTATAGAGTTCAAGAACTACGTATTTGTCTAAAGGATTAACTGAAGGATTAACTATTTCTTCAAATATTGAAGGATTGTCAACAACGCTATCGTCGTCAGTATCTGAAAACGTTACTTGAATCTTTTTTGTATCAACGTAGCCGTCTAACCCTCTAAATTCTTCAGTAATTTCCCAATCTCTATCGTAAGTAAACGGTGTTATACTACCCGGACTACTTGGGTCTGTATTGATACTTAGTATTTTAATTTTATCTTTGACTACTGTGTTTGTTCGAACATCGTAAATTTTATCACTAGAATCAAAGAAAAATCTTATTTGTTTGTCACTTTCAAAAATAAATCTTAGTAACCGTGCCTTAACTGTATAAAATTCAGTATCAGTTGTAAACAACAATAACCAACTTGCATCTTTATGTTGATTTGAATTATCCCCAGCCGTTGTTGGATTAAAATTACTAATAGTATCCAGGTTGATATCAAACACTATTTTCCAAATTTTTAATTCAACGTCGTAACGTAAACCAAAAGGTTTATTTGAATAAATCAAATCAACCATTGTTGAAACTGTTCCAGTATCTAAAGTAATTCTCCATGCAGGAATTACTTGCGCTAACATAGCAGATTGTGGAATAGTATCATTTAAGATAATTGGTCCGGTCCCGTCTATTAATACTCCGGTGCCGCTGTTTGTACCGTCGCCGACAACGTTTACAACTTTAGTCCAAAGTGTTGTTGCTGAATTGTAAGGAAACGGGGTTCCCGGGGGAACTGTAATTATTACATTATTATTTGATTTATCAAAATATTGAGTTGTTGGATCTTGTACTGTAAATTTTAACAGCGCACCGGGGGTAGTAAACCTTAATAATGTGCTAGTGTATGTTCCTGTTTTATATGGAACAGCGGTATCTTTATCGCCTATGTATCCTGTAGATTGATTAGCACTTGTTGTTTTATTGTACCAAGAAACATTTAAAGATGTTGTTACAATTTTAGTAAATTTACTATAGTAATAATCTCGTAATTGAATATTCCTCATAAAATCTAATAATTGATTATAGATTACTGATTCAATATCAGTTTGAGTGTTATACGAGAATCTAAAACTACCTGTATATTCTTCTTTGTATAAAGCACCGTCGTCGGCAAATAAATTTGTCTTTGAATATTTTCCTGTTGGATCTACTAAATCAAAATATCTGCTGATACCGCTTGACGACCTATTTGTTGCTTTTACCTTAATAACTTGTTGATTAACACTTAAAGGACTAAGACTATAATCTTCGCCGGTAACCATTCTATTTTGAGTATAGTATGTTGCCGGAGCATTTGATTTAATTGTATTATTACTTTCTGTTGATGCAGAATTTGCTACTGAACTTTGTAAACTTACTGTTACTGTTAGTGTTTCGGCTTGATTTAAATTAGAAATATAAGGAATATCAATACTTACACTTCTAATATCTTTAGGATTTATTGTATATGATATACCTGTACTCTGCCTATAATAAACTCTAAATGTTCCTCGAGGTAAATTACCAAAAGTTCCATCGCTGAAATTTAAACTTACTTGATCATTATCTCGAGTGATAACACTATAAATGTTTCTAACATTTTTCTTTAAACTATTATAGATAGTATTGTTTCCTTCAAGAGAAGGAATTTTAGCCCAATATTCTGATTCTAATCCCTGATTATCTAATTTATATAACCACACGTCGTCATTGTTAATGTTAATAGCATCAATGTTAACAATTTCATTTGTTGATGGTTGATTTATAGTAAACGTACCTTGATTTAACACACCTTGTCTAAAATGAATAAAAAATCCTGTATTAGCACTGCCGTTGCCCTTGCCGTCATTTCGATATAAAAATGCTAGTCTATTACCAACAGCAGGCGGTTCTTCATAAATGTAAGTTTGATCTTTAAATGTTGTACTAACAATTTCAAAAGGTAAGTTTCTACCATCTACTGATTTAGTAAAAGAATAAACAGGAACGTCAAGATTACTAGCCTGAAATCTATATTGTTCTGTTGGAATGGAATAAATTTCACCCTTGTCGTCAGGATTTCCAAATTGTCTAGTTGCTGGAAGGGCTGAATTAATTATTTTGATAAATTGGTCATACCAATTAACGTTGGCAGGGTCGTTCCAAGTAATAACCTGCCCTGATAGATTTCGACCGTTAGAATCATAAACTACTTGAGTAGTAGATACTGTAGTAAATTTTAACAATCCGCTAGCAGTTATATTTCTTTTTGCATTATAACTTAGTAGTCTAGCTAGTCTTAAAATACTTTCTCTACGTTCCGATAACTCTAAAAAGTTATCTCTAGCATTTAAGTCAATACGGAATGCAATACTTTGACCTAAAAATGCTATGAGGTCAATTAAAGCGAGATACTCGCTCGATTCAATATAGTCATTAAAGTCTTCCGGATAATTTTCACGGATATAACTAACCATAACTCTGCGAAGATTTTCAAAGTCATAACTTTGAAAATCCGCATTACGGAAACTTTGATATATTCTTTTCCAGTCTTCTGCTACTAGCAGTCTATTTTGTCTATCGGTTACTGACATACGCCTTCCCAATTATTGAGTATTTAGCGTATTTTATTATGTGTGTAGTTAATTAATAAATTAACCCGTTCTCTTGATCAAACCTAAACTGTATTAATTCTTGAATATTATAAGGATAATATACCAGCTTGCATTCAACCTGTAGACCTGATTCATACGCAGTTACAATAATTTGTTCTGCCCTTACACGAGGGTCATAATTAATTACAGTCTCAACATCTTTTGTAATTACATCTATGATACTATCTGTCAACGGTTCAAAAATAACATCCCAGATAATGGTTCCAAAATTGGGATTTTCAAGTCGTTCGCCAAGACGAGTATTGAAATGATTAACAATGTCTTGTTTAATTAGATACAAGTCGTACAGCGCATAGCTTTCAGCTACAGTTGAAACTGAGCTAAACCCTTTGTAAGTTTTAGATCCAGGAATTATCTGCTGCTGCTGACTTCCTTGTAAAGAAATACGATCGTATAAATTTGTTGCCATAAACGTATTTACCCTTGATTAGCAGGTCCAACTTTTTCAAATGTATCTGTTGTAGTACTATATTTTCTCCAACCTGTTCCTGGAGCTTTAAAATCTTTAGGTGTTTGAGGGGGTTGTTGGTATCTAACTTCAACATCTCTCATTGTTCCGTCTGGTTTAAATTTAATTGGGTCTAAATTTTCATGATGAGGGTACGGTTCAAAAGTTGGCGCCCGGCGAGGAATTATATTTAAATCTTGTAAAGATTGCCATGCATCAGGGTCGCTTAAATCCGGCAATTTATTTTCAATTAAGTAATGCTGAAGTGTTGCCAAAGCTGAAATTCTTGCTTCTACAGGTAATCCAGCAGTAGCAGCAGTAGAAGCAGTGGGTCCGTTCATATGAATGTTTGGAGCAGTTTCTATAATGTTGCCGCCTGCTAATGTTTCGTTTGTTCCGCCAGAAGTTGTAAAAACATGCCCGCCAACTTTTACATCCTGATTTCCGGTAACTGTTAAGTT